>Ga0302216_1000361_pt1 | contig 16192 bp, 10 predicted proteins | sample II_Fen_N3_2_FD_194575 | JGI IMG/M metagenome (GOLD analysis project Ga0302216, IMG submission 194575) | Peat permafrost microbial communities from Stordalen Mire near Abisko, Sweden - II_Fen_N3_2 | ecosystem: Environmental > Terrestrial > Soil > Wetlands > Permafrost | place: Sweden: Abisko...
TCGACTGGTTGTTTTCCAGGTGAAAAAGCATAAATCAATGTCGTCTTTCCATTCTATTTCTCAACAAAACCTCTAGATAACGATGTCATACCTTACCAGCAGTACCTTAAAATGCCTTGCAATACCACGCTTTGTATTGCTTCAAATATAGGCTATACTTTTTTGAAAAACAAAGTAATTGGTGTTATATTATCGTTATATATTGAATATTTTATCATTAATTCTTAATAGCTTGTCAAACAGCAACTTATGTATTTTAGAGTTCAGCAAAGTTTCATAATTTTCATTTGCCTTGTCGCGGTTATTTCGTACATTTGTATTTCGAAATACGACAAATAGTCAATTACATTTTATAACTTACTGATATACAACATGATTACAATGCACAACTGGTTTGAATGCAAGATTCAATACGACAAAATAGGTACGGATGACGGAAAGCAAAAAAAGGTGACGGACACCTATCTGGTGGATGCTCTGAGCTTTACCGAAGCCGAAGCCCGCATCATCGAAGTTGTGCGCCCCTACATGACCGGTGAGTTCACGGTGGCCAACATCAAACGGACCCGCGTTTATGAAATTTTCGAGTCGCCCACGGGAGATCGTTGGTACCGAGCCAAGGTTTTGTTTGTCGTGCTCGATCAGGAAAAGGGAACGGAGAAGAAAATACCCAGCACCATGCTCATTCAAGCGGAAGACATCAAGGATGCCCTCAACAAATTGGAGGAAGGCATGAAAGGAACCATGAGCAATTATGAAATTGCCATGATTACCGACACGCCGATATTGGATGTAGTGCCTTATGGTGCCGGCAAGGATAAAGACGAAGATTAAATGTCTATCGCCAGCGAAATTCAGCGATTGAAATTGGAACTGCCGGTCCCGACAAAGTTGGTGGCGGTTTCCAAGTTTCACCCCGCAGAAGCCATTGAAGAGGCTTATGCGGCAGGTCAGCGGATTTTTGGTGAAAGCAGGGTTCAGGAATTATGCGAAAAGCAGCCACTCCTGCCCCGGGACATCGAATGGCATTTCATCGGGCATCTGCAAACCAATAAGATCAAGCAAATTATTCCGTTCGTTTCGCTTATTCACGGTGTGGATAGTGTCAAAGTGCTGAAAGAAATCAACAAGGAGGGTGAAAAAATTGAACGGGTGGTGCCTTGTTTGCTGCAAGTCTTTGTGGCTCAAGAGGAAACCAAGTTCGGACTTTCGCCGGACGAGTGCAGGGAATTGGCGGTGCATTGGGATCAATTCCCATTTGTCCAGATTTGTGGACTGATGGGCATGGCGAGTCTGACAGAGAACCAAGTGCAGATCCGTACAGAGTTCAGCCAATTAAAGAATTTGTTTGAGGAGCTGAAAGCGACGTTGAGCACACCTGCATTTAAGGAACTTTCCATGGGCATGTCCGAGGACTATAAGCTTGCCGTTGAATGCGGCAGCACGATGGTTCGGATTGGCAGCCGCATTTTCGGGCAAAGACAGTATTGACCATAGGTATAAACATTAAATTCCGATAATCATGAAGAAAATCATTTTGGGTTTTTTCTGCCTGATCTTCATCAGTTCCGCAAGTGCGCAATCAGGCAAATTGCGCGTATTGGTTTCGTTCGACACGGACACCAACTTCACACTTTTGGGACCCATCAGCACCAAATCGTTGGACATCAACCTGACAGGGACCTTGCTCAAACAAATCGAACTCTTGGTGGACACGGCTTCCTTTCAATTGAGTCTGGTTGATTTTCCGGAAGAACTCGCGGCCATCAACAATCCGTCGCTTTCGGGTATTCCAAAAAAGAATCAATTGGCCAGTTGGGTGAAGGGGCTGCGCAAGAAACAAGATTTCGACCTGTTGCTTATCCTTTACAAGCCTGTTCAACTGGTTGGGCCTTACTCCTATCTGGAAGGTTTCTCCTATGGCCTGAATACCAGCAAGGAATTGGTCTTTTCACTAAATGACGCGTTGGTATTCAATGCCAGGACGATGCAGATTTTGGCTGCCACCAGCGTTGAATCCGAATCCGACTACATCGCCGGAAAGTTTGATCTGGACAAGTCGCTTCCATTTGACAACAGCCGGAACATCGAGCAGCCCATCGAAATGATCAACAAATTGAATCAGGACTTCGCACTGAAGGTTTTTCAGTGTTTGATGAGTTCAAAAAAGAAGTTGAACGGAAGCAAATAAAAAAATGGTTGCCACGTTTCTGAAGCAACCATTCCATTTATTGTTTTAGACCGGCATCTTGTCGATGCGCGTTTGATGGCGTCCGCCTTCGAAAGAAGTATTGAAAAAGACTTCGATAATGGCAATTGCTTCTTCTTTGGAAATGAAGCGGGCGGGAAGGCAAAGAACGTTGGCGTTGTTGTGTTGGCGGGCGAGTTTGGCGATGTCTGTGTTCCAGCTTAGGGCGGCACGAATATCCTGATGCTTGTTGGCGGTCATGCAGACACCTTGTCCGGAGCCGCAAATGGCGATGCCAAGGGTGGATTTACCATCTTCGATGGCTTTTGCAAGCGGATGTACATAGTCCGCATAATCACAACTATCTAGGGAATTGGTACCGAAATTCGTGAATGCGATGTTTTTGGCGGTGAGCCAGTCGAGGATAAATTCTTTAAGTTCATAACCGGCGTGATCACTGCATATCGCTACCGGATTGGCATCCAAGCTCATAGGTTCTGTTAAAATGGTTAAGGAATGCCGGATATAAAGAATTTATACCCGGCATTTCCATTTGATGTTGCTTATTTCAATAATGCTTTAACTTGGTTGTACACGTTCACACCGGTAAATCCGAGCTTTTCGTCCAGCACTTTGTAGGGAGCGGAGAAGCCAAAGGATTCCAGACCCCAGATGCTTCCGTTTTCGCCGACCAGGCCGAGTAGATTGACGGGCAAACCGGCTGTCATGCCGAAGCGTTTAACGCCGGCGGGCAGTACGGAAGTCTGGTATTCGGCAGACTGGCTGCGGAACAAACCTTCGGAAGGAACGGATACGATGCGGACTTTAATGCCGTCCTTACGAAGCAAGGCAGCACCTTCCACGAGGGTGGCCACTTCGGAACCGGAAGCGAGCAATACAATTTCGGGGTTGCCGTCGCATTCCACCACATAAGCGCCTTGAGCGGCTTTGGAGGCTTGTGCGTAGCTGGTTCCGGGCAGGTCGACGATGTTCTGGCGGCTCAGGATGAAGCCGGTCGGTGTCGTGGTGTTTTCGAGGGCCAGCTGATAGGCAACCGTGGTTTCCTGAACGTCTGCGGGACGAAGCACCAGCATGGAGTTCTTGCCGTGGTGGTTTTTCAGTTTTTCCATCAGACGAATCTGAGCTTCCTGTTCAACGGGTTCATGAGTTGGTCCGTCTTCACCGACGCGGAAGGCATCGTGTGTCCAGATGAACTTGACGGGAACACCCATCAGGGCAGCCATGCGGACGGCTGGTTTCATGTAGTCGGAGAATACGAAGAAGGTACCGCAGGCGGCGATGACACCTCCGTGGAGGCCCATGCCGATGCAGACGCAGGCCATGGTGAGTTCGGCAACGCCAGCTTGGAGGAATGCTCCGCTGAAGTCGTCCTTGGTCATGGCTTTGGTATTTTTGAGGAAACCGTCGGTCTTGTCGGAATTGGACAAGTCGGCGGATGCGACGATCATGTTTTCAACATTTTTGGCCAGGAAGCCGAGAACGGTGGCGGAGGCGGCGCGGGTGGCTTGTCCGCCTTTTTGTTCGATGGAGGACCAATCGAGTTTGGGCGCGGCACCGGTGAACCAAGCTTCCATTTTGGCGGCAGCTTCAGGGTTTTTGGCGGTCCATTCAGCCTTGGCGGCGTAGCGGGCGGCTACGATGACGGCGAGTTCAGCAGCGCGTTTGGCATAGAGTTCAGCCACTTCGGGGAAAATAGCGAAGGGTTCTTCGGGATTTCCGCCCAAATTGGCGATGGATTTTTCATAGTTGGCTCCACATTCGCTCAATGGCATGCCGTGGGTGGCGCATTTCTTTTCGAAACTGCTGCCGTCGCCGGCTACGGCACCTTTGCCCATGATGGTCTTGCCGATGATGAGGGTGGGCTTGCCTTGAACGGCTTTTGCGGTATTCAAAGCGGTACGAAGTTGTTCAACGTTGCTGCCATCCACTTCAATGACTTCCCAACCCCAGGCTTTATACTTGGCGGCGGTATCTTCGCTCGAAACGGAACTGGTTTCGGTAGAAAGCTGAATGTCGTTGGAGTCGTAGAACATGATGAGGTTGTCCAAACCCAAGTGACCGGCCAAACGACCTCCCCCTTGCGAAATTTCTTCCTGAACGCCACCGTCTGAAATGTAGGCGTAAATAGTCTGGTTCATTTGTTCACCGAATTTGGTCTTAAGGAACTTGGCGGCGATGGCTGCTCCTACTCCATAGACGTGACCTTGACCGAGCGGACCGGAAGTATTTTCAATTCCACGTTCGATGTCTACCTCGGGGTGACCAGGCGTGGGACTGTCCCATTGGCGGAACTGCTTGAGTTCGTCCAACGTGAACTTGCCTGCCAAGGCCAATTGCGAGTACAGCATGGGTGACATGTGACCCGGATCCAGGAAAAATCGGTCACGTCCTTCCCATTTCGGGTTCTTGGGGTCATACACTAAGAATTCGGAATAGAGGAGATTGATAAAATCGGCTCCTCCCATGGCGCCACCGGGGTGTCCGGACTTGGCTTTTTCCACCATGGATGCAGCCAGAATGCGGATGTTGTCGGCTGCTTTAGTTAAAAGGGCGGTGTTATTCATACGTTGACTTGAAAATTTTGCGCAAAGATACGGAATGTTTGCTAAATTTGCCTTCATGAAAAAGACAATTTACACCATTATATATATCAATCTGATGGCGTTCGGTTTCATTTTGACAGGTTATGCGATGCCTGCCTACCGAAATCCCATCGAAGTCACCCAGCCCGATGGTTCAAAATTGACCATCTTGCTCAAAGGGGACGAATTCCTCCATTTCGCTCAAACGACGGATGGTTACGACGTTAGGCAGAACCAGGACGGATTCTACACATATGCATCCAGAGATGCCGATGGCAGACTCGTTGCTGGTGATGTCGTCGCTAAAAACGTGAAGGACCGCACCATGACCGATTTGACGTTTCTAAACAGCGTCAAAAAGGGAGGTACGTTTTCAGCCTCTGTTTTGAGCAGTGCCTTTCATAAACGAATGAGCATGGCAAACCGAGGGGGGACTGCACTGCGCATCGTCAAGGACCTTCCTCCAGGATTGCTTTCCGACTACCCGAGAACAGGGTCCCCAAAATCGTTGGTCATTCTTGTTAATTTTGCCGACAGCACCTTTAAACCAGCCGATACGGGTTCCGCCTTCACCGACATGCTGAACTTGCAGGGGTACAACTTGAACAATCATGACGGAAGTGTTCGGGATTACTACAAATACAATTCCCACGGCCTTTTCTCGCCTGAATTCGTGGTCGTAGGGCCGGTGACCGTACCAAGTCCCATGGCGTATTATGGGGAGAACGACAAGGACGGTAACGATATGAGGCCTGCAAAAATGGTTTATGACGCCTGCAAAGCTGCGGACAATCTGGTCAATTTCGCCGATTTCGACTACGATTTCGACGGATATGTGGACAACGTTTATATTTATTACGCCGGTAAGGGTGAAGCGGACGGCGGGGTGGCCAGCACCATCTGGCCGCATTCCTGGTCGTTGGCAGCTTCGGGAGATACCTTGACGTTGGATGGAAAAAAGGTGAGCGCTTATGCCTGCAGCGGGGAACTGAACGGTCGAACAGGTCAGATGACGGGGATGGGCACCTTCACGCATGAATACAGCCACATCTTAGGATTGACGGACATGTACGATGTGGATTACGACAAATACAACGGGGATGCGTTCGACCTGAATTATTGGTCGTTGATGGCTTATGGTGCGTACAACAACAACTCCTGCACGCCGCCCTGCCTGACCTTGCCGGAACGGTATCTGCTCGGTTGGGCCACGCCGGTGGAGCTGAATTCGTCCCAGAACGTCGCTGTATCCGACATGGGTTCCACCAATACCGGTTACATCATCAAAACTTCCAACAGCGGAGAATATTACCTGATTGAAAACAGACAGTGGAACAAAAACGTATGGGACGCTTACCTGCCCTATCACGGCATGCTGATCTATCACATGGATTTGAGAACCGACGCGCAACTGTCGGTGAATTACTGGGGCACCACCATGAACCTCAACATCAGCGACATGTGGCGGATGAACGTGGTCAACGCCCTGGCCGACCATCAATGTTGCGACATTGAGGAAGCCGACAACATTCAGTTGATGTATAACGGCAAGAACGCGACCGAATACATTGCCAGCATCATGGCCGACCCCTTTCCGGGCATGACCGGTGTCAACCGTTTTTCGGACAATACCGCACCATCCATGAAAACGTGGAGTGGTGCAACCCTTGGCAAACCCTTGTCGGAGATTACAGAATCCAACGGCGTGATTCGGTTCAAGTTCATGGATTTCTCAGGTTTCACAAAAGCTCCTAAAGTTCTGTCAGCCAAATCAGTCGGGCCATACTTCTTCACTGCGGTCTGGAATTCAGTCAACAATGCCACCGGTTATTACGTCGACGTGTTTACGCTCGACCAGACGGTTCATCCATCGGTCAAGAACTATTTGGCCGGATTCCAGAACAAATTGGTTTCGGATACGACCCTGACCGTACAAGTGGCAAACGACTTGACCACCTATTATTACCAAATGCGGGGCACCGTCAACAATACGCTCTACACGCCCATGTCCGACAGCATCTCCCTGACGACGACAGACGGAAAGCCGGTTTCACAGCCTGCCACACTCATTGATACCTATTCCTTCCGGGCGAACTGGCAAAAAGCGACGTGGGCGACTGGATATTATTTGGATGTCTATTCTTTGGACAGCAATTCGGGCGATACGACGTGGCTGGAAGGGTATCAGAATTTTTACCTCACAAAAAATTACCTGGATTTGAGTGATTTGGATGACCAGACCACCTATCATTATCTGATTCGTGCGACGAACGGTACGGTAACCTCCCGAAATTCCTCCCTCACAACGGTTTCCACCGTCAAAGCAACGGAGATATTGGCGTACTCGAAAGACAGGGTCATCGTATTGAAGGGGATGGACAAAGGTGGTAAAGTCACCGTACATTCCATCGATGGCAAATTGATTGCTTCGACAACCAATAGCCATATAGAAGTCTATAAATCAGGCATTTATCTAATTTCTGCAACCCTTAACGGCAAACAAAAGCATTTGAAGTTACTGGTTCCGTAAAAAATCCCATATGAAATCCATTTTGAAAAAAATAACGGACATTTCCTTTTCCATGTTGGTTTCCGTTTCCTTGTTGTTGCTTTTTGCAATCAGCATCGGATATGCCACCTTTTTGGAAAGCAGCCAAGGCACAGAAGTGGCCAAAAGCTTGGTTTACAATGCACATTGGTTGGAGGTCCTCTATGTCTTGCTGGTAGTCAATTTAATTGGCAGCATCTTCAAATACGATTTGGTTCGACGGCAGAAATGGTCGGTATTGGCCTTTCACTTGGCTTTCCTGCTGATTCTTTTTGGAGCGGCAGTGACTCGATTCACCAGTTCCGAAGGCATGATGCACATTCGGGAGGGTCAGTCCAGCAACGAAATCAGTTCAGACAAGACTTCCCTCCGCATCGTTGCCAAAACAGGAGAAACAAAAGTGGAACGCAGCGTGGAGGCGCAGTTCGGCCAGAAATCATCCACCTTGGTGAATGAATCAATGATAGTGGGCGGCAAGACCATCACCGTTGAAAATGAGCTGTTCGTACCCAATGCGTTTGAAACCATCGTTCCCGACGAACAGGGCGAACCGGCGGTTTCGCTCTTTGTGTTGGATGCCGACAACAATAGGATGGACGGCATCTTGACCAAGGACAAACGCATCACGTTCAAAGATATGACGCTGACGTTTTCGGACTCCGCATCCTCGGCCGACATTGTATTTTCAGAATCCCCGCAAGGCATCCGATTTGTTTCGAGCATGCCCGTTTCGCAAATGGGCATGATGAAGAAGGATCAACACATGTTCATGCCCGGACAACCCATTTTGGCCGTTGCCAAGACCTTGTACACCATCAACCATTTGGTTTTGGTGGTCAAGACGTATTTACCCAAAGCCAAGGTCAATCTGACACAGGCTGTTCCGGGAGCGGATGCATCGGGCATCTTGAGGGAGGGAAAAGATGCCGTGGTTTTCAAGGTGAGTGACGGCAACCAAGTGAAGCGGATCAACGTGTTCAGCGATTCAAATCCATTGACGGAATCGTCGCAATGTCAGTTGGGCGACGTGAATGTGCGGTTATCGTACGGGGTCATGCCGCAGCTGCTGCCATTCAGCATCACCCTGCGTGATTTCCAATTGGAACGGTATCCGGGATCGAACAGTCCTTCGTCGTATGCCAGTGAAATCACGGTGACGGATACGGAACGCAGAATTGTGCTGCCCTACCGAATTTTTATGAACAACATCCTGAAGTACAGGGGCTACCGATTTTTCCAGTCTTCGTATGACGAGGATGAGCAAGGCACGATTCTGTCGGTGAGCCACGATTATTGGGGCACTTTTTTAACGTATGCGGGCTATTTGATGTTGGTTCTGGGTTTGGTTTGGACGTTGTTCAACAAAAACAGCCGATTCCGTACCTTGCTGAAATTGAGTGGGGAGCTTCATAAAAAACGTCTTGCCGTTTTGGTTGGCCTGATGCTTTTGATGGTTGGAGTTCAGGCACAGACGGTTACTAAAGAAAAACACCTCGATGAGGTCGGTCGGTTGCTCATTCAGGATTTAAATCAAGGCCGAATCGAACCGTTCAGCACCTTCGCTTCGGATGTGTTCCGCAAGATTTCCAAGAAAACAAGTTACAAGGATGCTGCTCCAACGGAGGTCATGTTGGGCATGATGTGCAACCCTTCCTACTGGCAGAATGAGCCCATCATCAAGGTTGGCAACGACAAGCTTGAAAAGGAACTGGGGGGAGTGGACGGATATGTATCTTTCAATCAGCTATTTGATTTTGAAAACGGCAATGCTTACAAACTGAGCGAAAAGGTGGATGCGGTCTACCACAAGGAACAAACCACGCGTGACAAGTACGACAAGGAGGTTCTGAACGTGGATGAACGCGTCAACATCTGTTACGAGGTCTACTCGGGAGCGTTGCCTGCCCTGTTGCCCGTCAAGGGACACCCGGATGCGAAATGGACGACCCTGGCAGGGGAAACGAATAAGCCTGGGCTCGCAGAAGGTTCGCCAAACATGGAGGGGGCGGGTTCGATGGAAAACGTTCCGGCCGAGATGAAGGCCGCCATCGCTGCGAAAAAGATGACCACGACTTCAGCCAATACAGCGCTGCTTCACCCCTATTTGACCGCTGTTGCAGACGCTCTGAAAACTGGAAATTGGATACCGGCTGAAACCGCCCTTCAAACGATTCGGAATTATCAGCAGGCCAACGGCGGCAGTCAATTGCCTTCGGACACGAAAATCGGTTTGGAAAAGTTTTACAACGAATGGAACGTGTTCGGATGGCTGGCCAAAATCTACGCCATGATAGGATTTGTGCTGCTGGTGATGCATCTCTTTTATATTTTCAACGCGAAAAACGGATGGACCAACATACTTGAGAAAGCGGTTTTCCTGTACTGGTTGCTGTTTGCAGTCTATTCGGCCGGCTTGGGAATACGTTGGTACATTTCGGGGCACGCGCCTTGGAGCAACGGCTATGAATCGATGATATTTGTGGGTTGGGCCACCTCCTTGTCCGGTTTACTCTTTGCCAAACGGTCTCCCGTCTCGCTGGCCATCACGTCGGTTTTGGCAGGCATCATCCTGTTCGTGGCCGGCATGAGTTGGATGAATCCGGAAATCACGCCCTTGGTACCGGTGCTGAAATCGTATTGGCTCATCGTCCACGTGGCGGTGATCACTTCCAGCTACGGTTTTTTGGCCATGGCCGCCTTGCTGGGATTGCTGAACCTCATCCTGATGACGGCGCGCCCACGGGTTCGGACGGAACGCTTGAGCGAAAGCATCACGGAAATAAGCTACATCATCGAACTGGCCATGATTGTGGGTCTGATGCTGCTCACTGCCGGCTGTTTCATCGGCGCCATCTGGGCCAACGAGTCTTGGGGACGCTATTGGGGCTGGGATCCGAAGGAAACCTGGGCCTTGGTGAGCATTGTGACGTATTCGGCCATTTTGCATTTGAGAAACGTTCCGGCAGCCAACAACCAATTCGTACTGAGCAGTCTGTCCGTCCTCGGGTTCAGCACCATCATCATGACGTTTTTCGGAGTTAATTATTACCTTTCGGGAATGCATTCCTATGGGCAGGGCACACCGCCTGCCGTTCCGAAGGTGCTTTACCTGGTCATCGCTGCCATCATCGTATTGATCGTGTTGGCATACAACGCATATAAAAAGGAAAACAAAAAAGCATGAACCGATACCTGCACATCGCGCTGATTACATTCTATTCCATCGTTACGTTGGCTGCATTGGCCGTGCTCATCTATGTGGGACATTCGTATTACAGTTTGCCCATTGAGGAACGATTCTTCCATCCCATGTATGAGATGCTGAAACCGAGCGGCTATTTGGGCCATGGTTTCGGAATTATTGGTACGTTGCTCATACTCATCGGTTTGTTTTCGTACATGGCCCGTAAGCACATTCGAATTTTCTGGGGTTGGGGCTTGCTCAAACATTGGCTCGAACTCCATATTTTCCTTTGCACGCTGGGAACTTTGCTGGTGCTCTTCCATACCACATTTAAGTTCGGAGGAATTGTTTCCGTGGGCTTCTGGAGTCTCATGATCGTATGGTTCAGCGGGTTGATCGGCCGGTTCCTCTACATACAGATTCCGCGCACCATCGAGGGAAGGGAACTGACTATTAAAGAAGTTCAGGAGAAAATTGAAAATCTGGAAGCGGACCATAATGATCAGAAATTGCTTAAAAAGCTGAAACGTCAGGTGAAAGGATTGGAAAAAGTGAAGCGACTCTTTAACCGGTGGCATTACGCTCATCTTCCATTTGCACTTATAATGTTGATAATCATGGTTATACATGTGACGGTTGTTTTATATCTGGGTTATAAATGGATTTTTTGAAACAATGGACAAACTGATTGAATGGGGCATTTATGGCGTGACGTTTCTAGTCATCGCGTTGGTGCTTTTAATATATATACTCAAACAACGGCGCGAATCGAAGCGCTCGGGCGAAAAGATTGTGTTTGCAAAGGAAGAAAACTTGTATGAGCCAGTCTCCATCTATCCTTACATTGACCCGGACCGTTGCTTTAAAAGCGGCGCATGCGCCATGGCATGTCCGGAAACCGACGTATTGGGCATTCGTCACGGCAGGGCTGTGCTCATCAACGCCTCCCACTGCATCGGTCACGGAGCTTGTTTGAAGGCTTGCCCGGTGGAAGCCATCTCCTTGCGCATCGGTACGGAAAAAAGAGGCATCGACCTTCCCAATCTAAATCCCAATTTTGAAACAAACATCAAGGGTATTTTCGTAGCCGGCGAACTGGGCGGCATGGGACTCATCCGCAATGCAGTGATACAGGGAAAAGAGGCGGTGGACAACATCTTCAAGTCGTTGAACAAATCGGCCGAAGCCACCTACGATCTTATTGTAGTCGGTGCAGGCCCAGCAGGGATTTCAGCCACATTGCAGGCAAAGAAGCTGGGGATGAGCGTGTTGACTTTAGAACAAGATACGCTGGGCGGTACCGTTTACACCTTCCCAAGATCGAAAATCGTGATGACGGCCCCTATGGACTTGCCTACCTACGGTAAGGTCAAGATGAAAGAAACCAGCAAGACTGAACTCTTGGATTTGTGGCATAAGGTACTTAAGGCCAAGCACATCACCATACAGGAAAATACGAAGGTCAATGCGATTGAATCGGTAAACGGAACGTTTCATGTGAAAACATTCAACGGTGAGTCGTATACGTGTCGAGCCGTGCTTTTGGCTATCGGCCGAAGAGGATCGCCCCGCAAGCTACACGTTCCCGGCGAGGATAGCGAAAAGGTGGCTTATCGCCTGCTGGAACCCGAAGAAATTTCCGGAAAGCGCATTGTGGTGGTAGGTGGCGGTGATTCGGCCATCGAATCGGCATTGCTCTTGGCGGACAAGAACGAAGTAATCCTCTCCTACCGTGGTGAGGCGTTCAATCGCATCAAAGCCGGTAATGCACGCAAGATCAGCGAAGCCATCAAGTCTGGCTTGGTACCGATTTTGTTCAATTCCAACCTGGTTTCCATTGACGACCATCGAATTCGCTATAAAATGGATGAATCGGACGAAATACATGAGTTGGACAACGATTTAGTTTTTATCTTTGCGGGAGGTGAACTCCCCATCGATTTTCTGAAGAAAGTTGGTATCAACTTCTCTACCAAACGGGGTGAAACAATCTTAAAAAACTGAATGAGAAAACACATTGCCCTCCTTTCGGCACTTTTACTCAGTCTTTTTGCAGCGTCCGCCCAGATCTCTCCGGGTGACTTGAGCAATGCGCATGCCTACTTGGAAGGAGTCAGCAACTGTACCAAATGCCATTCGGCCGGAAATAAGGTGACCAACGACAATTGTTTGGCCTGCCATCCGCTCATTCGAAGCAATCAAGCAGCTCATAAAGGGTATCATGGTTCGGTCGATGTGTTGGGTAAGAATTGCTCTTCGTGCCACAATGAACACCATGGGCGTACCTTTCGCCTAATCAACTTCGACAAAAAAACATTTGACCACCGGAAAACAGGATTCGAAAAGAAAGGCGTCCATGCCTCGTTGGACTGTCAGGAATGCCACAACCCCGACCATATCTCGGACCCCAAGCTAAAGAAAAAGAAATTCACGTACTTGGGATTAAACAAGACTTGCCTGACCTGCCACGACGATTACCACCAAGGCAAGATGTCCTCCAATTGTTCGGAATGCCACAGTTTTGACAGTTTCGAAAACCCGAAAGCCTTTGACCACAGCAAGACGCATTTCCCGTTGTTGGGCAAACATAAGGCATTGACTTGTAAGCAATGTCACAAGGAAGAAGTGGTGAATGGAATTACCAAGCAAGGTTTCAAGAATTTGAGATACGCCAATTGCAACGCTTGTCACAAAGATGTGCACGACAACAAGTTTGGTCAGGATTGCAAGAAATGTCATCAAGAAAGTTCCTTCAAGGACATCCGAAACGGAAATGCTTTCAATCACGACAACACCGATTTCCCGTTATTGGGAAAACACCGATTGTTGGAATGCATTCAGTGCCATATTTCTGGCAATATGACCAAACCGCTCAAACACGGCCAATGTTCGGATTGTCACAAGGATATCGTCCACAAAGGGGAGTTCGCCGTGAATGGTAAATCACCGGATTGTTCCCAATGCCACAACAACGATGGGTTCATGCCTTCCACGTATACCTTGGAAAGGCACAATGCATCACAATTCAAGCTTTCGGGCGCTCATGAAGCTACGCCGTGTATCGCTTGCCATCAAAAAAATGGCGAGTGGCATTTCCGCAACATCGGCACCAAGTGCGTGGATTGTCATAAAAGCGAACATAAGGGCTACATCTCGGACAAATTCTACGCCAAGGCCAATTGCACCGATTGCCACAACGAGTCGAATTGGAGGGCTATCACCAAATTCGATCACAATCAGACTGGATTCAAACTGGATGGAAAACATGCGGAATTGGCTTGCAGGGATTGCCATTATGCCAAAAATGCTCAGGGGGTCAGGGTTCAGAAATTTTCCGGACTATCCACGGATTGCAATTCCTGTCACAAAGATCACCATGGCGGCCAATTCGAGGTGGATGGATACACCGATTGTTCGCGCTGTCATAAGACCAACAGTTGGAAGGATTCCAAATTTAATCACGACTCATCACGTTTCAAACTGGAAGGCGCACATGTGGGAGTAGCTTGTGCCGAATGTCATAAATTAATCACCACTCCCAAGGGTACGTATGTCGAATACAAATTCAATGACATCGAATGCTCAAGGTGCCATCGATAATACTTTTTTTGCTGATTTCAGCCCATTTGTCAGGGCAATCTCCCCATGGAGATGCTTTGAAGATGAAATGCAATGTTTGCCACACAACAAAAGATTGGTCTGTCAAGGAAAAAGGGTTCGACCATAACACGACTTCCTTTAAATTGTTGGGACAGCACAAGGATGTGTCATGCAAGGCCTGCCATCCGACGTTGGTCTTTACGGATGCCAAATCGGATTGTGCTTCCTGCCACAAGGACGTGCATCAGGGAACAGTAGGTCGGGATTGCGATCGCTGCCACAATACGAATTCGTGGATGGTTGGCAACATCACGGAAATACACCGTCAATCAAGATTTCCACTGGAGGGTGGCCACACTGGAGTCGATTGCAACCGATGTCACCAGTCGGGTTCGAGATTGCGGTTCGATCCCATGAGTACGGAATGTGTATCCTGTCACTTAAAAGACTACAACGCTACGACAAATCCGGCGCATGCCGCTGCCCTGTTCTCAAAAGACTGCAAAAGCTGTCACGATGAGATAGATTGGAAGCATGCGACGTTCAACCACAATACGGCGACCAGTTTTCCGCTGAGCGGAGGGCATTTGAATTTGACCTGCAACCAATGCCATACGCAAGGATTCATAGGGACTTCCACTGCTTGCGTGGCTTGTCACTTGAAAGACTACAATGCCACGACGAACCCGGCACATGCGGCTGCACAATTTCCAACCGATTGCAAGATGTGCCACAATGAGGTGGATTGGAAATCATCGACGTTCGATCACAATACGTCGACCACTTTCCCGCTTAGAGGCGGACACATCGGGCTGAGTTGCAATTTATGCCACTCCAAGGGATATGTCGGAACGTCGACGACCTGTGTTTCCTGCCATCAGAAGGACTATGACGCCTCCACAAACCCGTCGCATGTTGCAGCAGGATTCAGCACCGATTGTCAGACTTGTCATACGGAAGTGTCTTGGAAGAGCAGTTCCTTCAATCACAATACGGCAACCAGTTTTCCGCTGAGCGGAGGGCATTTGAATTTGACTTGCAACCAATGCCATACGCAAGGATTCATAGGGACTTCCACTGCTTGCGTGGCTTGTCACTTGAAAGACTACAATGCCACGACGAACCCGGCACATGCGGCTGCACAATTTCCAACCGATTGCAAGATGTGCCACAATGAGGTGGATTGGAAATCATCGACGTTCGATCACAATACGTCGACCACTTTCCCGCTTAGAGGCGGACACATCGGGCTGAGTTGCAATTTATGCCACTCCAAGGGATATGTCGGAACGTCGACGACCTGTGTTTCCTGCCATCAGAAGGACTATGACGCCTCCACAAACCCGTCGCATGTTGCAGCAGGATTCAGCACCGATTGTCAGACTTGTCATACGGAAGTGTCTTGGAAGAGCAGTTCCTTCAATCACAATACGGCAACCAGTTTTCCGCTGAGCGGAGGGCATTTGAATTTGACTTGCAACCAATGCCATACGCAAGGATTCATAGGGACTTCCACTGCTTGCGTGGCTTGTCACTTGAAAGACTACAATGCCACGACGAACCCGGCACATGCGGCTGCACAATTTCCAACCGATTGCAAGATGTGCCACAATGAGGTGGATTGGAAATCATCGACGTTCGATCACAATACGTCGACCACTTTCCCTTTGAAAGGTGGGCACTTGGGATTGAGCTGCAATCAATGTCATACCCAGGGTTATGCTGGTACTTCAACCGCCTGTGTGGCTTGTCACCTGAAAGACTACAATGCGACCACCGACCCGATACATTCGGCTGCCGGTTTCAGCACCGATTGTCAAACATGTCATACGGATGCTTCATGGAAAACCAGCTCATTCAACCACACTACGGCAACCAGTTTTCCACTTAGCGGAGGGCATTTGAACTTGACTTGCAACCAATGCCATACGCAAGGATTCAAAGGGACTTCCACTGCTTGCGTGGCTTGTCACTTGAAAGACTACAATGCCACGACGAACCCGGCACATGCGGCTGCACAATTTCCAACCGATTGCAAGATGTGCCACAATGAGGTGGATTGGAAATCA
>Ga0302216_1000371_pt1 | contig 15970 bp, 16 predicted proteins | sample II_Fen_N3_2_FD_194575 | JGI IMG/M metagenome (GOLD analysis project Ga0302216, IMG submission 194575) | Peat permafrost microbial communities from Stordalen Mire near Abisko, Sweden - II_Fen_N3_2 | ecosystem: Environmental > Terrestrial > Soil > Wetlands > Permafrost | place: Sweden: Abisko...
CTGCGGCTATTTTATCGGCAGCCGATTGTCCGGCATATTGTGTATCGAATACAAAAAACGGATTCAACGGTAATGCAGGACGATCTGTCCAGACCATTTCGAGCAAATCGACCGAAACCAGTTCCAGTTTGCTCATTTTTAGTTCGGCTTGCATGGGCCCGTAGGCATTGGCCGAAAACATGAGTGCATTCACCCCTACCCGTTCGCCTGCGTTGAGCTGAGTAGCCAGCCAGGGGAGTATCTCCGGTGTTTCGGGCAGTCCTTGTTTCATCAGTTCTATGCCGGTGCCCTCCAGCTGGTCGGCTGCATGAAGAAAATAGCGCGAGTCTGTCCACAGCGCCGCTGTATCCAGTGTAACCACGGCTGTACCCGCCGAGCCATCAAATCCCGAAATCCATTCCCGTTCTTTCCAACATTCTGCTATATACTCGCTGGCATGAGGGTCGGTGCCCGGAATAATGCAGGCAGAGATACCGTTTAATTTCATGGCATTGCGAAGTAAAGAGATACGCTCGATAATATTTTCCATTGTATAAATAGTTTATGAATATTCAAAAAAATTAATGTAATGCAAAGATATAGAAATACCCCTGAAATGCAACTGAAAAAAACATTTTATTGCTTCCGCACTCATTTAAAGTATCAAAAAAAAAATCAGGGCAATGCGCCTTTGTGTAGTGAGACCCGAAGGGGGTAGCAATACAGCAGGTGAAAAAATTTCGCTAATTTTTTGGATAATAAAAAAGATTATTTAAATTTGCGGCATTGAAATTTACATAAATCAACAGACTGCCATTCGACGGCAAAGTTAGCATACATGGGATTTATTGATAATTGTTTATATAAACGACAAATAAGATATATGTTATGAAAAAAATAATTGGTTTAATATCCTTGTTTTTAATTATCTACTTCTCTGCGCATTGTACAAATCAATCTAAGGGAAATGACAGTCTAAAAACAAAATCGAATGAGAAAAAAGAAAAAATTATTGACCCAAGTATATTTTCTGTTGATAGCACAGTTATAGCTTTATTAGAAGGTAAACTCATTTCAGCACAAAATTTTAAAAGACTGAGTCTCGTTGAAAAAACAATCCGCGCGAAAGATTTTCTACTACCGATTGATGCAATATTTATTTATGGAGAAAAGGCTCGTGGTGGAGTTTATATAATTGAAACAATAAAATAAAAAGAAAATGAAAATGAGACATATAAGAATTCGATTTTTTGTTTATTTTCTTCTTTTGGGATGCAACTCTATTTTAAGTTCCGAGAATTATACTATAATTGGACAAACAAATCCAAAACTCCACGGTAAAGAAGTGATGTTGTTTCATTTTAAAGGCGATGTAATATCAAGAGTGGATACAACAACAATTGTGGGTGATAGATTTCGTTTTCAAGGAGAAATTGATACAGCAGGTCTGGCAGTAATAACTTGCGGAAATCATCCCGAAATAGTGCGATCGGCTAAACTAATGTTAGAGTCTGGTGAAATTAATGTATTTCTGGATAAACGGTCAAAAATATCAGGAACACCATTGAATGATATTTATCAACGATACTCTGAAAAAATGAACCTAATTGGAGATAGTCTGGAGTACGAAAAAAACAGAACAGGGTTGGATAGTATTTCCAGCATTGAACGCAATAATACTTATAGGAACTTAAGGACAAAGTTAGTCAACCTGGAAAACACCTTTATTGTTGAAAATAGCAATAATTTACTGGGAGTTATACTATTTCGAGCCAACTGTTTAAGTATAAACAGCGATAATTTCTTTGCCATATATGACAAAAGTGGGGAGAAGCTAAAAGCAGATGCACGTATTATGCAATTTTATAATTGGTTCAAAGACGAACAACAAAAGGATATTGAACGCAATAAAAAAATGCAGGAGCTCGCAGGTAAGAAATATACCGACTTTGCATTTTATGATACAGGAGGAAAAGAAGTCAGACTCTCTGATTATATCGGCAAAAGCAAATATACATTGTTACATTTTTGGGCATCGTGGTGTGGCCCATGCATGGGCGAACAGCCCATTCTGAAAGAAATATACGAAGTGTATAAATCAAAGGGGTTGGAGGTAATTAATATTTCTATAGACGCAAATAAACTTGCATGGCATAACGCGATTAAGGCGTCTCAATCTAAATGGACAGAATTATTGGATTTAAATGCAGGTAAATCCGGTATAAAAGAGGCATACTGTTTTAATGGAATTCCATATTCGGTTTTAATCGATAAAAATGGAATCATTGTTTTATCAGGTATGCCCGGGTCATTCCTAAAGCAAATGCTGCCTCAATTGTTAGCGAAATAATTATGAGTTTCACCTCCCCCTCGTTTGCAACGAGGGAAAGGATAAATAACAAATTGGAGCCGCAACAGCTGCAAAACACCTCCTTCAGTTGACAAAATCACTTTGCAAGCGTGCAAAGCCCTGTCAACGACTGTTGAACCCCCTTTGCAACAACTGTAAAGCTCTGTCAACAACTGTTGAAACCATTTTGCAGTCACTGTAAAGCACTTTCAACAGTCGTTGATACCCTTATGCAACCGGTGTGAAACCGATTCAACAGCCGTTGATACCCCTTGCAGGGAGTGCAGCAGGGTATCAACAACCGACGGAGGTGCTTTGCACCCGATGAAGCATAATTTCAATTCAAAAAACAGGAAAATTTTTCATTTATATATCTATTATCAACTTATCAAAAATTTATGTTATGTTAGTAAAATCAACCAATTTGGCCAATGCACGTTTTATGGATTTCTATCAGGTAATGAGTCTTGTTCTTAGTTTTCTTTCCAAAGAAGACCTGAATAGGCTGAATGTGGCGCAGGAAGCCAACGACTTCCAAACCGTTTTCGGAATTTTTGAAAAAGCCGTCAAACAGGCAAGAAAAACCGGTGTCACCGATCCGCTGATACTTGCCGACGACAAGCGGGACAACGTGTACATTGGATTCACCGGATCGTTGCACCATGCAACCCGTTTCCCTGATGAAGTAGTTGCGCAAAGTGCTGCCAAACTGCTGCTGATAATCGACAAATACGGTGCAGGCGTAGCCCGGCTGCCACAGCGCCAGGAAACCGGAGTGATCAAAAACATCATTGCCGAACTCCGAATGAGCGAGAACATGCAGCTGCTCCAAAACACCGGACAGATGATGTGGCTGGACAAACTGGAGCAAACCAACAATGAGTTCGACAACCTGTACGTGAACCGCAACGAAAAGGAAGCCGAATTTATCAGCGGACTCACCCGCGCCGAAAGAGCCATTATGCAAGCCGCTTTTGAGAAACTGGTACGCGCCATAGAAGCCAATGCCTACCTTAGAGGCGAAGACGCCTACAAACCCCTAGCCGAAAAAATAAACACCGAAGTAGCCAACGTACAGCAAGCCGCCAAAAGCCGCGCAACACTGAACGCAAAAGCGAAAACCGCAGCAAAGTAAAAACTGAAATCTCCCTTGGTTCGGTGCAGTCCGAGTGACTGCGCTGAACTAAGGGAGGTTTGGTTATAGTGTTGATTATACACTTTGTTATAAATAAATAACCACCTAACCCCTCGTTGCAAACGAGGGGGAGGGATGACACAGATGTTAGGTGTAAGTGTAAAAAAAGCAAAAAAAATGAAGACAATTTTAATTATCGCAGGACTAGTTGTTTTTGTAATTCTTTTCTCACGCAGAAACAGAAGAAAAGTTTCTAATCCAATTGATACAATCAAATTTGGTAGTTGCATGGGATTTAAAATTGGAGACCGAAAGCAATTTGTACTTTCAAGAATTAATCACTTAAAACTAATGAGCAACGAAGAAAAGGAAGACTTTGATTTGGAAGAAAAGATGGGTTCTGGAGCAGTTTTATCACAAAGAATGATTTCTACGTCAAAAGGAATATTTAATAACATTGAAGGAGTATCATTTACAATAACTAACGACAAACTAACCTCTATTCATATTTCACTTAAGCCAGAACAAACCGACCAACAAACACTAACTAACTTTATCGAAAAACGGATTATTTCAAATAATGGCAATACTATTTTTAATGGAACATGGAAGAAAGGAAATTATATTATTGTTTTAGAAAAAAAAGAGATGTACATTAATATATCATAAATGTAATAAGAACATGAATACTTTTACTAAAGTCGACATTCAAGAAATTGAGACACGAATAAACAATAAATTATGTCCTTTTTGCGGAGGACAAAGCATTATAAAAATCGAATATAAATCGAACGTGAATCAAGATCTATTTTTTTACGACGTAACAAATTTATGCTGTCATAAATATAAAGAAAATGCAAATCAACTTCTCAAAAAAGAGTATGAATACCAAATGAATATCAAAATTAGTCGTATTATGAACATGTAACTTCACCTCCCCCTCGTTTGTAACGAGGGGTTAGATGGTTACTCGTTTCTAACGAAAAAAAAGAAAAAACGATGTCATCGGAAAACTATAGAATTGAGAAACAAGATTCGGTTTACTTTCTTACATTTACAGTAACCGACTGGATTGATGTATTTACCCGAATGAATTACAGGATCATTATTGCTGAATCGTTAGAATTTTGCCGAAAAAACAAAGGGCTGAAATTGTATGCATGGTGTTTAATGACCAATCATATCCATTTAGTTTGCAGCATTGACAGTGGTTTTAGAATGAGTGACTTTATTCGTGATTACAAAAAATTCACTGCAAAAGCAGTGCTTTATGATATACAGCATTTACCTGAAAGCCGAAGAGAATGGATGCTGTATCGGTTTGAATTTGCAGGTAAGTTCGATAACCGAATTGAGAAATATCGTTTTTGGCAGGATAAAAGTCATCCGATTGAACTAACAACAAATGAAATGATTAATACGCGGATTAATTATATTCACGAAAACCCGGTGAGAACAGGATTGGTTGCCAGAGATGAAGAATATCTGTACAGTTCTGCCAGAAATTACGCAGGGCTTAGTAGTATTATTGAAATCGATGTGATTTAGAGATACCGTTGTTATAAACAACTAACCACTTAACCCCTCGTTGCAAACGAGGGGTAGGGAGAAATAAAAATATGAGACAGAATTTAAAATCAACAATAATTCTCTTGATTCTGAATACAATTCTAGCATTTGGACAAGAAATTAATCATAGTCAGGTGGGATCTAAACCTGGAAGTAAGCCGAATTCTCTCCAAACGGACTTTAATTCTTATTTTCACAAGAAAGACAGTATTTTTCGACTGAACATAGGAAAACAATATCCTAAATTTAAAGCTACCAGCCTGGATAGAGAAACAATAGATGAGAAAAAATTGGTAGGGAAAGTAACAATTATCAATTTTTGGTTTAAGCATTGCGAACCTTGCGTTGCAGAATTTGATGAACTTTGTATTCTCCAACACAAATTCAGCAAAGATTCTGCATTCCAGTTTATATCTTTTACCAGCGATTCCCCTCAGGACGCAAAAGAGTCTGTTGCTAAATTCAAACTATCGTTTCCTGTCTACCCGATTAGCAGAGATGAATGTTATAGACTGAATTTGAATCAGGGTTTTCCTACTACAATTATTGTTGATAAAGCGGGGAAAATAATTTTCCTAAAAAGTGGCGGGTATTTAGAAAAAGAAAAAATTGCTCAATACATTCGGAAACTTGAACAAATAATAGAAAAAGAGTTGAATGCCAAATAGACAAAACACCTAGCAGTTTGTTCTAAACAAATAACCTCCCCCTGGTTGGATACAAGGGGTAGGGAAAAGAGTTGGTTGCGGAGATTAAACCGACCATTATCCGCATTATTTGCGGAGATAACTTTGTTGTACGGAGAATAAACCCTATATTAGCCGCAAATTTAGCGGAGAATACCCATGTTTATATACGAAAATGCAAATTGGCCGACATTTGAGTGGAACAGTAACAAACTTTTACCAATACTTTCGCTTGTGCGAAATAAACAAGGAAGATTAATTGGAAAAATGGGCGCTTTAGGTTTTGAACTTCAAAATCAAGCAAATCTTGAAATCCTGACCCTTGAAATTATAAAATCTACTGAAATCGAAGGTGAAATATTAGATCCCGAACAGGTTCGATCGTCCATTGCCAGACTTTTAGGGCTCGATGTTTCCGGATTAGTATACTCTGAAAGAAATGTGGATGGTGTTGTAGAAATGTTGCTCGATGCGACAAGAAATTTCGACAAGGAACTTGACAAAAACAGATTATTTTCATGGCATGCAGCATTGTTCCCCGGAGGATACAATGGAATGTATAAAATAATCATAGGAACCTGGAGAGATGACTCCACTGGTTCGATGCAAGTAGTTTCGGGGGCACTAGGTAAAGAAAAAGTCCATTATCAAGCTCCTGCTGCGAATCAACTTGAAAATGAAATGCAGATTTTCTTAGATTGGCTGAATCATGACCAAAACACCGACTTGGTTTTAAAAGCCGGGATTGCACATTTGTGGTTTGTTACACTTCACCCATTTGAAGACGGAAACGGACGAATCTCACGTGCAATAAGTGATATGTTTCTGGCACGCTCCGACGAACAATCGTACAGATTTTATAGTATGTCGTCACAAATACGAAAAGAAAGAAACTCGTACTATGACATGCTCGAAAAAACACAACGAGGAAGTTTAGATATTACAAATTGGCTGGAATGGTTTTTAAAGTGTTTACTTCACGCTTTAGAAGCTTCAGAAACATTATTGGAAAAAATAATATTCAAGCACTTCTTTTGGGTTAAGAACAGGTCAATAGTTACCAACGAAAGACAACACAAAGTACTGAATTTATTGTTGGACGGATTTGATGGAAAACTAAACACAACTAAATGGGCGAAAATTGGAAAGTGCTCGCAAGATACTGCATTGCGAGATATCCAAGATCTGATTGAAAAAGGAATGTTAGTAAAAAGTGAACCCGGTGGAAGAAGTACAAATTACGAACTGAAAACGAACGAATAAAAACACCGACCTCCTTTGTAACAAGGGGAAAAGTAAAGTTCCATACAAACATTAAATACAAATATTATATGAAAAAACACATCATTCTCATTTCAGCAATTATTTTCACGTCAGCTATTGGCATGAATTGTCTGGCTCAACAGACAAGTGTAAATCACACTACATCCGTAAAGAAACAACCGGTTGCCGGAGAACAAGCTCCTCCGGCTGACGCAGGGCAAAATAACTTTGGCGGCCCAAGACCTGCGGTAGGAGCTCCGGGAGCTGCCCGACCAGCTATGCGCCCACCCCGCCCCGAACCTGAAATAAAAACAGTTTCGCTCGACGAAATTTCCATGAGTGATCCGTTTATTTATCCGGATGAAAAATCGCACACCTACTACCTAACCAGTTCAGGTGGCAGGTTGTATAAAAGCACGGATTTGAAAATGTGGACGGGTCCGTATAACGTTATCGACCTCGCAGGCACATGGATGAACGGACTTTTTCCTGCTGCTGCTGAAATTCACCATATCGGTTCAAAATACTATTATGCCGGTACGTGGAGCGATCATAGCACGTTGATTCAGGCCGTGCCACGCCGTTATAATGTTCCGCGCAATCAAACTCAGCTGCTGGTAGCCGATGCTCCCGAAGGACCGTACAAACCGCTGGTGGCTCAAAAAGAATTTTGCCTGGGGCCCGAAGATTGGGATATTATTGATGGAACGCTTTATCAGGAAAATGATACTACCTATATGGTGTTTGTTCACGAGTGGACTCAAATTATCGACGGAACTATGGATTATATGCCACTTTCGAAAGATCTGACCCATCGCACTGCCGAGCCTACTACTGTCTTCAGGGCAAGTGAAGCGGCATGGTCCAAAGAGATGAACAACATAGGCGAAGCTACTTTTGGATTGAAAATGCCGGGCTGGGTGACCGACGGACCTCAAATGTTCCGTACCAAAACCGGTAAGCTGGGTATGCTTTGGTCCAGTTGGGGCGAACACCGCTATGCACAAGGTATTGCTTATTCAGTTTCGGGGAAAATAAAAGGACCCTGGATTCAGGAAAAGGAAGCTTTCAAAGGAGATAACTCAGGACATGGTATGCTGTTTACAACTTTTGAAGGTAAAAGATTGTATATCGTTCATCATACAGAGGGCAAAGGTTCGCGCAAACCCGAAATATGGGAAGTGGACGACTCAGGAGATAAGCTGGTCTTAGGAAATAAATTGAAGTTGTAGTTAAATAGCTACCTCCCCCTCGACAGTTACGAGGAGGAGGTGGCGTAAAAACGAACATGACTGAGATAAAAACAGAGGGTTTTGTGTTCGTAAATTTCATGATAAATTAATACATACCGGGCAACTTCACACACAAATAATCGTTTTATTGAACATAATAAATTAACACACGATAAGAAAATGACATTCGAAGAAATTGTACATCACAGACGTTCTGTAAGACACTACAAGGATCTTTCCATTGATCCGGAAAAAGTAAAGCATTGTATTGAACTTGCTACTTTATCGCCCAACAGCTCTAACATGCAGCTTTGGGAGTTTTATCATGTCACTGATCCGGAAACGCTCAAAGAGCTCTCTGTAGCCTGTTTAAATCAGGAATCGGCAACTACCGCTCAACAAATGGTGGTGTTCGTAACAAGGCGGGATCTTTACAAAAAAAGAGCAACCAACATGATTGAACTGGAAACTCAAAACATTCTGAAAAATAGCCCAAAAGAGAAACAGGAGAAAAGAATCAAAAGATGGCAATTGTATTATGGTAAAGTAATTCCGTTTCTATATTCCCGCTTTTTAGGGATTATTGGTCTGCTCCGAAAAGTCCTTGTAAACCTTGTTGGGTTGTTCAGAGCCATCACTTATCAGGTATCTGAAAATGACGTCAGGGTGGTGGTTCATAAAACCTGTGCTTTAGCAGCTCAAACCTTTATGTTAGCTATGTCCAACGAAGGTTATGACACTTGTCCGATGGAAGGTTTTGATAGTAGAAAAGTGAAACGTATTTTGAATTTGCCCATGGGTGCCGAAATCAATATGGTTGTTACCTGTGGAATTAGAGAAGAACGCGGAGTTTGGGGAGACCGAATGCGAGTTCCTTTCGATGATGTTTATCGTCAGATTTGACAAATATATAATGAACAATCAGCTTCTCTAAGCAGTTATTCAAAAGACAATAAAATAAAGAACAATGCGCAAATTATCAATATTTATAGCGACGAGTTTGGATGGTTATATTGCAAAGCCCAATGATGACCTGAGTTTTTTGAAAGCGGTAGAAAAAGAAGGTGAAGATTATGGTTATGCTGCATTCACAGCCAATGTAGATACCATTATTCTGGGCAGAAAAACATACGATTGGGTACAGCGAGAAATAGGTACTTCGCACTACGACAACGGAGACAGAGACGTGTTTGTTATAACGAGAACTGCAAGACCCGACATTGGCAGAACGAGATTCTATACCGGCAATTTGTCCGACTTAATGCAAGAACTCAAAAGCAAAGACGGAAAAGATATTTATTGTGACGGTGGAGCTGAAATAGTGAATGAACTTATGAAAATCGACCTGATTGATGAATTTATTATTTCAGTTGTGCCGGTATTTCTTGGTAAGGGGACAAGACTTTTTAAAGACGGAAGACCCGAGCAAGAACTGGAACTTGTTTATTCCAACACATTTGACACCGAACTAACACAACTGAAATACAGGAGAAAAAGAGAACAAAAGACATAACTCTTACAAATACAAACTTTAAATTTTATAATAATGAGAAAAATAATCAAATTTGGCGAAGATGTGGAGGGATATAATGTCCCTGTTTTAAACGAGCGGGAAGTACGGGCAGCCGCAGGAATCCTTTTTTTGGCAACCTTTACTTCATTGATGTTTATTCTTTTCAGAGCTAATTTTATTCCGATAAAGTATGTAATAAGCTTTTTCCTGACTGATTTTTTGATACGGGTTTTGATTAGTCCTCGATTTGCGCCCACGCTCATTCTGGCACGCCTGATTGTTCAAAATCAGACACCGGAATATGTTGGTGCAGCTCAGAAAAAATTTGCATGGATTATTGGAATAGTATTAGCTGCGGCCATGTTTGTTTTCTTTATTATACTCAATGCCTATAGCGTCATTACAGGAATTATCTGCCTTATTTGCCTTATTTTCCTGTTTTTTGAATCTGTTTTCGGAATATGCTTAGGTTGCTTGTTTTATCCGTTATTTTTTAAAGAAAAAATCCAACTATGCCCGGGCGATGTGTGCGAAGTAAAAGAAAAACAGTCTATTCAGAAAACATCGGCGGGTCAGATACTTACTTTACTCGTCTTTATTGCTTGTATATTTCTAACAGTTTATCTAATGAATGACAGTTTCAGTAAAAAGCCTCACGCATTGTTTGGAGATGGGAATACGGAAGAAATCAAATGAAAAAAGATAATTAGATAGTAACAATTCAATCATAGTATTATGGCTACCATTTTAAAATCAGAAAACAGAGAATTTAAAGAAGAAGCAAATAAGATTGATAATTTCAGAATTTTATCCGACATTTCGCGACTCAAAAGCGGTATTACACCGCAGCATTTGAACTTCGACCTGAGGCAGCTAAATCCGGAGCAATACTCGGCTCCATACCACTTTCACCGATATGCCGAGGAATTGTTTATGATCGTCTCCGGTTCGGCAACTTTACGCACTCCGACAGGATTAGAGGTAGTAAATGCCGGAGATCTGATATTTTTCGAGATTGGCGAAACAGGAGCACATCAACTATTTAATCACACTACCGAACCTTGTGTTTACCTGGACACAAGAACTTATAACGGATACGATGTAGCTGAATATCCGGACTCCGACAAGATATTCCTGGCTCCTTCGCGCGAGATTTTCAAGAAAAGTACAACGGTGAACTACTTTGAAGGAGAGGAACACGTTAAAGAAAAATGGAAAGATTTAAAACATAAAAAACACTGAATATCGTTCTCTGCCACATAATGTATGTCTCGCGGCTGTCGTATTTAAATGTACGAAATCAGAAAACTAACATAAAAATGAGCTCAAAACATAAAAGATGTTTCGGGCTCTTTTTTATGTTTTATACGAACCATTTCAGTTGGATACACGTTTAGAAATTCGTATCTTTGCAAGTTATAAAAAAAGACACTTTGACAACAAATTCCGACATACAACCTGCAGACGCTTCAGAGAAAGTAGAAGTGATTGGCGCAAGGGTTCACAACTTAAAAAATATAGATGTTTCCATCCCCCGCGACGCTTTGACCGTGATTACGGGTCTGAGCGGCAGTGGAAAATCGTCGTTGGCTTTCGATACTATTTTTGCAGAAGGACAACGCCGCTATATCGAAACTTTCTCGGCCTATGCGCGCAGCTTTTTGGGAAACCTGGAGCGCCCCGACGTGGATAAAATCACGGGACTAAGTCCGGTGATTTCGATAGAACAAAAAACCACCAACAAGAATCCCCGCTCCACAGTGGGTACTACCACAGAGATTTACGACTTTCTGCGTTTACTTTTTGCCCGGGCCGGTGATGCGTTTTCGTATATTACCGGCGAAAAAATGGTGAAATACTCCGAAGATCAGATTGTGGATCTCATTCTGAAAGACTACGAAGGAAGAAAAACTTTTCTGCTGGCTCCTCTGGTTCGTGGACGTAAAGGACACTACAAGGAGTTATTTGAACAGATACGAAAAAAAGGCTATCTCCATGTAAGAATAGATGGCGAAGTGCGCGAAGCCACTCACGGACTCAAGCTGGATCGCTATAAAAATCACGACATTGAAGTGGTGATTGACAAGCTATTGGTTTCGGAGAAAGACCGCAAACGGCTGAAAGAATCGATGCAAAAAGCCATGCAACAAGGCAATGGTATCGTCATGCTGCTCGAAAAAGATCAAGAGGAAGCGCGCTATTTCAGTAAGATGCTTATGTGCCCTACAAGCGGCATTTCGTACGACGAACCTGCTCCTCACAACTTTTCGTTCAACTCACCCCACGGTGCATGTCCTAAATGTAAAGGACTGGGATTTGTCAATCAAATAGACATGGACAAAATTGTGCCGGACAAAAAACTGAGCATCTACAACGGAGCCATATCACCGCTGGGCAAGCACAAAAGCTCAACCATTTTCTGGCAAATAGAAGCCATACTCGAAAAATACGACTGCACGCTCAAAACCCCTGTCTCGGATATTCCGGAAGAGGCTATGGACGAAATTATGAATGGTACCGAAGAACGGTTGCAGATAAAAAATCAATCAATCGGTACCAATTATTTTCTAACATACGATGGAATTTTGAAATACATCGAGATGCAGGCTGAAACAGGAGCTTCGGCAACTGAGCAAAAATGGGCCAATCAGTATTCAAAATCGATAGTGTGCCCTGAATGCCACGGTGCTAAACTGAGGAAAGAATCACTACACTTCCGCCTGCACAACAAAAATATTGCTGAACTTGCCGCCATGGACATTGCCGAACTATCGGCATGGCTGGGCGATGTGGAGCAATATCTGTCGGACAAACAAAAAACCATAGCGGTAGAGATTCTGAAAGAAATCCGCACACGTTTACAGTTTCTGTTGGATGTAGGGCTTAATTATCTATCGCTCAACCGCAGTTCTCAGTCGCTTTCGGGAGGCGAAAGCCAGCGAATCAGATTGGCAACCCAAATCGGATCGCAACTGGTAAACGTTCTGTATATTCTGGATGAGCCCAGCATCGGGTTACACCAGCGCGACAATCAACGATTGATACGATCGCTAAAACAACTACGTGACACGGGAAACTCGGTTATCGTGGTAGAACACGATAAAGACATGATGATGGCAGCCGACTATGTGGTGGATTTGGGTCCGCATGCCGGCCGACTGGGTGGCGAAGTAGTATTTGCCGGTACACCGACGGAGATGTTACAAGCCGACACACTCACATCGGCTTATCTGAATGGTAAAAAACAAATAGAAATACCACAGGAACTTCGCAAAGGAAACGGACATACTATCAGCATAAAAGGAGCACGGGGCAATAATTTAAAGAACATCGATGTGACTTTCCCACTCGGAAAAATGATATGCGTTACTGGTGTATCGGGCAGCGGAAAGTCAACGCTGATAAATGAAACGCTGCAACCCATCCTGAGTCAGCATTTTTACCGTTCGTTACAAGATCCATTACCCTATGACAGTATAGAAGGGCTGGAAAATATAGACAAAGTGGTGGAAGTAGATCAGTCGCCGATTGGTCGTACGCCCCGCTCAAATCCGGCAACATACACGGGAGTTTTTTCGGATATCCGTAATGTTTTCGTAACCTTGCCTGAAGCAAAAATACGTGGCTATAAGCCCGGACGCTTCTCGTTCAATACTGCCGGAGGTCGATGCGAAGTATGCGGGGGCAATGGTTATAAAACCATAGAAATGAATTTTTTGCCCGATGTATATGTACCTTGCGAGAGTTGCGATGGTAAGCGTTACAACCGCGAAACACTCGAAGTGAGATTTAAAGGAAAATCCATTGCCGATGTGTTGAACATGACAATCAATCAAGCAGTTGAGTTTTTTGAGAACCAACCCTCTATTCTGAACAAAATAAAGACACTGCAGGATGTGGGACTAGGGTATATTAAACTGGGACAATCGAGCACTACGCTTTCGGGCGGCGAAAGTCAGCGTGTAAAACTGGCTACCGAACTGTCCAAACGCGACACAGGTAAAACGCTTTATATACTCGACGAACCCACTACAGGACTGCACTTTGAAGACATACGGGTGCTGCTTGGAGTGCTCAACCGTCTGGTAAATAAAGGAAACACGGTTATCATCATCGAACACAACATGGACGTGATAAAAGTGGCCGACCACATTATTGACATTGGCCCCGAAGGTGGCGCAGCGGGTGGAAAGGTTATTTGCACCGGCACACCGCAACAAGTTGCGAACAACACAACGAGCGAAACCGGAAGGTTTTTGAAAATGGAACTTAACCTTTAATATTTCACGTGAAGTCGCAAAAAAGAAATCTTTGCGACTCATCGCCTTTGCGAGAGATTATTTCAATTATTCCAAAAATAAACTACTTTTGTACAGTAAAAAATTGTAAGTCATGCCAGAAACAATCAAAAAGAAAGTCCTTTTCATTGACAGAGATGGAACCATTATCATAGAACCGCCTGTAACATTTCAGGTAGACACTCTTGAGCAAATGGAATTTCTGCCTGAAGTTCTGCGTAATCTTCATTTTATCCGGCACAAACTGGACTTTGAATGGGCATTGGTCACCAACCAGGATGGACTCGGAACTCCTGTTTATCCGCAGGAAAATTTTGATGTTATCCAGTCTAAATTTCTACAGACACTCGAAAACGAAGCCATTACGTTCGACAAAATATTTATCGACAAATCATTCCCCGAAGACAACCTGCCTACCCGAAAACCGGGAACAGCCATGCTGACCGAATATTTTTCGGAAGCGTATGATCTGACCGGTTCGTTTGTTATCGGCGACAGGTTAACCGATGTAGAACTGGCTAAAAACCTTGGTTGCAAAGCCATCTTTATCAGTAATGATACCGAAGCTTTGAAACAGAAAAACCTGACGGAATACTGTGCGCTACAAACCACCAACTGGAATAAAATCACTGAATTTCTTTTTGCCGGTGAGCGAACCGCCACCGTTAAACGGACTACCAAGGAAACGGACATTCTGATTGAGCTTAACCTTGATGGATCGGGCAAATGCAGCATTAATACCGGTCTGAAGTTCTTTGATCACATGTTGGAACAGATTGGAAAACACTCCGGTTCTGATTTGACAATCAATGTAAAAGGCGACCTTGAAGTGGATGAACATCACACCATTGAAGATACTGCCATAGCGCTGGGCGAGGCTTTTGCGAAAGCATTGGGGAACAAACGTGGCATAGAGCGTTATGGGTTTTATTTACCCATGGACGACTGCCTGTGTTCTGTGGCACTAGATTTTGGCGGTAGAGCATGGTTGGTGTACGACGCTGAATTTAAGCGGGAATACGTAGGCGATTTGCCTACAGAAATGATACTACACTTTTTAAAATCATTCAGCGATGCTGCCAAAATGAACCTGAACATTAAAGCCGAAGGCGATAATGAGCATCACAAAATCGAAGGCATTTTCAAAGCATTGGCTAAATCAATCAAGATGGCTGTGAAACGAGACATCTATCAATTTGAATTGCCCAGCACCAAAGGACTTCTATAATTTACGATTTATTCATTTACGATTGAAAACATGTTTTCATCCCGAAATATCATTTACTCTTTTATTCTTTTGCTGGCAAGTCTGAACCTTTCAGCACAACCAACCACCAGCGAGCGTCCACGATTGGTAGTCGGTATTATGGTGGACGGACTGCAACAAAAACATCTGGATTTGCTCTGGAATTATTTAGACGCCAACGGTTTCAAGAAAATAATTACCAGTGGAGCAAATTTTAGAAATGTATCGTACAATATCGTTTCGGCGGGTAATGCTTCGGATATTGCAACAGTAATGACCGGAACAACCCCTTACTATAACGGTGTGGTGGGGAATAGCTACTATCATCGATCCTTGGACGATATTGAATCGATTATACAAGACGACAATCAAGTTGGGATCGGTACAAGTCAAAACCTGTCTGCACACAAACTGCTGTCGAGCACCGTAGGCGATGAGCTCATGTTGGCGTACCCAAACAAATCAAAATGTTATGCAGTAGCCATAGGCCCGGAAGAAGCTATTATGCTGGGCGGACACACAGCTAAAAGTGTGGCCTGGATTGATGATGCAAGCATGAAATGGGTGACCACTGGGTATTACCCCGAAGGATTATCGCACTGGGCTGATGAAATGAATGTGAATGGCGGTTTTCAAAACTACACTGCCCGCACCTGGGGTCCTTTGTTCAACATAAACACATATTTATCAAAGCCAGAA
>Ga0302216_1000375_pt1 | contig 15886 bp, 13 predicted proteins | sample II_Fen_N3_2_FD_194575 | JGI IMG/M metagenome (GOLD analysis project Ga0302216, IMG submission 194575) | Peat permafrost microbial communities from Stordalen Mire near Abisko, Sweden - II_Fen_N3_2 | ecosystem: Environmental > Terrestrial > Soil > Wetlands > Permafrost | place: Sweden: Abisko...
CCTGAAATTTGTCGGTGAAGTGCGCCTGACCTTGTGTTCGGCGCTGGATGCAACGATTGAGCGGATTTTCACAGCACTGAATTTCTCGGCGATCGTGATCGATCTGACCGAAACCCGCAGCATCGATAGCACCACCCTTGGGTTGTTGGCCAAGTTGTCCATTCTGTCTCGGCAGAAGGTCGGCCTGTTGCCCACCGTCGTCACCACCCACGAAGACATCACCCGTCTGCTGCAGTCCATGGGCTTCGATCAAGTGTTCAACATTGTTGACCGCCCGATCCCCTGCCCGGAATGCCTGACCGACCTGCCGTCCCAGGACCAGTCCGAGGAAATCGTGCGGATCAAGGTGCTGGAAGCGCACAAAATCCTGATGGGCTTGAACGAGTCCAATCGCGAAGCCTTCCACGACCTCGTCAACGCCCTCGAACGCCACTGACCTCCCTGTTGGAATGCACGCCAAGTGTGGGAGGGGGCTTGCTCCCTCCCACATTTGACCGAGTTTCTAACTGAAAAAAGGGCGGCACCCTCACAGGTGCCGCCCTTTTTGCTGCCGCCGCTTTTACAGCTTGGCAGACAACAACGCTTCGAGCTTCTCTTGATCCCGAGCAAACTGACGAATCCCCTCGGCCAGCTTCTCAGTCGCCATCGCATCTTCGTTGGACTCCCAACGGAACTGCGCTTCAGTCAGATGCACCCGCGCTTCACCGGCATGGCCTGGCGACAGCTTGCGCTCCAGCTTGCCGGTATCGGCCGCCAGTTTCTCCAGCAGGTCCGGGCTGATCGTCAGGCGATCACAGCCGGCCAACTCTTCGATCTGGCTCAGGTTGCGGAAGCTCGCACCCATCACCACGGTTTTGTAGTCATTGGCCTTGTAGTAGTTGTAGATGCGCGTCACCGACTGCACGCCGGGATCATCGGCGCCGGTGTAGTCGTTGCCGTTGGCTTTCTTGTACCAGTCGTAGATACGGCCCACGAACGGCGAAATCAGGAACACACCCGCTTCGGCACAGGCCACGGCCTGGGCGAAGGAGAACAGCAGGGTCAGGTTGGTCTGGATGCCTTCTTTTTCCAGCTTCTCCGCCGCGCGGATACCTTCCCAGGTGGAAGCGATCTTGATCAGTACGCGATCACGGCCAACTCCGGCTTTGTCATACAGGTCGATCAGACGGTGCGCACGCTTGAGTACGGCGTCAGTGTCGAACGACAGGCGTGCATCCACCTCGGTGGAGATACGGCCGGGCACCACTTTCAAAATTTCTTGACCCACCGCCACCGCAAAACGGTCACTGGCCAGGCCAACATCACCGTTGCAGTCCTTCACGCATTCATCCAGCAACTTGGCATAGCCCGGAATCGACGCGGCCTTGAGCAGCAGGGAAGGGTTGGTGGTGGCATCTTGCGGCTTGAGATTGGCGAGGGCCGCGAAATCGCCGGTATCGGCGACGACGGTAGTGAACTGTTTGAGTTGTTCCAGCTTGGAAGTCATGGGCGTGCTCTGTCCTATGGGTCTGATGACATTACCCGAGCGCTGGCAGGCGCTCAAGGGCGCAAATGCGTTCGATCGTTTGCGAGGGCAACAACCTGAAAACAGCCGTTTGAATGACTGGCCTTGCTGCTAAATAGGAGGGCAAGATCGTCCGCAGGTTCAACCCAACAGCCCAATGAACACCGCGATAGACAGGTGGGCGCCGGTTTCACCGCCCCTCCAGCAACCCCGCCGCCTGATCCAGCAACGCCAACGGATCACTCGCTTTATGAATATCCACCGACAACAACTGCCGGAACTTGCGCGCCCCAGGGAAACCCGTCCCCAACCCCAGCACATGCCGCGTAATGTGATGCATCGAGCCACCGCTCGCCAAATGCTCCGCGATATAAGGCCGCAACTGCGCCAACGCCTCTGCCCGACTGATCACCGGCCGCGCACTGCCGAACAACTGCTGATCCACCTCCGCCAGCACATACGGATTGTGATAAGCCTCCCGGCCCAGCATCACCCCGTCAAACGTCTGCAGATGCTCTTGGCACTGTTCCAGCGTCTTGATCCCGCCGTTGAGAATGATCTCCAACTCGGCAAAATCCCGCTTCAACTGCGCCGCCACGTCATAACGCAACGGCGGAATGTCGCGATTCTCCTTCGGCGACAACCCCTCCAGAATCGCAATCCGCGCATGCACGGTAAAACTGGTACACCCCGCATCCTTCACCTGCCCGACGAAATCACACAACTGGGCATAACTGTCCCGCCCATTGATCCCGATCCGGTGCTTCACCGTCACCGGAATCGACACCGCATCGCGCATCGCCTTCACGCAATCCGCCACCAACGCCGGATGGCCCATCAGGCACGCGCCGATCATGTTGTTCTGCACCCGATCGCTAGGGCAGCCGACGTTCAGGTTCACTTCGTCGTAACCGGCAGCCTCGGCCATTCGGGCACAGGCGGCCAGATCGGCGGGAACACTGCCGCCCAATTGAAGCGCAAGCGGGTGCTCGGCGTCGTTGTGGCGCAGGAAGCGCTCGTGATCGCCGTGGAGGATCGCGCCGGTGGTGACCATCTCGGTGTAGAGCAGGGCGTGTTTGGAGAGCAGGCGTAGGAAGAACCGGCAGTGGCGGTCGGTCCAGTCCATCATGGGTGCAACGCTAAACCGCCGAGACAGTGCAGAGCTTGTGTTCTGTGGTTTAGTGACTGTTTTAGCTAGCATTTTTCTCTGCGAATTCTGGGCCGTTTTTAGGCGTTTTCAGACGTTTTTTAAAGGCCGGTGGTAAAATTTACCACTCACTTTCTAATTTGTACCACTGGAACGATGGCAACCATTAGAGCAAGAAAGAAGGCCGACGGATCGGTCAGTTATACAGTCCAGATCCGCCTTAAAAACAAAGGGTCCTTAGTCTACCAAGAGTGCCAGACCTTCGCCCGGAAACAGGCCGCCCAAGCTTGGGCTCGCAAACGCGAAACCGAACTGGCTGAGTCCGGCGCGATCGAGCGCGCAAACCGCAAAGCCGCGACGGTCAAGGAGATGATTGACCGTTATTTGAGTGAGATGGAGAAGGTCCGGCCTTTGGGTAAGACCAAGCTCGCTACTCTAAAAGCAATTAGCGAATCGTACCTGGGCAAATTGAACGACCAGGACATTAACAGTCAGGTGCTGGTGGAGTATGCGCTGTGGCGCATGGGCAGGGAGGGCGGGACGGTACAACCACAGACGGCTGGCAATGATCTGGCGCATTTGGGCGCAGTGCTGTCTATCGCTCGGCCTGCCTGGGGCTATGCAGTCGACCCGCACGCAATGACGGATGCACGGCGGGTCTTGAAAAAGCAGGGGTACAACATGAAAAGTCGCGAGCGAGACCGATGCCCCACTTTGGAGGAGCTCGACAAGCTACTTATTCACTTTCAGGGCATCCAAGCGCGCCGCCCAACTTCGATCAACATGCTCAAGATGACCGGGTTCGCGTTGTTTTCAACACGCAGGCAGGAGGAGATTACGCGGATTCAGTGGACGGATCTCGATGAGGTGGGCCATCGGGTACTGGTACGTGACATGAAAAACCCTGGCCAGAAGATTGGTAACGACGTGTGGTGCCATTTACCGCCAGAAGCCTGGGCAATTCTCCAAACCATGCCAAAGGTGCTGCCGGAGATATTTCCGTACAGTGCAGAGTCTGTATCCACGTCATGGACTAGGGCTTGTCAGATGCTTGGTATCGAGAATCTGCACTTTCATGACTTGCGCCACGACGGTGTCAGCCGCCTGTTCGAAATGGACTGGGACATTCCTCGGGTAGCGAGTGTATCGGGGCATCGTGATTGGAACTCAATGAGGCGCTATACCCACCTTCGCGGACGCGGGGACGCGTACGAAAGTTGGAAGTGGTTGGAAAAAGTCCTACAGGCGCCCGTAAAGCTGGGCGCCAGGACACTTAAGTGAATTAGCTACCGCGTGGCGCGCTGTTCAGCTGATTGCTCTCTTTGACGGCAGCGGCGCGTTGCGCATCGCCGCTGCAGCTGCCGGTGGAATTGTTCGACGATTACCAGGGCAACCAAAGCGCGATGATTGCAGCCCTTCCCGGGTTGCGACCAGGTGCAACGATCAACCACGGCGAGCGCATCACCAGTGTGGCGCTCATCGGCAACCAGATGGCCATCCGATGGACGACGCAATCCGCCGCAGCGTAGAACGACAATTTCCCGAACTCACCGGCGGTTACCACCTGCCACGCTTTGCCAGAGTTGTCGCCGTGGCCGATGCGCCCGCCGGCGCCGGGATCTGTGACGACTTCCGCCCGCGCTACGCGGTCGACATCGAGGTCATGGGGCCGGACGGCGAGCCAGATACCAAGCTGCCGATCCTGGCCGGAGTGCCTTTGCCTCTGCCCACCGGTGGCGAGGAAATGGGCATCTATGCGTTCCCCGAGGAAGGCACCCAAGTGGTGGTGTGCTTTGCCTACGGCCTGCCGCACAAGCCCTATATTCAAACCATTTTGCCCCACGGCCTGAGCATGCCCAGCGTCCCGAAGGGTGACCAGGTGTGGCAGCACAGCGAAGCCGGTCAGCAGCGCGTCGACGCGGACGGCAACTGGCTGCGCCAGACTGACGGCAAGATCCTGGACAAGGCGATCGAGCGAGAAGTGGAGGCGATGGGTAACACTGAGCGGTTCCAGAGCCATACTAGGACCGTGGACGACCATTCAACCGAGTCGGTGGGGGGCACTAAGACGCTTGAGGCCCTGGGCGCGCTCAAGCTGCTGTCGGGGGGATCTGCGAGCTTGGCGGCGGTGGATGACTTGCATCAGGCGACCGGGCGGGATCTGAATCTGGTGGTGGGGCAGATGCACAACGCCACGGTGGGTGGTGATATGGAGGAAAGGATCGAAGGGCTACGTAAGAGCGTTGCAGCAGTCAGCCAACGGCTGGTTGCTCCTAAAACATGGCTCGGATCTGAAGATTTAAATGTATTAAAAATACTCTGCGATGTACTGATTTTGGTAGAGAAAATGAATACTCAAATTGCATTACATAAGCACGGTGCCACGAGCCTTCCTGATAATTCTTTATCTTTTGAAGGCTGTTCGCTAGAGGCTGCAGCTATGAACCGAGTCCTCAATGAAATTACTCTATGAATGTAGTGTTGTTAAAGTGTTCGTTTATAAGCAGGCGCGTCGATATAACGCGCCTGCAACGAGGTACGGTAAAATTTATTGAGTGTTTAAGCAGCAGTGTTTGTATTTTTTTTGACTGAGGCAAGGGCAAAGATCATTTCTGCCGATTTTTTCACCTTTTTTTAAAGCTCTAGAAATGCGTTTTTCGCGTAGTTTTTCAGCTATAAATTTCAAACGGTCAATTTTGTCATCGGGAATAGCATTCAGAGATAACTCTTCCCAGTGTATATCTTCTAAAGTTGCGCCTTTGTTGTAATGAGTGATGAGTAGGTTTCGCGTTGGCTCTTTTGTAATGAGCATAACTGCTTGGGCATGATCTATCGCAGAGCTAATAATTTCGGGTGTTATAGTGTTTGTTGTGGGGTATATTGTGAGAGTAGCCTCTCCATAGTTGGATAAGGGCTTTAAGTCGTCAAATTCAAAAGTCAGATTGTCATCTAGTGTTTTGAATATACTGTTTCTTTCCTCGGTGGTGATGTCTAAGAGATACGCCGAAGATTTGGAAGGTTTTCCATTGGTTTTTTTTGATATTTTCAGGATTATTTCGGTGAGTCTTGAAGGTGTTTTTGCTATGAGAAGGTTAGGTGTGGATTGATCTGATTGGAGTTCATAGAAATAAACATCAATTTCCGATCGGTAGCCGTTAAAGTGTAAGCGCGCTCCACTGCCAGCTATCTTGTCAATAGCATAGGCTGTGTAATTGTTGTGAGCAAGGTAAAGTCCGAGGTGATCTAACTCATCGTCAAGTTCAAGGACTTTTGATTTTGAAGCCAGCATACGATTTTCTAAGTAATGTAAGAAAAACAGTGGTTCGGTGAAGATGTCAGAATACACTTGCAGGTCGTCGATTGACAGCGACCATGAAAATGCATCTCCAATGTCTATTCCGAGCTTTTCTAAATTTTGTGTCTGTGCTGCTAGCTCTGTAAAAGGATCAAGTGTTATGGCGCAAATTATTTTGTTTTTAAAGTTTATTGATTTTAATTTTAAAACCTCTTCTTTTTTATTGTTGTAAATCGTAGCTTCATCTTGTGAGTTTAGGAAGTTGAGAAACCTGGCTCCTTGATTTATAGGGTTTTGAATAAGCGTTTTTAACGAGTTTGTAAATGCAATAAAATCATCTGTAGGTGAGGTGTAGGTGAATGAAGCTGCCTTTATTTCTAAAATTAATAAGGTGTCGCCGTATATGAAAAGCCCGTCGGTCTCACAGGTTTTTTGTTTGCCGCTAACGGGGTCTATAATGCTGTAATATGCCTCTTTTATTATAGTTGCGTCAGGGAGGATCATTGATAAGTAGTCAATGGGCAGTTGCTCGGATGTGATGTTTCGTATTTTTATCCACGATTGCTTGTTTTTTTCATTGGTCGCGAAAACTAGTTTCTCAAGTTGTCGATAAATTTTGTCAAATAAACTATGCAAATCGAAGCAGTAGTACGAATTTTCAAATTTTATGAATGGCCTTTTAAAAGTTGGCCATATACGCAAAGGCCATCCTTTAAATTCGCCTTCAGACTGGAAGTCTTTATCTTCACCGGGCGACCAAGATAGTTTGTCTAGAAAGGAGTCTGGCAGATCGGTAATTTTTTTTAAGTCAAACAGCCCCATTCCAAACATTTTATCAAATGCGTCTGTATTAGCTTTGTTTGAGCCTGTTGTTTTAAAAAACGATTCGCGCGCTTTCGAAGGAGAGAGATCAGCATCTTCTTTACGGTGCCCCTCTTTCATGAATTCAATAAAAGCCATTCTCGTATCATCCAATACCTTGAAAGCATCATGCATTCCATAGGTTTGGGTGTGCATTATTTTACTGAATTCATTGATTATAAATTCTGAAGTTATACCGAACGTTGATTCTATTAATTCTGTTTGTGGAAGTATTAAACTTTGCAGTGCTTTAATCTGGTGGTAAAAAAAACGTTCGCCTCGAACGTTGCACCAATGCATTTGCGCCTTGAACTTAAACTCTTCTATATCTGTATCATGCTGTGGGTCATTGATGGCATTCAAGAGGCTTGCACCAATCTGATAACGACCGTTAACTAAGTCAAAAACCTCTTCTACGAGTCTCGATAGCTTTTCCCAATCTTCCTCTGTGACTTCATTTTTGGTTTTATCTGGTACTACTGACGCTATTATGCTTTGTATATAGTCTACCATTCGTAGTGAATGAGCTTGCTCTTTTCCTATATCTGCCTCAGCCTGAACTCCTCTCATAGACATGAATAACTTCATCCATGAGGTTTGTAAAAGCATGATCGGAGGCAGCGTTTTAACGATGTCAGAGATTTCGGATATTAGGTGATTTATTTTCTCAATAGTATTGGGGTGCTGCTTTACGATTATTTCTTTAAGCTTTTCATGTTTGACTGCATCAAACTTAGACTCAAGCATAACGTCTTTTCCAAAGCGCGTCATTGACATCGGTCCGTTTGAATAGAATTCGTCCGTGTTTGCTTTTTTATGTTTTTTTGGTTTTTTCATTTCAGATCCATTGATTGATTTTTTGTAATACGTTGACTTGGTTTCGATGTTTTAAGTTTTTTGGATATGTGGTTTTTCGTCATTTTTTCCTTAAGGTGTTCCACAGGAACGCGATGAGTGAGACGGGCACATCTTCTGGCTTTTACTATGCGAAAAAACTTGGTTGATCCGATTTTATCCCTACGGCGGTTAAATGCTAGTTTGAGATAAAAAAAGCTGCTGAAAAGCACTTATCCCCCTCCCGCCGACGGGGTCTGCTTCGCTGTTTTTTGCAAAGGCGTGTGGTGGTGTAAATGCAGCGCGCTGACAAGCCTGTCATAGCGCTGGGGATTTGCCTGGCAATTTCACGGAGTGCAAGGTTTTGCAAATAAGTGCAGCGCTTGGGGGCGACTACCGTTGCGGTCAGTCCAACTGCTTGGAATATGGAAACCTGCTCTGCGAGGGTACGTCGTTTGAAAACAGGCGTTTTATAGAGTTTTTGATTTCTCGCCCGCTTGCAGCGTGGGAGGGTTGGCCATGACGCATGAAGTACGGAAATCCGCCTGAAAGCCCCGGTACAGAAGGCTTTCAGGGTGGATAGTACTTTTCAAAAAACTGCTTACGCTCGAGCGTAGTCACCAACAGCGATAAGTTGGGAGGCAACGGAAGCTAAATTACTGGCTCTTGCGTTGATGAAATCAACATAGAGTTTAGAACCATCATGAAAATCTATAGGGATGAGAGACGCAGTGAAAACAGACGCTTTAATCTTATCGTCGATTCTCTGGAAGTATTCGAGAGGGTTCGCGTCGGAGATCTGACGGTTGTCTACCGCATTTAGCAAACATATATTTGCGATTACGTTCGACTCATGGAAGGGAATTCCCAAAGAGTTTAAGTATGACTTGGGATAAATGTGGTGAAACTCTCGGGAATTGTAGGAGGCCAGAGCTTCACCCAAGTCGATGTTAGCTCCCGTCAAGAAACTTTTCGGTTGGCACTGTGCCAATAGGCAAATAGCAGCTTTCGCAGCTGTTGAGTTAATACGCCATGTTTTTTTGAAGAGTCCAGTGTCAACATTTGTATCAAGAGTGTCAAACGCCGGATCGCCGGATGCAAGAGCATGCATCCTTTCGATGTCGATCATGACGTACGAGTTTGTGCCAGCCTTGTATCTCTGGGAGAACGCACAGTGCCAGAACCATTTTTTCAATCCGGCTAACTGTGCTGCGCTCGGCTTGAGGTTTTTGGAGTAAAAAGATACCAGCGGTACGAGCATAATCGGAAATGGGATAAATACGAAGTTCTTGATGTGCAACTGCTTTTCAAGAAAATCGATACAAGAGTACATTGCCTGCTTGAGCTTAGACATTCCCTCTATTAGCTGGTCAGGGGGTACATCAACAAGTTCATCAGAGTCAATCCTATTTAACGTGATTGACGCTAGGCATCGCATAAGTAGAGCTTCTTCGATTTGTTCGTATCCCTTGTCGGCAAGGCTATCAAGCAGCTGTTCGATTTCATTGCGAAGATCAAACTGCTCAGACCAGGTCCAAGCGGCAAGCAGTTCGAGAGTACTTAGGCTGGTTCCTGAAGAGTTTATTCGTTGGAAAACTCTGCATACTTCTTGGTTGCTGCGATCTTTAATAGTTACAACGGGGAACTCGTAATCTTTGAATCGCTCTGTGAGTTCGGCGATGACATTTTTTTCGTTATCAGGGAATCGACTTAACTCCGGCAGGAGTTTTGTCGTATCTAAAATAGTTCGAAGATTTATTGAATCCTCGGGGGCCGTGGAACTATGGATGAATTCGCACGTTCTTGGCACGAACGAAACATCAAATCTTGTAGCGAGCTCAGCATCTTTAGTCTTGGAGTCGGAATTGAATACTCCATATAATGTAGTCAGTCTCTGCTGGCCATCCAAAACGTAGTTTACGGGATAGTCTTCTGGGGTGTTTGGTAATTCAAAGCCGCCTACGTCACGCTCGTGATTTAACTTTTCCTTAGTTGACCAAAGTAACAGGGATCCAACTGGGTATCCTCTATAGATAGAATCTAACAAGCTCATTATTTGCTCGTCAGTCCATACGTATTCGCGTTGAAATACTGGGATCTTTATGTTTCCGCGAGCGACGTCGGTCAGCAGCGACGAAAGCCGGGGGTTTGTGGGTGTGATTTTATGCGTGCCTGCCACGTTCAGTCCCTTTAACATGAGTTTGGATACGTTTTATCGAAAAAATTAAAACTGTCAAGGATTCATTGATTTTTCGTTGAGATACTCGAAAACAATAGCTTATCTACGTAGAGAGCTTGGCGCTGTGGGTGAGAGTATCGCGAGCGAACCGATTGGGCATTCACTGCCCAGGTGAGGCTGGCATCGGCCAGTCATCTCGCGCCTCGGTAGACCTTGAATTAATCGTTTGTGTGAATTACGTGTCGATAGCGATCCCGTTCATTTCTGCGCTAGCCACTACTCTTCTTCCATTGCTATCAGGCGTGCTAACCCATGCTTAATAAAGCCAGCATTCTCGCCAATTCGATCCAGTGCAGCGCGGGCGTTGTCCCCGGTATCGGCAAAGCCTTGTTGTTCAGCCAGGAGCGTCAGTTCCATGATCTGTAGTGGTCTAATGAAACCGGACACCCATTTAGGCGAGAATGCTCGCCAGATCGAGGTGTCAAATGACCAAACAACGCCGTTCCTTTTCTGCTGAATTCAAACGCGAGGCTGCCGACCTCGTGCTCAAGCAAAACTACAGCTATATCGAAGCCAGCCGTTCACTCGGCGTCGGCGAGTCGGCCCTGCGTCGCTGGGTCGATCAGGTTCAGCAGGAGCGCCAAGGCGTTACCCCGCAGAGCAAAGCGCTGACACCGGAACAGCAGAAAATCCAGGAACTGGAAGCCCGGGTCGCCCGCCTTGAACGGGAAAAATCGATATTAAAAAAGGCTACCGCGCTCTTGATGTCGGAAGATCACGAGCGTACACGCTGATCAATCAGCTGAGCGTCCATGAGCCGATTAATTGGCTGTGCAAAGTGTTTGAAATCACCCACTCAAGTTACTACGCCCACCGCCTCAGGCGCCGAACGCCTGATGTTGAACGGCTTCGGTTGCGCAGCCGGGTAAGCGAGCTGTTCTCGCAAAGTCGCAGTGCTGCCGGCAGTCGTAGCATTCTTTCATTGATGCGTGACGATGGTGAGCAACTCGGTCGGTTCAAAGTGCGCAGCCTGATGCGTTAGCTTGACCTCGTCAGTAAACAGCCAGGTTCTCATGCCTATAAACGAGCGACGGTTGAACGGCTGGATATCCCGAACATCTTGAATCGGGAGTTCGATGTCCCGGCACCCAATCAGGTGTGGTGCGGCGACATCACCTACATTTGGGCCCAGGGGAAATGGCACTATCTGGCGGTCGTACTGGATCTTTGCGTGCGCCGGGTGGTGGGCTGGGCATTGTCGGAAAAGCCGGACTCCGAGCTGGTTATCAAGGTGCTGGATATGGCCTACGAACAACGTGGAAGGCCTCAGGGCCTGCTGTTTCACTCGGATCAAGGGTCGCAGTACGCGAGTCGTTTATTTCGCCAGCGGCTGTGGCGTTATCGAATGCGCCAGAGCATGAGTCGCCGGGGAAATTGCTGGGACAACGCGCCGATGGAGCGCGTGTTTCGCAGCTTGAAAACTGAATGGATACCGACCGTGGGCTACAGAACTGCTCAAGAAGCCCGGCGAGATATCAGCCAATTCTTGATGCATAGGTACAACTGGGTTCGATCCCATCAATTCAACGGTGGGCTGGCGCCAGCTCGAGCCGAAGAAAAACTTAACGTCGTGTCCGGGATTAGTTGACCACTACACCCCTCCCGCCGCCTTACCCCAAGGCGGCAACCTGAACCCATCCTGTCCCCTGGCGAAGTTTCATCATTCCCCGCGCCTTCGAGGCCTACGATCATCTCCACGGGAAGCCCCCCGCGCTTCCAGCCCATAGGGAACTGAAAAATGATCTCGAACCTCGTCAAAGTCGTGATGATCGCTGGCACGTTGCTGCTGGGTGCTTGTTCGTCGGGTTCGTCGGGCGTGAGTAGCGACCCTTGCTTTTCAGGGGGATGCCAGGCGTTTGGTGACCACAGCCCCAACAAAGCCGCCAAGATGAATTTTGGCGGCAGCGGGCTGGGGAGTAGTTATGGTGAGTACGGTTCGGGGTTGTTGCATGATGACTGATGGGGCGGGGCAGTCATTGATGTGTTGACTGACCCACCGCTATCGGGAGCAAACCCCCTCCCACATTGAAGCGTGCAGTGGTTTCGCAAGTGTGGGGCTAGTGGCCGCCTTTCATGCGGCGGGCGATCAGGTAGATGACTAGGCCGACGAGCGCTGTGGCTGCGCCGATATAGCCGGTACTTGTCCAGCCGAGCCCAGCGGTGATGGCCATCCCGCCAAACCACGGCCCCAGCGCGTTCGCCAGGTTGAACGCCGCGTGGTTGGACGCTGCCGCCAGGCTTGGCGCTTCGTGGGCGATGTCCATCAGGCGGATCTGCAGCGGGGCGGCCAACGACACCATGGTGCCGACCAGGCCCATGCTCAGCAGCACGCTCCACAGCGAGCCGGCGGCGAAGGGGAAGAACAGCAGCACCGCCATCGACCACACCAATATCAAACCCACCGCGCGAAACTGCATGCGATCGAACAGCTTGCCGCCGGCGATGTTGCCGATGATGCCGCCCACGCCAAACGCGGCCAGGCCAAAGGGAATCCATTGCGGCGTGACTTTGGTCACTTCGAGCATGGTCGGGGCCAGGTAGCTGAACACGCAGAACATCCCGGCAAAACCAATCGCGCCAATGGCCAGGGCCATCCACACCTGCGGTTTGGTGAACGCGCGCAGTTCTTTGCGTGGGTCGCTGCGCGGTTCGTCGCGGCGGTCGGGGACGAACTGCCAGACAAGGGCGATGGTGCACAGTGCGAGCACGCTGACGAGGGCGAAGGCCGAGCGCCAGCCGAGGTGTTGGCCGAGGAAGGTGGCGATGGGGTTGCCGAGCAGCATGGCCAGGGTCAGGCCCATCATGACCCGCGCGACGGCGCCGGCGCGTTTGTCGGTGGGCACCATGCTGGAGGCGACGACGGCGGCGATGCCGAAGTAGGCGCCGTGGGGCAGGCCACTGATAAAGCGGAAGGCTACCAGTGAGCCGAAGGTCGGGGTGAACGCAGTGGCGAGGTTGCCCAGCGCATACAGGCCCATCAGCAGCAGGAGCATGTGTTTGCGCAGCAACTTGGCGCCGAGGATGGCCAGCAGTGGCGCGCCGACCATCACGCCCAGCGCGTAGGCGCTGATGGCATGGCCGACCTGGGGTTCGCTTAAACCCAGGTTGTGGGCGATGTCGGGCATCAGTCCCATGATGGCGAATTCGCCGGTACCGATCGCGAAAGCGCCCACGGCCATGGCAGCTTCCATTTTGGCGGCGCTGCGCGCGGGCAGGACGTGCCCGGGTGTTTGGTGGATAGACATGGATCGCTCTGTTTGGATGGATAGCACGAAGGAGAGTCGCCGATGCTACGCATGCAGCGGCGAAGGTGTCTAGAACAGCCTTTTACGGCAGAGTTCCATTTCGCTGATAACCCATGATCGCGTTTAATATCACTTGGCTATTATCGTTAGCACTTAACAATCCTAAGGCACCTGATGCTCTTGGTTTTACTGGGCTAATCTCTCGCTCAGTATGAACAGGAGGTTTGACATGGAAAGTCAGTCGCGCCGTTTTCCCGTATTGCTAACGTCCTTTTCCTTGGTGTTTGGTGTAAGCCTATTACTCTGTGGTTCGGTGACGAGCGCCGCGCCTGCCATCACCATTTCCCCGCAGGTGCCGGCAGATATTCCCGGTGGTGCGCCGCAGGCGTCTTTGTCCCTGGCGGCGGCGTTTGCGTGGCAGGAGTTTATTGCCTTGAACTGGCCCGCGCAGTCTGGGCAGCGGGACCAGCCGGATCAAAGTCGGCCATTTGGTGCGCAAGGCGGGCCGCTGGTGTGGGAAACATTCCGCAGCAAGGTGGAGACTTTTCCGGGTAATGGCAGTGCCGAGGTCGGGCCGCCGGGCTACAACCCCACGGTGCCGGACTTTGGCTATAACACGCCGCCCACCTACATCTATGGCGTATCCGTACCTGCATGCGCAGGGCAGGCGCCCCCCAGGCAACCTGCCTGGATCAACCTCGATGAAACCACCCAGATCGGCTTGAACCAGATGTTTGCCGGTGTCTCTCCCAATACACCGTCGGCAAACGGCAACTCGAACCCGCAACTGGTGCGTTTCCTGGCCAAGGCCAACCAGACTCAGTTCCGTTATGTGGCGGCCAACCAGTACTGGTATGGCGACAGCACGGCGTCGCCACCCCCCGTTGCCACCGCGCCCGTTACCAAGGCGGCCCTGAATTTCAAACATGCGGTGACGCAAATTCCTGCGGTCTACCCGTCGGGGCCCATCGTCAAGTTTCCTGCGGGGACCATCGAAATCAAAGCCGCCTGGCGCAAGCTGGGGCCGACCGAGGATGCTTCGCGCTTTCACCAGCAAACGGTACGTTTCTATGAGGCCAAGGGGCCGAGCGGCAATGCCTGTTATCTGGAGGAAACCTGGGCGCTGGTTGCGCTGCATATCATCCAGAAAACCCCAACGGCGGACGCGTTTATCTTCGCCACGTTCGAGCAGGCCGATAACATTTTGCTGGTCAATGGCACGCCAGTGGAGGATGCCGACGGCGTTATCGTGAATCGACCTACGGCCGCTGCGCCGACGACGCCTGGGCTTGTATATACCGACCAGGCCGCGCCAAGCCTGCCGCAAATACAAAAGCAGGGGCCATTTTGTACCAATGGTGGCAAGCAGCTGTATTTTCAGGAAATGGTTCCCGGGATTAACGACGCACCGCCGGCCGTGCCGTTCGGTGGGTCCATCTGTGTGAATGAACGTTATGAGTCGATCACACCTGACGTGATCGCCGTCAATCAGGCGGCACACGCAGCCATTGCGTCCTATACCCAGGCACAGGGGGTTAAAGGCTCTCCGTGGCAGCACTACAAACTGGTTTCAGTACAGGCTAAACCGTTCGACATCAGCCAGATCTCAAACACCGATTCCAGCCACGGCCCAGGGGTGTTCTTCCAGGCCAACATCATGGTGGAAACCGACTTTACCCTGCAGCAGTTTCGTGGCCGTGTTGCATTGACACCGCAGTCGTCCGGGTCCGCATTCGCGAATGGGCCACCTACGTCCTATCTGGCGGAGGGGTTACCGCCGCCCAATGTGTACAGCCTCAACCCAACAGCCAGGCAAGTGACGGGCGTGAACATGGGCGGTTGCATGGGGTGTCATGGTAATGGCCAAGTGCACGGTTACGACTTCAGTTTCATCCTGCAGGGCGGTGCGGTAACGGCGCCAGATACGCCATCGCCGGCATCCGTGGCGGCGGCAAGCCTGCGTTATACGAAGTTATTCAATCCCCATCTGAGCGCGAACTAAACGTCTTTCTATAAGCGCTCAAATGCGCTGTTTAGCCCTGTGACGCCACGTCGCGCGTCGCAGGGTTGACATTTTGTCGTCATAATCGGCGCGCGGGCCCGATTCAGAGCCTTTGACCCGCCCAAAATTCGACTGATCAGTCCACCGCAGACGCTTTAACCCTGTTTGCCGTGATATTCTGCGCGCCATCTTGGTCTAGTCTTTCTCCGGAACGTACACCCGTATACGTCCCGGCGGCTGGCTGTCGCCCAGGTAGCTGAAGCCAATAATGATAAAAAGTCAGCGCAGAAGGGACATAAAAGTGAGGTCGATACGTCGGCCTTGTGTGCCCACCCTGCGGTCCTTACGTGAATGTGCAAACCCCACGGTGCGTTGCCTGGCGCAGCGTGATCGAGGGTTCGCCAGGCTCAGGGGCAGTGGGGCGGATGGCGTTTTATCATAGGTGCTACTGATGTTTAAAAAACTAAACACTGCCCTGCTGGGGTTGGCTTTGTCGATGGGGATCACGTCCGTTCACGCGGAAGAGGCAAAGAAAGTCGATGTGCTGCTGATTGGCGGCGGCATCATGAGCGCGACCCTGGGTGTGTGGCTCAACGAGCTGCAACCGGACTGGTCGATGGAAATGGTCGAGCGCCTCGACGGCGTCGCCCAGGAAAGCTCCAACGGTTGGAACAACGCTGGTACCGGTCACTCTGCCCTGGCTGAGCTGAACTACACCCCGGAAGACGAGAACGGCAAAGTCCAGATCCCGAAAGCCGT
>Ga0302216_1000382_pt1 | contig 15649 bp, 18 predicted proteins | sample II_Fen_N3_2_FD_194575 | JGI IMG/M metagenome (GOLD analysis project Ga0302216, IMG submission 194575) | Peat permafrost microbial communities from Stordalen Mire near Abisko, Sweden - II_Fen_N3_2 | ecosystem: Environmental > Terrestrial > Soil > Wetlands > Permafrost | place: Sweden: Abisko...
GAATTCCTCTGGCAGCAGTATTTTTCGGAAAAATGGGTATCTATTGAAATCCTATTTGCATATATGGAAACGGCAGCCAAAATCGAAACGAATAGATATTTTGCGATTTATGATTGAATCAAATATTTGCATCCAGTCGCTATCAAACTATGCGCGCATCTGTAAAAGTTTGCTTTTAAGATGATACATAGGCAATGTGCTTGCAAGAAAGGCGAATGAATGTATCTTCTGAACAGGATCTGCATGTTTATCAAAAATATCATTAGAGTTGGTTTAGGATTTGATAGAGAATTTGTAAATGTCAGAATGCTTCAATTTCTCAATCCTACATGTAGGATATCTCCAAGAGTGATTGTTACTACATCTTGCCATAAGTGGATTCGGCTTGGCAAGGGTGTTGCGATTTCACATGGTACTGTACTTGTTGTGGATGCAGAGGATAAGAGCGTATTTGATGATTCATTTCTTGAAATTGGGGATGGAACATACATCGGGGAAATGAATAATCTTAGGGCTGGGGGTGGGGGAATTCGGATTGGCCGAAATGTTCTGATGTCACAGAATGTTTCCATCATTGCATCAAACCATTCGATGGATCCTGCAACGGAAATGATGTTTCAAGCATGGGATAAAAGAAAGTGCGGCGTGATTGTTGAAGATGATGTTTGGGTGGGATGCAATAGCGTGATTCTTCCTGGGGTGACATTAGGAAAAGGTTGTGTTGTCGGGGCAGGGAGTGTTGTGACTCGCTCGATCCCTTCGATGGCAATTGCTGTTGGTAACCCTGCAAGAGTTGTTCGTAATAGGGCTGTTTAGTATGCAGATGAATTTCTTGTCAATTGATGTTGGGTACGGTGGCGCAGAAAAGATGTTCTCGAATATGGCGTCTGCATTTGAACGCACTTATGCCAAATCTATGGGTGCCATACACGTGGTGCATTTGAAGAAGCAGTCGATTGCCGAAATCTTGAGGGTGTTCTTTTCTCTCCGAGGCAAGTGTGTTCTGTTGAACTGTAGTGTGCTTGGTGTTGGGCTGTGGCAGGTATTGTTGCTGCGCATGTGCAGGTCAACCATTGTTTTGTATCCACACCTTGTTATTGACCATCGGATATTAGGATCCAAACTGCCATGGCTTCGTAATTTCCAAATGAAGCCAATGTTGCGGTTGAGTACATCTGTGATCTCAATTTCGCGAGGAAATGATGCGAGGCTAATGTCGATACTGCCAAACGTCAGGCTTGTTGCCGCAAGGAATTTTGTCAGTGCGGACGCAGTCAAATGTGAGCATCCTGCCCTTGATTTTTCTAGGATTGCAGTGATAGGAAGAATTCAGGAGAAGCACAAAGGACAACTTGCAATTTTGCGAAGCTTGGGACATTTGCTCGATGCCGGGGTATTGCGGATAGATTTTTTTGGATCTGGTCCAGATGAGAAATTGCTAAGTGATTTCATTGTGGAAAGACACTGGGAGCATTCTTGCACTATGCATGGATGGAAATCTGAAGAAGAAATCTATTCACATCCATTTTCTGCGGTGATAAATTTTTCGCGATGGGAAGGTTTGCCGTTAAGTTTAATAGAAGCGATTCGACATGGCCGTATTGTCATTGCGAATGACATACCAGGAAATCAAGAGCTCACGCATCCAGATTGGCTATTTTCCGGAAGTAGTGATTGTGCTCGAGTTGTTGAGAAATTTTTAAACAGTCCACGTGAAAGCTTAGAAAGATCCATAGAACAGTCAAAAAAGCTGATTGAATGTAATTACAATGAGATGGCTGCGATGCGTTCACTGGAGGCTTTTCTGAAAAATGAAGCCTGAAACAATTAATAAAATGGTCACATCTGATCGCTCGGATTCGTGGAAAAGATTTTTGCTGCGTGCATTTTATGGATTGGTACGGACTGCCTTCCTGATTTCAATTATTTTTTCCATTTTAAATGTGTCCATCAATGGGAATTCCTTTTATTTTTATATGATTCTTCCGCTTGCGGATTTCTCTTATGTGCGATCAATGCTGTCATTGAAAATCTCGCGCAGACAGATGTATGCGGTTTTTTTATGTTGGCATCAAGTTTGGTTTCTGCGATTTTTGCAGGAAATCCTACATACTTTCTGAAGCCGATGTTCTCTGTGTTGGTTGTCACGTATCTTTTGTATATGTATAAATATAGGTATGCGACTTTTAGGTGGGTCTATGTGCTTATGGCTTTTAGCTGTCTGTTTGGGTGTGTCCAGATTGTTGGTTGCGTCTGACCCGTCCCCTTCTGGGCGGACATGGTTAAGCAGCCATATCAGCTTCAAACTCGCTGGGGCTGCACCCACCGAACGTGGTGTGCCCCCAGTCTCAGGCAAGATGACGCTTTGTAAGCATGGTTGATGGGGGCGAGAGACTGGAGTTGAGATGCGCAAGCCACATCCGCGTAGAGACGAGATCCTAGGCCGTTTGAGCCAGCCCGGCGCCCCCTCGGTGGGGGCGCTTTCACAAGAGGTTGGGATCTCCAAGATAACGATTTATGGTTGGTTGCAAGGTGCCCGCAAGCGCGCTCTTGTGGCGGCGAGTCAGGCGCTGGGAGGACAGCAGGTGACATCACGCAAAGGACGGGAGCGTAGTCCGTCCGAGAAGCTTCGGTTAGTTCAGGCCTCTGAGGCATTGACCGGCGAGTCCCTTGCCGCCTTCGTTCGTGACAATGGTGTCACCGTGGCTGAGCTGATGACCTGGAAGGATCTGATGCTTGGCGGCCTAGAACGCCGGGAGGAGGAGTCCCGCAGTGTGAGCGCCGAGCGGTACGACGAAGTTCTCAAGGAACTGCAGCGCAAGAACGAAGCCCTTGCCGAGGCTGCCGCCCACTTGTTCCTGACAAAAAAAGTCTCCCGCATCCTGGGCGGCGAAAAGTGAATCCGGACCTGCGCGAGCAGATCAGCACCGGAATCCGGGATGCGGTAAGCCTTGGTAGCAGCGTCACCGGCACGTCTGATCCGCAGATTGGAAATTAGTGAACTTGCATTCTTCCTAAATAGAAAGTAATTTTTGTATATGAAAAGATCGTTCCTTGTAGTCTTTGCATTTGCAGCAGTTTCGTTTGCTCAGAGCACAGGCTTGTTAAATTCGCCACTTTCTGAGCAAGAGTGGAATGCCTACCCAGAATTTTCTACGGATGTGCTTGGATCGAAATCTAGCGCGGCACGTGCAAGTATTTTCTCGTCAAAGAATGACATACGGGACATGGTCGGCTCTACTTATGTTGCAGATCAGGGTGCATGTAGTAGTTGTGTTTCGAATTCGCTGATGACTCAGGCTGAGTACCGTTTACGGCATAGCCTAATTTTCAAAGAGCAATTGCCGGTCAGTGCATATCCATTTAAGTTTTCAGTGAATCAAATATTGAACTGTTTGAATTTGCAGTGTGTTGGGCATAATTGGTCTGAGGTGACGAACACATTGAAAAATACACAGACGAAATTTATACTGGGGAGTCCGAGTGAGAATCAGCATGATTGGTATTCTTATGGATGTAATACGTCGACTGAATCGTATGCTAGACTTGGGTCGTATACTGAATCCTCCTCGCTGGGCGATTATGTGCCGTGGTTTAAAGTTACAGCTCCTTCGGGAGTGAAAAGTGCGATATCGCACGGATATGCTGTTGGAGCAAGTATTTGTACACAAGGAACTGATTTTAATAGATATTCCGAATTAGCAACAACGATGAATCCTAGTTGCTCGATTATTGATGGGCCGACTGATCATTCGATTGTTATTGTTGGTTACGATGATAACTTGGATGGTGGCGTATGGATTGTGCAAAATTCTTGGGGGGCAGGGGCCCACAATGGCGGTAAGGGCTTCATAAAGGTAAAGTATGGCGCTTTGAATATGAGGTTTTTTCGAATTATGAATGATCTTGTATATACGCGCGGACTAGTCGATGATATAAAGAGTGGTTGGTGTAACCAATCTACAAACAGATATGCACAGTCCGCGTTTGGTTACACATCAAAGACGTTGATTTCGTCAAATAAAATGAGAAGCATGGGATCGGCTGGCTTCACATCGGCAAGCGGGAAGGTTGCATCGAAAAAGGATCAAGGACACTATGTCGTAAATACATATAGAGTTGAAAAATTGCTTGAAATTCCATTGAATGCTGTTGTCGAAAATAATCCAAGCCAAACATTTGGAGTTTCGGCTGCATTTGGTAGCGCTGCTGATTTGAATAAACAGCCGTATTCTACTTTGGTGGTGAATACCGAAATTGTAGGTGGAATAACTCGAAATGTCGCGAAATTTACTACATACGTTTTGGAAATAGTGGCCAATACAAATGGTCAGCCTCAGCCTGGCGGTTATTGGCCTGGGCCTCCAGATGCAGTTGAATTTGCTTATTTCATCCAAGGGGCTGGTGCTTGTTCGAATGTTCTAAGCGCGCCATCAATTTCTGCTAAGCCAATTTCGAATTTAACAAAGGCGTACAGCGTTGTTTCATTCAATGTTGCGAATAGCGGTGGGACACCTACAGACTGGGCGTGGCAATTTGGAGATGGAGAAACTAGTACGTTGCAATATCCAATGCATCGATATAGGAAGCCTGGCATTTATTACGCTTCAGTGCAGGCAAGTAATAGATTTGGGTTGTCAAATTCTTTGCCGATGAAAATTGAAGTTCAGGCTTCGTATCCCGAATTTTTCGCTCTGTCTTTCTATTGATTTTTGCATATTGACTTTTCGATGGCCTGTATGCTTCTTAATCTATGTGCAAAGACTGGGCAGTCGCAGGCTGCATACTTGCCGAAGATCGGGGGTCTAAATTCACAGAGCATAACGGTCAGGGCTGATGAGGTAATAAATTCGATTCGAATCTCTGCGATTTTTGAGGAATCAAAACCTCTTGTATCTCACGGGCAGCGTGCTGTGATGGTGTCGAAAAATAATTTCGGAGATGCGATAAGTAGCCAACTCCGGGAACATATCTTTATCACTAAACTCTGAATAGAAAGGAATAGGAAAATGAAGGTTTTGAATATCGCAAAAATGTTACTTGTGTCACTTTGCTTTGCTGATGTGGCGAATGCTTCTACTGGTTGTGTTATTAATGTTAAGAAGGTCTGGTATCAGATGAATGGACTGATCCAAATTCAAGCGGAAGATGGCTCTGGCATCTGTGGCGGAACGACTTGTCAAATCTCAGGAGCGACTGGATGGACAAGTGAAACGGCGAGGGCCGCTCTGTCGATGTTGATGTTGGCGCAGACAACAGGGACACCAGTATATATTGAGCATGAAGGTCAGAATTTTGTATGCACCACTAACAACAGCACGAGTGAATCTATAACAAATCTCCGTCTTGGCGGGATGTAATTCCAGATTAGATAGCGCTCCTTGCTAAGGAGAGTATTTTGAATCCTTAACAGAAAGAAACTTCGGCTAAGGATTACGATTGTGTTGGGATTATGGCAATGAACCCAGTCATTTTCTTCGCCGTTTTCAGTCTGACGTACATGCTGCCGGTCTTCTATATCCAGGCCTTCGGATTCGCCCACAGTGGCGTGATGGAGGCAGCTTGTGTCGCGCCGGAATAGCTTCAGTTGATAAGTGAATTCTATAGCAAGCAGTTATTGGGGGCCTCGTGTTTGGGAAGAATGTAATCAATCAATTTATAGAATTGAATTGGCGAATTGATATGCACAGAATTCCGATTCTGCGCATATTGTTTTTTTTGTCAATTGCTTGTGATGCGCTAAACTTTTTTATGCAAAAGCTATTTGGGGGTACGGATTTTGTTATTGTGGGTTTGAAGGGCGCGATTCTTGTCGTACTTATGATGTCAATTCGCCGAGGCTTGTCGTACTTGTACATATGTACATTCACTTTTCTAGCATTTGTTCGCATTGCTTTGAATTTAATTAGATGCTGCGATGTATATGATACGGATTTTGTCATCCTTTTTAGATTTTTGTTGATGCTAACTTTTGTTATGGCATTCCGAGAGGCTAGTAATGATGAACTTCGGAAGATAATTAGAGGCGCTTTTTGGGTGTTGTTGATTCAGTCGGCAGTGGTTGTGGTTGCATTTGTATTTGGAGTTCATTTCTTTGATGCTTACGAATTTCGAGCTGGATATAAAGGCCTATTTGTTCATATCAACGATGAGGCCTTCATGATGGCGGGTGGCCTTCTTTTAGCATTGCAGCGGGCGCACGAGTTACGGGATCGTAGTTGGGCTTTTTGTGGACTTGCCCTGCTTCTCGCTATGATGATCATGGGTCTTGGTTCAAGAACAGCTCTTCTTGGGGCGGCGATTGCGCCTATGCTCTATCTGTGTGCAGTGTATCTTAGGCGGCCAACACTCGTACCTGCCAAGCTGTTCTTAGGAATTATCATTATTGGTATCGGATTTGGGCTAGCTGTCGTTGCTTTCTGGCAAACGATCCAGGAGTCTATTATTAGTCAATTGTTGCAGGTATATGCACAGTCTGGGAGCGTTGTAAATGCTGTGACGACTGGGCGCGATGTTTATATTGGGTATTTGCTTAAAGATATGGTGTCGGTTCCTCAAGTGGCACTTGGGGCATTTGTAAGCAAAAGTAACCTTTCGAGTCAAATGATAGAATCTGATATTTTTGACATATGGTTTCGTTTCGGGGCTGTGGGGCTGGTGCTATTTTCTGGACTCATTGTTGCATTTTATGGTAATAGCCTGAGGCGAGGCAATTCAAGCCTATGGGCATTTTTGATTCTTTTGATCTTAATTGGTGGGATGACTGGACATGTGCTGATCTCTTCGCAAAATTCAACATGGGTTGCTTTTTTCCTTTGCTATTTCCATCGCTTTGGCACTGCTGTCGTTATCTCTAGGGCTAGGGCTACGCCAACCCTAGAGGAACAATCGAACTGTTGCAAGACTTGATGACTGACCCGTCCGACTTGGGTAGCTATATTCCTACTAGCTTCTTGGTTACGCGCAGGTTCGCGCGGGTTGGGCAATTAAATAACATGAATCTCTGTCAGAAAGGACTTTTTGCAAACATTGAATTTTGTATGTAGAAGTTGGCGGACAATGAGAATTCCAGCCCAGCTGTACTGTTCGTAGGATGCACAAATGTGATCATCAGCGGCAACGTTTTTACTGCAAATGCTGGTGGAAACTCATGTCGAAATGAAACATCAATGTTTGCATTAAATAATGGAATACTGTTAATGGATTTGCTCAATTTTGAGGAAATGTCGAGGCCTTTGAATTGAATTGTGCAGAAATTCACTTCATGCGAGTCCTGAATAATCTGAAAGGCGCGCCCGCATGATCCTCGACTGCTCCCGGATCGTCTCTCTCCACAGCGGTTTGGGCCGCTTTACCTTGGCTGTTTTGGCGGCACTCAGGGACATGGGAATCGAGCCGGAACTGGTCGTTGGCTGCGATGGCTTTCCTGGTGCCAAGGTCATGACCCCTGTATTCCTGCGCACGCGCTCCAAGGTCAGTGTGCTCAAGCCACTGGCCTGGATGCTTTATGCCCGCTTCGGCTTTGCTTGCAAGCCCGATCAGCCGATGCTTTCCGTGATGCATAACGTGGTCCCACGCAGCCGCAATCAAGTGGTCACGGTCCACGACCTGCGTCCTTGCTTCTTTCCAGACAATCCGATTCAAGCGTACTACTGGAGGCATATCCTGCCGCGGAGCCTGCGCAAGGCCAAAGCGATCGTGACCGTCTCGCAAACCTCAAAGGCGAAGATCTGCTCCGTCTATGGGATCGCGCCCGAGAAGATCCATGTCGTCACCAACTGCTTCGTGCCCACAGAAACTGTTGCAGAGGACGAGCTGGAACGAATGCCTCGCCTGCTGTGTGTGGGAGGGAACTGGCGGCACAAGAACATTCACGAACTGTTGGAGATGCACGAGCTGTGGCGGGATCGCTACCAGGTCGACATCGTGATGGCCAAGACCGCATACCTCGAAATGCTTCGGGAGTTGGTTACGCGCCTTGGACTGGAAGAGCTGGTGTGCTTCCATCACGGGGTGCCCGACAAACGGTTGCGCGAGATGTACCAAAGTTCAGCGGCTTTGGTCTATCCATCTCTCGACGAGGGCTTCGGTATACCTCCACTGGAGGCAATGAGCTATGGCCTTCCGGTGATCGCTTCGGATATTCCAGTATTCCGTGAACTTTTTTCCACGGCACCGCTGTACATTTCCGTCGGAAGTCGAGAGTCCTGGAAGCAGGCATTTGAGCGCCTTGAGAGCGACGAGCAAGTGTGTTGCCATATGAAGACTGGACGGGAAGTTGTGCAGAGATTCACGCCAGAATCCTTGCGTCGGCAGCTTGCGGACATGGTCAGTGCCGTATGGCCGGAATCGATGGGGTTGGCCACAAATGATCGGCGGGGAGAATGATGTGAAGATCGGTGTATGCATTCCGACCTTTCGGGGTTGTTGGCAGCTGAAGGCTGGCCAGGAACGTTGGGCCGAGTTGGCACGACACGCGGATCGAGCTTTGGTCATCGATTCCTCAAGCGAAGACGGGACCATTAAATTGATGGAAGATATCGGCTTTGAAACCCTGACCATTCCTGGGATCGAATTTGACCACGGAGGGACGCGCCAAATGGCCGTCCTGCGGCTGGATGATTGCGATATCATCGTGTTTTTGACACAGGATGCTGTGCCGGTTTCTTTGGATAGCATTCGCCAGTTGGTTTCTGCCTTCGATGATCCAGAGGTGGTCATTGCCTATGGACGCCAGTTGCCGCGTCCAGGAGCTGGCCTCATCGAAGCGCATGCTCGACACTTCAGTTATCCGGCTTTGTCGCGGATCAAGTCGAGGGAATCGATTCCAGAAATTGGGCTGCGAGTCGCTGTGGTCTCGAACTCCTTCGCAGCCTACCGGCGCTCGGCACTCATGGAGCTCGGGGGCTTCCCGAAGGGCACGCTTTTCGGCGAGGACACTTTGATTGGGGCAAAGGCGATCTTGGCGGGCTACAAAATCGCTTATGTCGGTGATGCCGAGGTCTATCACTCCCATGGCTACACGCTGCTCCAGGAATTTCGCCGCTACTTTGACAACGGGGCCTTCTATTCCCGCGAAAAGTGGATCTTGGAAGCCTTCGGCGCCGCAGAAGGCAGCGGCAAGAAATACCTGATCTCGGAGATGGCGCTCCTGTTCCGGAAGGCGCCTTGGCTTCTGCCGCAGTCTTTCCTCACGTTGATCGTGAAGTACATAGGGTACAGGGCGGGTGCCTTGGAACACCTCCTCCCTGCGCGATGGAAACTCCACCTATCGATGAACAAGGCGTTTTGGCACAGAGAAATGGCTGCTGGCAAGTAGCTTCCGATTTCATCAATTGGGCATCAGTTATGCTCAGTACAAGCATGAGGCTTGAACTATTATTCCCAAGCTCATGCAAGTTGTCCTCTTCGGCGGCACCGGTTTCATCGGCGCCCACTATGCTCGTCATCTCCTTGAAGCCGATGCGGCCGTCAAGGTGCTCCTGTGCGACCTTCATCCGGTGGACGAGGCACGCTTTGCTCCGGCATTGATCCGGGTCCTCAAGGATCCTCGGTGCACGTTCCGCGCCGTGGATGTCCGCGAGGCCATTCCTGCCAGCCTGGTGGATGGGCCGGTTGACATGATCGCAAACTTCGCTGCAGTGCATCGCGAACCTGGGCACCAGCAGAACGAATACTGGCAGGCGAACATCCTTGGTGCGACGAACGTCACGGCATACGCAACGGCCGTCGGATGCAAGACGATTCTCTTCACTTCGAGCATTTCCCCGTATGGAGTGTCCGAAGAGGCGCGTGACGAGCGTTCGCTTACGATGCCCTGCACACCGTATGGGTGTTCCAAGCTGGCGGCTGAGAAGATCCATCAGATCTGGCAGGCGGAGAACTCGGAGCACCGTTTGCTGATCACGCGACCGGGTGTGGTCTTCGGGGCAGGCGAAGGTGGCAACGTCACACGCATGGTCAAGTTCCTGCGCAAAGGCATGTTCGCCTACTTCGGCAACCAAGAAGTGCGCAAGTCGGGGATTTTCGTAAAGGAACTCTGTCGGATGTTCGACTGGGGCCTTGCAAACTTGGGGGATTCGGGATACTGCAACCTTCGCCCGGGTGCGGCATTCTTCAATTGCACCTTCGATCCGCCACCTTCGGTGAAGGAATATGTGGACACCATCAAGAGTGTGGGTGAGTTCACGCGTCCTGTTCTGTCGGTGCCATTTCGTCTCCTCTACCTCGCCTCATTCTTCTTTTTGGGGATCGGTGGCATCCATCCCGTCCGCATGAAGAAGCTTATCCGCCCGAACCTGATCTTGCCGACCTTTCTCAAGGAGAAAGGATACCCGTGGCAGTGGAGCTTTCGCAGTGCCTTCGAAGACTGGAAGCGCGAGTTGCCGGAGGACTGGGGCGGGCGGTGAACCTGCGGCTGTGGGATGCGATATTACCAGTCAAGGCTTCCCGAAGCCTTGAGCTGCCACCAATGGCTTGATGCGAGGGTATCCGACTCCTGGTTCCAATGTACCAGGCCGACCTTGGCAAAAGCGTCGCGCCACAGTTCGAAACGGGCATCTAGGCCGAGGGAACGTCGGGTCGCATTGATCCAGCCAAGAGTCGGACCACCTAGAGAAAATCTCCCATCAGGGCCGTTTGTGGTGCCGAGGGATGCTTGCGGGCCGATTCCCTTTTCGAGCTGCGCGGCTTCGAGCCCAAGTTCCCAGTGCGCCGCAGGTCGCCAGGTCATGCGGGTATGCAGGGTGCGTGAGTCAGGGCCAAGTTCCGAGCCAGTGGGCAATCCGTAATGGGAGAAAGTGTAGGCTGCCTCGCGAGCGCCAGTGTAGGTCCATGGGCGTACCTGCGAAAATTCCACAGTCAAGTCAGCATCCAGAGATTTCCAAGGTGAAATAACTTGCGCTCCGAGCAAGGACGCCCAACGGTTGAGCCAGCTATTCCCTGCGATGTCCCCAACGCTGTTGAGATCATCAATCATGATGGCTGCCCATAATTTTGAATGCCAGCGTGTGGACCAGGTGACGTCAAATTGCATCATGGCGTTGTCGCGATTGCCGGCAAGATCCTGACTGAAGAAGATCGGGACTAGCGGTAGCAGATACGCCGGATTTACACCCCCGGAATCCTTGTAGAGGACCCCATTTTGAAAGGCTAGAGCCAAGCCTTGGGTTGGCTGGATCTCGAAGCGGTGCACGTGCATCCATTTTTGCGCGTCACCGGGGTAGTGAAGTCCTCCAGCCAGGCCTGCTTCTCTTGCTTCGAGCGTCGAGCTTTGGATGGAAAGCCAAGGGAAGGGAAATACCCGCACATCCAGCATCTGGTATGGCGGCGTTTGCCAAGTGGTCGTCAGCCCGGTCCACACGCCTGGGCCGTGCTGGATGCGGTCGCGTCCATACTTCAGGACAATCCAGTCGCGGCTCCATTGCACCCAGGCAGTGTATCGCGCGCCAGTCCGCTTGGTGTACATGCCGTCAGGTGCATTCTCATCTAGGGGAACCCCAGACGTTTCGCCGTCAGCCAAGGCGTAGAAATCGTGGTACTCAGCACGATTGGACCACTGGGTAAAGATGCGTGCATCGGAATGGAACCAGATCTCTCCGCCCAAAACACCGTAGGCACGCCCCCCGATCCATCCCAGTTCGGTGGTGTGTGAACCTGCGGAGTCATCATGTACCAGTTCACCGCCTGCGCGCGCATTGATGGCGAGCAGGGATCCTGCTGTGCCGTGCTCCCAGCGCTTGATCTCCATCGGCCCTTCGATAAGATCGCGAAGATAAGAGGAATCTGCGGCAGTCAGCGCCATGGAATCCTTGGACAAGACCTGTCGCAAGAAATCTTGCGCTTCCCGAGCCGCCAACGGCCATCCTTGGCGCGGTAGAGACGTGTTGGTACGCCCGCTCAAGCGCTGCAATGCCTGGCGGACCGCGATGTCGTCGGGAAGATCGAGGGCTTCGGGGTACCTGGGCGCGGCTTGACTCGCAGATGTCGTCAAGGACAACAATGCTGCAGTGAGAAGCATTCAGGTCATGCCTTCGATGCAGGGATTGCGAAGACTTTCCATCCCAGAACTCCAACGCAGCCTCCGATTCCACCTAGAATCAGGCCTAAAGCCAAAATGAGGCTCCGCTTGGGTTTGCTCTTCCGCGCGGGAAGATCTGCGGGATCGAGAATCATCATAGGTGGCGCTGCCTTGGCTCGCTCCAGCTGCTGAATCTCGTATTCCTTTCGAGCCAACAGATACTTCTGTTCCTTGGCTGACTTTTCCATTTCCAATCGGGAGAGCTCCAGCATCTGCTCTGGCAGGGAGATGGAACGGTTCCTGTCCTTGTACCATGTCAATGTACGGGCCGTAGAGTCCCATTCGGACTTGGCTTGCGCAACTGCCACGTTCAGGCGGGACATGATCACGTCGGAGCGTTCGATGCGCACCAGTCGGAGCTCCTCTTGCCCGATCTCCAGCAGCGAATTTCCGATCTGCTGCGCCAGCCATGGTGCTCCAGCAGTGAACTTGATTTCCAAGATGCCACCGACTCCACTTTCTTTTGAGCCGACACTGATGGACTTTGCCATGGCATGGATTGCATTATCAAGCATCACCGGCTTAGCTGTATCGATATTCAGGATTTGGAAAAGCGGCTGGCACTTGCCTTTCCCTGTGTCGCTCAGGTTCTTGATGGGGGCCTTGAGCAGCTTGTGGATCACTGTGCGTGAGGTCAAGAGGCTCTGGTACAAATCCACGTCTGCTGATGCGCCGTTCTTTTTTCCAAGCAGGGCGGCAGCTGCGCCCAACTGGTCTGCGCTGGGGGCTTGGGTTGGCAACAGCAACGCGCTGGACTCGAAAACTGGCTTGGCGATGACAAAAGCGTAGATTGCCGAAAGGGCAAATGCGGCTGCTGTACACATTGCGATAATGCTGCGCCTATCCCACAGCGTGAGGAACAGTTCGCGCAAATCGACTTCGTCATCGGCAACCATCGGGCTCGTCTGGGTCATGGTCGGGAAAGGTACCAACGCGAGAACGAGCGGTGGGCAGGAGTGTGCCTCGCAATACTATTTTCCTGCAATCCAATCCGCCTGCCCCCAGCGCAGGCCCCCTTCCAAGGAAGAAGAACGCATGTCCTCTCGCAAGAAAGCCCTGATCACCGGTGTCACCGGCCAGGACGGCTCGTACCTCGCCGAACTGCTCCTCTCCAAGGGTTACGAGGTCCACGGTCTCAAGCGCCGCGCCTCGTCCTTCAATACCGAGCGCGTGGACCATCTTTACCAAGACCCGCATTCCGGAGATCGTCGATTCCATCTGCACTACGGAGATTTGACCGATTCCGGCAATCTGATCCGCCTGGTCCAGGAGATCCAGCCCGACGAGATCTACAACCTGGGTGCCATGAGCCACGTGGCCGTGTCGTTCGAACAGCCCGAGTACGCCGCCGACGCCGACGGCATCGGCACCCTGCGCCTCCTGGAAGCCATCCGCATCCTGGGCCTGACCAAGAAGACGCGCTTCTACCAGGCCTCCACCTCGGAGCTCTTCGGCCTGGTTCAGGAGATCCCCCAGCGCGAGACCACTCCGTTCTACCCGCGCAGCCCTTATGCGGTGGCAAAGATGTACGCCTACTGGATCGTGGTGAACTACCGCGAGGCCTACGGCATGTACGCCTGCAACGGCATCCTCTTCAATCACGAGTCCCCGCGTCGCGGCGAGACCTTCGTGACGCGCAAGATCACCCGTGGCATCGCCCGCATCAAGGAAGGCCTCGACGAGTGCCTGTACCTGGGCAACATGGACTCCCTGCGCGACTGGGGCCACGCCAAGGACTACGTGGAGATGCAGTGGCGCATGCTGCAGCAGGAGAAGCCTGAGGACTTTGTGATCGCCACCGGCAAGCAGATCTCGGTGCGCTCCTTCGTCGAGCTCTCCTGCAAGTACGCCGGCATCGACATTCGCTGGGAAGGCAAGGCTGAAGAGGAGAAGGGCATCGACGTGGCGAGCGGCAAGGTGATCGTGGCCGTGGATCCGCGCTACTATCGTCCGACCGAAGTGGAAACTCTGCTTGGCGACCCGTCCAAGGCCAAGGAGAAGCTTGGCTGGGTCCCGACCACCACGGTGGAGGAACTCGCGAAGGAAATGGTCGAAAGCGACCTCAAGCACGCCCAGCGCGAGAAGCTGCAGCGCGATCATGGCTTCAATGTCGTGGGTAGCCACGAATGAGCCTGATGAGGCCGGAATCGAAGATCTTCGTGGCAGGCCACAAGGGCCTGGTGGGCTCCGCCATCGTGCGCGGCTTGCAAGCTCAGGGCTTCACGAACCTATTGATGCGGGACCGCAAGGACGTGGATCTCGAGGATGCCGCTTCGGTCGAGGCGTTCTTTGCCGCCGAGAAGCCCGAGTTCGTGTTTATGGCCGCGGCCAAGGTGGGTGGCATCCTCGCCAACGACACCTATCCGGTGGACTTCCTGCGCAAGAATCTCCTGATCCAGGCCAATGTGATCGAGTCGGCTTATCGCAACGGCTGTCGCAAGTTCGAGTTCCTGGGCAGCTCGTGCATTTACCCGAAGTTCGCCCCGCAGCCGATGAAGGAGGAACATCTCCTTACGGGATCGCTTGAGCCCACGAACGAGTGGTACGCGATCGCCAAGATCGCCGGCATCAAGCTCTGCCAAGCCTACCGCAAACAGTACGGGTTCGATGCCATCTCGCTGATGCCCACCAATATGTACGGCCCCGGCGACAACTTCGAGCTCAACGGCAGCCATGTGCTGCCGGCCCTGATCCGCAAGTTCCATGAAGCCAAGCTCTCCGGAGCCAAGGACGTGGTCATGTGGGGAACGGGGACGCCTCGGCGCGAGTTCCTGCACGTGGACGACCTGGCCAAGGCCTGCATCCACCTGATGCAAAGCTATTCCGATGCCGAGATCGTGAACGTGGGCAGCGGCACCGACGTGACCATCCGGGAACTTGCTGAGATGGTACGCGGCGTGGTCGGGTTCGAGGGTGCGATCGTCCTGGACACCACCAAGCCAGATGGCACGCCCCGCAAGCTCATGGATGTGAGTAAGTTGCAAAAGGCTGGGTGGAAGGCTACGATCGAGTTGCGTCAGGGCATCGAGACCACCTACCAGTGGTTCCTGGAGAATCAGGCAAGTTTCAGAAAGTAAGGCAGCATGAAGATCACTGTGATTGGGACCGGATACGTCGGCTTGGTGGCCGGGGCGTGCTTTGCCGACAGTGGCAACCAAGTGGTGTGCTTGGACGTGAACCCGGAAAAGATCGCGACCCTGAACCAGGGCGGGATCCCCATCTACGAGCCAGGCCTAGAAGAGGTGGTCCGTCGCAACCGCAACGAAGGCCGCTTGGTGTTCACGACCGACGCCGAGATGGCCATCGATCACGGCAAGGTGATCTTCATTGCGGTGGGCACTCCACAGGACGAGGACGGTTCGGCCGACCTCACCTACGTGCTGGCGGCCGCACGTTCCATCGGCCAGCTGATGAAGGGCCCGAAGGTCATCGTGGACAAGAGCACCGTCCCGGTGGGCACGGCCGAGAAGGTTGCCGCTGAGATTCGCTCGGTCACCTCGCATCCGGTGGCCGTGGTCTCCAATCCCGAGTTCCTCAAGGAAGGCAATGCCCTTGAGGACTTCATGAGCC
>Ga0302216_1000384_pt1 | contig 15554 bp, 18 predicted proteins | sample II_Fen_N3_2_FD_194575 | JGI IMG/M metagenome (GOLD analysis project Ga0302216, IMG submission 194575) | Peat permafrost microbial communities from Stordalen Mire near Abisko, Sweden - II_Fen_N3_2 | ecosystem: Environmental > Terrestrial > Soil > Wetlands > Permafrost | place: Sweden: Abisko...
CCATCAAGCGAAAGGCTTCGTAGTTCATAAGGCCGGGCTCCGTGGGTGGGTGGAGAACAGGGTCAGCAGGCGGTCCGGGGTCAGCGCCTCCTTGGGCGTGGCGTCGAACAGCACGCGGCGGTTCAGCCCGGTGACGCGGTCGGCCAGGCGGCCCACGGCTTCCAGGTCATGCTCGATCCACAACACGGTGATCCCGGCGCGGCGCCAGTCATTGAGCAGCCGTTCGAACACCTGGATACCGGCTTCATCGAGGGCCGACATCGGCTCATCCAGCACCAGCAATTGCGGGGCCGGGATCAGCCCCTGGGCGAGCAGCACGCGCTGGCGTTCACCGCCCGACAACGCGCCCATGCGGCGCTTGCGTTTGTCCTGCAGGCCGACCCGTTCCAGGGCCTCGCCGATGGCGCCGGCGTAATGCCTGGACAGCCCGAGAAACGCCGGGCGCCGCTGACACATGGCCGCCATGAAGTCATCCACGGTCATCGGCAGGCCCCGGTCAAACTCCAGCGCCTGGGGCACATAACCGATGGTGCCGGGCGTGGTCGGCCACACCAGGCGCAGTTGCCCCTGGTGCGGCGTTTGCCCCAGCAGCGTTTTGATCAGCGAGCTTTTCCCGCCGCCATTCGGGCCCACCAGCGCGTGGATACTGCCCGGCTGCACCTGGAAGCTCACGCCATCGAGGATCACGGTGCGGCCCAGGGTCAGCGACACCGCGTCGAACTCAATCGTCGGGCCGATGCTGACCACGCTCAAGCGTTGCGCGGCCGTCATACCCCCGACTCCTGAATTGCCCGCACCACGGTGTTGAGGTTGCCGGTCATTTCCACTTCGTACTTTTCAGCGCTGTATTCACCGTAGGAAATATGCGACAGCGGGTAGAGCTTGACCCCGGATTCACGCTGGATGGTCTCGACGTAGGTGGATGGGAAATCCATCTCCGAGAAGATCACTTTCACATCCAGGGCGCGCAATTCATCGATGGTTTTCTTCAACTGGCTCGGGCTGGGTTCGATGCCGTGGGCCGGCTCGACCACGGCGGTGACTTCCAGGCCGAACTCGCGCAGCAGGTAGTCATAGGCCGCGTGGACCGTGGCGACGCGCAGGTCCGGGTTGGGCGCGCTGGTCAACTTGGCCAGGGCATCGGCGCGCATCTTGCGCAAGCGCTTGCCGTAGGCGCGGGCGTTCTGGGTGTAGGCCTTGGCGTTGTCCGGGTCGAGCTTGCCGAGCTCGCGGGCGATGTTGTTGACCTGGGCAATCGACGCGCTGATCGACAGGAAGGTGTGCGGGTTGACCACCTTGCCGGCGCCGCGTGCGGCATTACCGGTGGCGGCCAGCAGCGGCACGTTGGCGTTGGCTTCGATCACCGGGATGTCCGGCCGCTCGCTGGTGGCGATCATGCGGTCGGCGAAGTCGTCGTGGCCGACTCCGTTGAGCACGATCACATCCAGGGTGCCGATGCGTTTGATGTCGTCGGCGCGTGGCTCGTAGGCGTGGGGGTTGAAGCCGGCCGGAATCAGCGGCACCACCTCGGCCTTGTCGCCGACGATGTTGGCGACGTAGCTGTAATAAGGATGCAGGGTGATGCCGATCCGCAGGCGCTTTGCCGTCTCGGCATTCGCCAGCGGGGCGAGCAGCAGGCTGATCAGGCTGACCAGCAGCAGGCGTACAAGGGGCGATGAAATAGACATGGGCACTCGGTCTTCTCGGTCAGTGACGGTGCTGGCGGGTCACGCCGGCATCGAATTGCGCGATCACTTGCTGCCAGCCGGCCGCGATCAGCGCCTGGTCAGTGAGGTCGGAGGGGGCGGCAAGGCCCTGGCGGCGGTTGAGCCAGATGTCCGGTTCGGCGCCGTGCACCCGCATCAGCAGCGAGCCGCTGCTGGCCGGCGTCTGGCTCACGCCCAGGTAGGCTGACGGCGCCAGCAACTGCCAGCGATGGTCGCCACGGCTGAGCGAACTGGCGTCCTGGGCAAACGGGGCAAAGCCTTCTTCGGCCAGTTGTGCGGGCGTCGGCAGGGCGCTGTGTTCCTGCTGCAGCCAGTGGATTTCATCCAGGGTCACGCGCAGGTCGGCGTAGATGCCTTGCTCGGCGGCGCTGAGGTCGCGGCGGGCGTCCAACTGGTGGCTGGGCACGGCGACCACGGTTTGGGTTTCACCGTGCAGGGCCACCACCGTACCGGCTACCGTCAGGATGATCAGGCACAGCAGCAGCACATAGAGGGTTTCGTGGCCGGCACCGGCGGGGCGTACAACCTGTGTCGTGCTCATTGAGGCTGGATATCCGCTTGGTCGATTTCAACGACGTGACCGGGGCCTGCATCGAATAGCACATAGAACTCAGCGGACGGCTTCTTGAAGGTCAGCGTCGAATTCGCGCCGAGCTTGCCGGGCACCAGGATGGTTTCGTCGTAGCCGATTACATCCAGGGTTACGCCGGGTGCGCCGCTGCCGTCGGAAAAACCGCCGGTACATTCGATCTGTTCGCCGGGGATTTCCTTGCATTCGCACATTGGGTTGTGGGCCAGGGCTGTGGAACAGAAACCGGTGCACAGCAACAGCGCGATGCAGGCGCGGTTCAGGCGTATCAACGTCATGGTTTGACTCCTTGCTTGTTCAGCCAGGCAATGGTGGCAGGCGAGGCCTGGCTCAGCGAAATGGAACCCTGGTGCATCGTGCCGTCCCAGCCTTCCATGGTGACCCACAGTTCGGCGTTGGCCGGCGTGCGTTCGGGCACCGGCAGCAGCGCGCCCATGCGGTATGGCGTGCCGAAGAAGATCACCCCGGCGGCGCGTAGGCTGCGGGGTTTGCCGATACGCAGGTAGGTCGCCTTGACCTGGTCGGCGCAGGCGGCGCACAGGGCTGCGTTGAAGAATTTCATCGGGCCGGCCGGGTCCGGGCGCGGGCCTTCGTTGCGGAACTCGGCGAGGGTCAGGCTCCAGGGGCCTACCTGCACCTCGCCGGCCACCCGCTCGCCGATGCCGCTGTCACCGCGAAACAGCGCGGCGTCGGCAAAGTACTTGGGCATGAAACCCAGGGGCACCAGCAACAGCAGGACGTTTATGTGGAACCGCCATTTCAGCCAAACGGCCCGCAGCGGCGAAGGCGTTGCAGCAGCGAGCTTGCTCATCGGTTGCCCTCCGAAGTTTCAGCCTGCATGGCCGGGATGGATGCCGCTGGGCGTGGCGCCTTGTGGCTGCGCTTGAGGGCGTGGAGGGTGGACAGGGCTGTGCGCTTGGTCCAGATCAGCAGGCCGCTCAAGACCATCATGCTCAGCACCAGGCCGAAGAATGCCCAGATCAGCTTGATCCACAGCCCGCCAAAGTCGCCGGTGTGCAGCGGGCGCATGGACTCGGTGACGAACTCGAGTGTCGAGCGGTTGGACAACAGGTGCGAAACCGCTACTTCGCCGGTGTAGGGGTTGATCTGTGCGGTCTGGTACATCAACGGGTACCAGCCCCGCCCGCCGATCTGCAGATGGCTGTAGGCATTGAGTGGCAGGAACACAAAACTGGTCTCCAGCCCCGGAATCCGTTGGCTGGCGATTTCGATCGCGTCGTCCAGGGCAATCATCGGCGCCGGCACGCCGGGGGCGGACATCGGCACGTTCTCCCGGGCAATCACCGGCACGATGGGTTCGCTGGAGATGGAAATCTGGTTATCCCCCAGGATCGCTTGAATCAGGAACCAGGTGCCGGTGATGGAAATGACCGCGATAAACCAGATCGACCAGATACCGCTCAGGCGGTGGAAGTCGCCCCAGAAGATTCGCGCGCCATGGCGGACGCGCAGGGTCGGGCGCAAAAAGCCCTTCCAGAAGCGTTTGTACACCACCAGCCCGGTGATCAACGACGCCAGTAACGGCAGGCCGAGCGCGGAGACCAGGTACCAGCCCCAACTGAACCCATTGCTGAACGGCACCAGCCACCAACCATGCAGGGCGCGGGTGAATTGTTTGAAGTCGAACGCCGGGCTGATGCCCTGGATCGCCCCGGTGTACGGGTTGACGTAGACCTCCACCGAGCGCCCGTCGGGGTAGCTGAGGTCGACACTCAGGGCGAAGTGCGACTCGTCCGGGCGGACGATGGATTGCACGATGACCTGGGGCTCGGCGCGTTTGATGGCGCTGATCACCTGGTCATAGCTCAGCGGCTCGGCATCATCCGACGGCTTGCTTGCGCGAATTTCCGGGTTGGCCAGCCAGACGATTTCCTGGCTGACCACCGCCAGGGTGCCGGTGACACAGACAATCAGTACAAAGAACCAGATGGGTAATGCCAGCCAGCCGTGTACGAGGAACCAGAGTTTTGAGCGTGACTTCTTCGACATGTGAATGGGGGTCTTGATCGGAGGGGGCAATGAGGGCCCGAAAAAGGCCGGTCGTAGCTTTTGCTGACGCGACGGGCTGTATCTAAGTTAAGACGGATGAGAATGAGAAATCCCTAACCCAGATATGAAAGTAAATGTTTCAGGTTCACATTCAGGCGGGACGATGGTCGGGGGGATGGGGATGACCGCCCGTTTGTTTGGTATCCCTTTTTTCGGCGCGCTGTCGGACGTGGCACCTTGGCGGGGCGGACTTTGGTCGAGGCTGTTGCTTGCGCGGATACCGACGCATCAAGTGAGCATGCGGTCTTTCATTGCAGTCGGTGTTGGCTGGTGGATTTATGCGTCGGTCAGAGCCTATTGGCGCGTGGTGGGTTCGAGCAATTGAGCCCCTGGCCCACGCTCGCCAAGTTGATCATCCTGGTTGCGCAACGGGCATGCCTCCAGCGACAAACACCCACAACCGATACAGCCATTGAGCTTGTCCCGCAGGAGCATCAGCTTGTTGATGCGCTCGTCCAAATCTTCCCGCCACGATGCCGACAAACGCTGCCAATCTTTAGCGGTAGGCGTGCGTCCATCCGGCAAGGTCTGCAATGCTTCACCAATCGTCGCCAGCGGAATCCCCAGGCGCTGGGCGATTTTGATCACCACCACCCGGCGCAGGACGTCGCGGGGGTAGCGCCGTTGATTGCCGGCATTGCGATTGCTTTTAATCAGCCCCTTGGTTTCGTAAAAATGCAGCGCCGTGACCGCCACGCCGCTGCGGGCCGACAGTTGGCCGACAGTGAGCTCCTTGGTAACCATGAAAAACTCCGGATAGACGCTTGACCTTGACTTAACTAGAGGTTTTACCCTGCGTGGCATCGAATCGCAAGATTCTGCCTACGGAGAAAGGGGAGTGTTCATGCAGGTATCAGAGAAGAATCTCAGTTTCACTCAATTGATCGAGTTTCAGGTCGAGCCCCAACAACAGCTCGCCCTGGTCGCGGCTTTATCCACCCAGAGTGAGCGCCTGGCCCAGGGGCACGGCGGCTTTCTCAACGCGAGTGTGCAGGTCAGCGATGACGGGCGGCGGGTACTCAATTACCTGCAATGGCGCTCGCGCGAGGACGGCGAGGCGGCCTTCCAGAGTTTTGAGCACGGCGAGGAAGATTTCTGGGCACTGATACGCGCCCACCAGGCCACGGCCGTGACCTTCGGTTCGTTCCAGGTGCTGCGCAGTTTCGAGCGCAGCCATGACAATGCATTGCACTGCCGTCTAAATGGATAGGTGCAGCATACGCTCACCCTGTACGTTTTCCCCCGGACGGCGCTTGTTCACCGCCAGCTCGCCGATCTTGATCAGGCGCGTGCGCGTGACGTTGCGGCTCAGGCCCAGCAGGTTGGCGGTGTGGACCTGGTTGTAGTGGCTGAAGCGGTAGGCGGCACGCAGCAATGCATCCTCGACTTTTTCATGCAGGGCGCCGGCCTGTTCCTCGAACAGCTTTTGAAAGGCCCGTTCAAGCAAGGCTTCGGCACTGTTATCGGTGCTGTGCTGGCTGTCGTCCTGACGCTCTATGCGCAGGTTCGACAGGCGCAAATCGTCGCGTTCGATCAGGCCATTACGGCAGATCAGCAAGGTGTGGTGAATCACGTTTTCCAGCTCGCGGATATTGCCCGGCCAGCTGTAGCTTTTTAGCTTGTGTTCGGCCTCGCGGCTGAGGGTGATCGGGCCGTAGCCCAGGCGCTGGCTGTAGGCTTCGATGAAGTGTCGGGTCAGCGGCAGGATATCGCCGGGACGCTCGCGCAACGGGCTGAGCTCCAGGCTGACCACGTCGAGGCGGTAGTAGAGGTCTTCGCGGAAATGCCCGGCGTTGATGGCTTTTTCCAGCTGCACGTTGGTTGCCGCCAGCACGCGCACATCGATGGGAATGCTCTTGCGCGAGCCCAGGCGCACCACTTCCCGCTCTTGCAGCACGCGCAACAATTTGACCTGGATCGCCATCGGCAAATCGCCGATCTCATCGAGGAACAAGGTGCCGCCGTCGGCCTCTTCGAACCAGCCGGCCTTGGCGCTGAGGGCGCCGGTGAAGGCGCCTTTTTCATGGCCGAACAGTTCGGCCTCCACCAGCGATTCGGAAAACGCCCCGCAGTTCACCGCCACAAAGGGCCGGTTACGCCGTGCGCTGAGGTTATGAATGTGGCGCGCCACCAGCTCTTTACCGGTCCCGGTTTCGCCGATGATCAACACGCTGGCTTCGCTGGGCGCCACTTGCTGGATATGGTCGAGCAGCGCCTGGGATTTCGGGTCTTCGAAGACCTGGGCCGTGGCGCGGATCGAGGTGGCGAGGGCGGGCGAGGGCGGTAAGGTTAAAAGCTGCATGGGCACCTCTTTATGAATAGAACGTAGGAATCGGCAGGGACTGGTTCAACGCCCAGTCCCCCAGTTCGTGGAGTTTGTAGTCCACCGGATCGTGCAGGCTTTGCGTGCGCAGGTTGCGCCAATGGCGGTCCAGGCGCAGTGACGCATGGGTGGAGCGCGCGCCAGTGACTTCAAATAAGCGGCTGCACAACTCCAGGCCCTGGCGGCTGGCGGCGACCTTGGCGGTGGCGATGGCGATGGCCAGTTGGCCGCGTTCGTTTTCGCTGAGGTTCGGCCCCTTGGCCCAGGCTTGATCGAGCAGCGTGGCGGCGCGTTCCACCAGTAGGCGCACACCTTGCAAGGCCACCCAGAATTCGCCGTAGTGGTGCAGTACGTAAGGGTCCTGGCGCACATCCTCGGCGGTGGATTTGTGCCACGCGCGGGTTTCGGTGAGGGTGTAGTTGCGCGCTTCGTCAAAGGCACCTTCGGCAATGCCGAGGAACATGTGCGTGAAGGTCAACTGTGCGATCAGTGGGCGTAGGCAGGCGAAGGGTGTGCTCAGTGGACCCGGGTCGAGCAGCAACTCCGATTCCTCGACGCGTACCCGTTCGAAACTGGCGCTGCCGCTGTCGGTCTGGCGCTGGCCGATATTGTTCCAGTCGTTGTGCAAAGTGATGCCGCTGCGTCCACTGGGGATGGCGGCGATCAGCAACTTGCCGCCGGCGCTCTCATCCACCGCCGAGGCGATCAGCATTTCCGAATCGCTGGCGCCGGAGCAGAAACTCTTCTTGCCGGAGAACTCACGCCAGCCGCCGAAATCCTTGACCAGCGTGCGCGTGTCCAGCGGGTTGAGGGCGTTGCCCCAGAACCAGTTTTTGCGCGCGGTCTGTTCGAACCAGGGTTGCCATTGGTCCGGGCGCGAAAACAGACGGACCGTGGCGAGCATCAGGTGGTGGAAACCGAAGACATGGGCGATGGAGCTGTCGACCTTGGCGAATTCACGCACGATGGCCAGGGTATCGCTCCAGCGCGCACCGAGGCCGCCGTATTGAGCGGGAATGCTCAGTGCCAGCAGACCGCTTTGGCGCAGTGCATCACGTTCGGTTTTTGGCGTGCCACCGCGCTCGTCGCGTTCGACGGCGGTGAGCGCGAATTCGGCGGCGAGCTGTCTGGCGGTCTGCAAAGGTGAGGGCAGGACGCTGTGGGGTTTGGCTGTCACGCGGTATTCCTCATAGGGCTCTAATGCCGTGTGCTATCTATTAGGCAATGAAGATCAAAGGTGGGAGCGAGCGGGCTTGCCCGCGATGGCGGCGTGTCAGGCCGCCACCCGTTTGCTGGGCTGACGCTATCGCTAGCAAGCCCGCTCCCACATAAAGCGGATCTCAGCGTTCTCAGGCCTTGGCTGGCAGCACATCATTGGCAATCATTTCGCCAAACGGCCCCGTCAGATTGGTGATGCCGCGTCCGGCCAGGCTGGCGTAGGGTTCCGGCAATAGCGGGAACACCAACTCGGCGAAGCGATAGGCCTCTTCGAGGTGCGGGTAGCCGGAGAAGATGAAACTCTCGATGCCCAAGTCCGCGTATTCCTTGATCCGTTCAGCCACTTGCTGCGGGTTGCCCACCAGCGCCGTACCGGCACCGCCACGTACCAGGCCGACACCAGCCCAAAGGTTGGGGGCGATTTCCAGGTTGTCGCGGCGCCCATCGTGCAAGGCGGCCATGCGGCGCTGGCCTTCGGAGTCAAAGCGCGAGAAGGATTTTTGCGCGGCGGCGATGGTCTCGTCGCTGATGTGTTCGATCAGTTTGTCGGCGGCTTTCCAGGCGTCTTCTTCGGTCTCGCGCACGATCACATGCAGGCGGATGCCGAATTTCACGGTCCGCCCGTGGCGCGCGGCACGTTCACGCACATCCGCGAGCTTTTCGGCGACGGCGGCAGGTGGTTCGCCCCAGGTCAGGTACACATCCACCTGTTCGGCGGCGAGGTCGTGGGCAGCGTCGGAAGAACCGCCGAAGTACAGTGGCGGATAAGGCTTCTGCACCGGTGGGTAAAGCGCCTTGGCATTCTGTACACGCAGGTGTTTGCCTTCGAAGTCCACCGATTCGCCCTGCAACACGCGGCGCCAGATCCTGAGGAATTCGTCGGAGACTTCATAGCGTTCGCTGTGGTCGAGGAAGCTGCCGTCGCCCCGGTTTTCGTCGGGGTCACCGCCGGTCACGACGTTGATCAGCAGGCGGCCGTTCGACAGGCGATCCAAGGTCGCCGCCATGCGCGCCGACACCGTGGGCGAGATGATGCCTGGGCGAATTGCCACCAGATAGCGCAAACGTTCCGTCAGCGGCACCAGCGCCGAGGCGATCACCCAGGAGTCTTCGCACGAGCGCCCGGTAGGAATCAGCACGCCGTAGTAACCAAGGCTGTCAGCAGCCTGGGCGACTTGCTTCAAATAATTGAGGGTGACTGGGCGAGCACCTTGGGTGGTGCCCAGGTAATGACCGTCGCCATGAGTGGGCAGAAACCAGAAAACATCCATGACGAATCCTTAAGCGATTTTCAGCAGAGAGGGGGAGTGCGCGGCGAACAAAGGTGCTGCGCGTTCTGCCGCAAGGCGAATACGGCCCTTCAAGGCTTCGCTGGTGATTTGGTAATCGGTGAAATCGGCTTCGGTGGCATACACGCCGATCGGCAGGGTCAGGGCCTGGAAGAAGCTGAACAGCGGGCGTAACTGGTGATCGAGTACCAGCGCGTGACGTTCACTGCCGCCGGTGGCGGCCAGCAGCACCGGGGTGTCGATCAACGAATTTAGGCCAACCAGGTCGAACAGATGTTTGAGCAGGCCTGGATAAGAACCGCGATAGACCGGTGCGGCGACGATCAGCAGGTCGGCCTGTTCGATGGCCAACAGTTGGGATTCGACCTCGGCCGGCAACTCATCGCGCGACAGTGCGCCGCCCAGTGGCCGGGCGATATCGCCGAGTTCGATAAGAGTGGTCTGGATCGGCAATAAAATTGCCAGTTCGGCCAGCACGGCCTGGGTCAACACCAGGGTGCGGGACGGGCGCCAGGTTCCGCCGGAGAGGGCAACGACATTCAGGGGACGGGTCATGAACAGTTCCTTTTTCAACAGTGGTTCATCGCAGGAGAAGTGAGTCGGTCTGAGCAAGAGCTGTACCAACGGCTGCAGGCCTTGAATCGCTTGGGCTGCGGGCTCACTGCTGAAAACGTTGCTGTTGTCTGCCTGGTGTTTTGTTGAATGGCTGTTGCCTGGACAACAGTTGCGTGGCGAACAGTGTTGAGTTCGTGTGCAGCCATTTATAGAGGGTTACGTTTATTCCGTAAATGAACGTATTTCTATATTTATAGATCTTGTAGGAATATGAGTGCTGCCCTATCGAGGGTGCGACCTCGGTTGATAGCGACTATCACGGATGATGATTTTTCACCGTTCAAGGTCGGGAGTAGCCTGTGTTCATTGACTTGAGACCTCCTTCGCAGAGCCACCGCCATGAACCGATTTCTTGCTGTTTGCTTATTACTTGTCACTTCTGTCGTTGCCGGTTGTGCGACCCATCCTTCGCCTGAATTGCGCCCTTACACGGCACAAGAAACCCGGGAACTGGCGCTGGAGGCGTTGAGCCGTCGCGGGTTGTCGTTTGACGAGTATCAACAGCAGCGGGCTGCCCTGACCCAGGCACAAAAGCCTTTCGGCTTTGATCGCCAGGGCGAAATGAACGCCGAACGTAATGTGACCCTGCATGGTCGTCCCAGTTGAGCCGGTGCTCAGTGCCAAAAAGCCCGAGGTTTCTCAAGAAACCTCGGGCTTTTTGTTTGCCATGGCGCTACTTCAGCCTGTTAAGCTGAATTTCAGGAGCGTTCCTACGCACATTTACGTCAAGTGGTCCTTTTTTAATGGCATTCGATCGGGTAAACCTGACGACCTCTGTTCCGGTCGATGCCCCTGAGACGTTGCTCTCGGGAACCAGCTCTGCGAGTCCCTAAGGTTATGAATAAACGTCCGTTGTATTTCGACTATGCCGCCACCACCCCGGTGGATGAGCGGGTCATCCAGGTGATGGTCGAGTGTCTGGGCTTCCATGCCAATTTCGGTAACCCTGCGTCCAGTTCCCACGCATTCGGCCAAGCGGCCCGGCAAGCGGTTGAGCGGGCGCGTCGCCAGGTGGCCGAGTTGGTCGGTGCCGAGCCGGAGCAGATCGTCTGGACGTCCGGCGCGACTGAATCCAACAACCTCGCGATCAAGGGTGTAACTCAAGCACGGGGCGTGGCGGGGGGGCATATCATCACCAGCCAGATCGAGCACAAGGCCACGCTGGACACCGCGCGGCAGATGCAGGAAGCCGGTGTAGCCGTGACCTACCTGGTGCCGGACGCCGATGGGTTGATCAGTGCCGAGGCGGTGAGTGAAGCACTGCGTGAAGACACCTTCCTGGTCTCGCTGATGCTGGTGAACAACGAGTTGGGCACGCTCAACGACATCCCCGCCATCGGCGCGCGGGTGCGTGAACACGGCGCGTTGTTGCATGTGGACGCGGCACAGGGCGCGGGCAAGGTGGCAATCGACCTGGCGCAATGGCCGGTGGATTTGATGTCGTTTTCCGCGCACAAGGTGTATGGCCCCAAAGGGATCGGCGCGCTGTATGTCGGGCCGCGGGCGCAGCAGAAGGTGATGGCGCAGATTCACGGCGGTGGCCACGAGGGCGGCTTGCGCTCAGGCACCCTGGCGACCCACCAGATTGCGGGCATGGGCGCGGCGTTCGCCCTGGCGGCGCAGGCTTTCACCGAAGAGCAGGCGGCGATCGTGGCCTTGCGCCGGCGCTTGCTGGAACAACTGGCGACGGTTGCAGGTGTGCGTCTCAATGGCAGCGCCACCCAGCGCATTCCTCACACCCTCAGCCTCACGTTCGGTGAAGGCGAGTTCGACGCTGCGGCCTTAAGCGTGGGCATGGCTTTTTCCGCGACCTCGGCCTGCAATTCGGCAAGCAATGCGCCTTCCCACGTGCTGCTGGCGCTCGGGCATGACGCCCGCAGCGCCGGCCGTACCGTTCGCTTGAGCCTGGGGCGGTTCACCACCGAGCAGGACATCGACCAGGCCGTGCAATTGATCAAGGCCGCCCTTGCCAGTGCGCCGGCGTTCTGGGCGGTTTGATTCCTCATTCGCAACACATAACAATTATTAGTGGTTAGCAGGAGACACAATGAGCACGCAGCCTTTGACCCATGGAACGGTTCCCCAGCGCTTGGCGCATACCCGTGAACTGATGCGCCGCGAAGGCATTCACGCCTTGCTGGTGCCGTCGGCTGACCCGCACTTGTCCGAATACTTGCCGGGCTACTGGCAGGGGCGTCAATGGTTGTCGGGGTTTCACGGGTCAGTGGGGACGCTGATCGTCACCGCGGATTTCGCCGGTGTCTGGGCCGACAGCCGCTACTGGGAACAAGCGACCAAGGAGCTCAAGGGCAGCGGTATCGAACTGGTGAAACTGCAGCCGGGTCAACCTGGTCCGCTGGAATGGCTGGCCGAGCAGACGCTGCATGGCGGTGTGGTGGCGGTTGATGGTGCGGTAATGGCCGTGGCTTCGGCGCGTACTTTGGGCGGCAAACTGGCAGAGCGCGGCGCACGCCTGCGTACCGATATCGACCTGTTGAATGAAGTCTGGAAAGATCGCCCGACGTTGCCGAATCAGCCTATCTACCAGCATCTGCCACCGCAGGCCACCGTCAGCCGTGGGGAAAAACTCGCTGCGCTGCGCGCCAGTTTGAAAGAAAAGGGCGCCGACTGGCATTTCATCGCGACCCTGGATGACATCGCCTGGTTGTTTAACCTGCGCGGTGCCGATGTATCGTTCAACCCGGTGTTTGTATCCTTCGCCCTGATCAGCGCGCAACAGGCCACTTTGTTTGTGGCGCTGAGTAAAGTCGATGCCGAGCTGCGCGCTGTGCTTGAGCAGGATGGCGTGACCTTGCGCGATTACAGCGAAGTCGCCGATGCGCTGCGGGCGGTGGCGTCGGGCGCGAGTGTGCAGGTTGATCCGGCACGCGTGACCGCCGGCTTGCTGGAACACCTGGATGCCAGCGTCAAGCTGGTGGAAGGGATGAATCCGACTACGCTCGCCAAATCCCGCAAGAGCCTGGCCGACGCGGAACATATCCGCCAGGCCATGGAACAGGATGGCGCGGCCCTGTGCGAATTCTTCGCCTGGCTGGAGAGTGCGCTGGGCCGTGAACGCATCACTGAACTGACCATTGACGAACACCTGACGGCTGCACGTACCCGCCGCCCCGGTTATGTGTCGCTGAGTTTCAACACCATCGCCGCGTTCAACGCCAATGGCGCGATGCCGCATTATCACGCCACCGAAGAAGAGCATGCGCTGATCGAAGGTGATGGCCTGCTGTTGATCGACTCGGGCGGCCAGTACTTGGGTGGTACCACCGATATCACGCGGATGGTGCCTATCGGTACGCCGAGTGATGAACAGAAACGTGATTGCACCCGCGTGCTCAAGGGGGTGATTGCGCTGTCCCGTGCTCACTTTCCGAAGGGCATTATGTCGCCATTGCTGGATGCCATCGCGCGAGCGCCGATCTGGGCCGAAGGTGTCGACTATGGCCATGGCACAGGTCACGGCGTAGGTTATTTCCTCAATGTGCATGAAGGTCCACAGGTGATTGCCTACCAGGCGGCCACTGCGCCGCAAACCGCGATGCAGCCGGGCATGATCACTTCCATTGAGCCGGGTACGTACCGTCCGGGACGTTGGGGCGTGCGTATCGAGAACCTGGTGTTGAATCGCGAAGCAGGCAAGACCGAGTTTGGCGAGTTCCTCAAGTTCGAAACCCTGACCTTGTGCCCGATCGACACCCGTTGCCTGCAGCCGTCGTTGCTGACGGCCGAGGAGCGCCAGTGGTTCAATGCGTACCATGCAGAGGTGCGTCAGCGTTTGAGCCCATTGCTCAGTGGCGCCGCGTTGGAGTGGTTGCAGGTGCGGACTGCGGCTATTTGATCGGTCGCTGCTCGGCAGGTGCCGCTTGCGATCTGCGCGCAGGCGGTTAGCCGCAGCGTCGCGAAGGGCTGCGTCGGTTCTAGGCGTTCAAGGTGGGCGGTGCGGAGCAGTCGGAAGTGGACTGCTCGGGCCGTCATTTACAGATGACGATCATGCTCCGACTGGTGTAGCCGGCAGGGTTGATACCGAAGGGATAGTCCCCAGGCTCCTCGGAGTTGTCACCGGACTTGGCGATAACCCGGTAGCCCTTGGCACCGCATGAATTGACGGCACTGGTGTAGCACTGGTCCCAGGAGGAGGACAGGCCGGAACAGTTGATATGCAGCCCTTTTTTGCCCCGTTTCACTTCTGTCTTGGTGGTCGCGGCACAGCCAGCAATGGCCACGACCATTAACAGTATCAAAATTCGCTTCATTCCCATCCTTAATAGCGGCTTCGAAAAAATGCATGAAGCCAGCTTTACTCGCTCTCGATTGTAGCGTTCGCGCTGTCCTTGTCGAAACTCTCCATGAATGACATCTGTTTGCGGCCTAAACATGGCCTAAATGAGCGGCAAATACCAGAGCTACCGTCAAAGATGATTAATCGGCTGGTACCAGAGGTTTAGCCTCGTTTCGCATGGTCAGCGTGGCGCCAACGGAGGCCAGGATAATGCAGGCGATGGCCATCCACTGTGCAAGCGACAAATGCTCCTGCAGGAAGAACAGGCCCGAGAGTGCGCCGAATGCGGGTTCGATGCTCATCAATGTGCCAAAAGTACGGGCGGGTAGGCGAGTCAGCGCGACCATCTCCAGGGTGTAGGGCAGCGCGGTGGACAGGATGGCGACGCCGATGGCGACCGGAATCAGCGCGGGCGTCAGCAGCGCCACACCCGCATGGACGATGCCGATGGGGGCGACGAACAAGGCGGCGATCATGACGCCGAGGGCGGCGGTTTGTACGCCGTTATCATTCCCCGCCTTTTGGCCGAACAGAATGTAGAGCGCCCAGCAAACACCTGCGCCTAATGCATAAGCCGCCCCGATCAAGTCGATGCCAGTGCTGGCTTCTCCCTTGGGAATTAACAGCAGAAGACCGACGACTGCGAGGGCGATCCACAGAAAGTCCACCGCCCGGCGCGATGCGTAAAGGGCGACGGCGAGTGGTCCGGTGAATTCCAGGGCTACCGCAATACCAAGGGGGACTGTGCGCAGTGACATATAGAAGAGGAAGTTCATGCCGCCCAGGGCCATTCCGTAGACGATCACGGTGCGCAGGGATTTGGCCGTCAGCTTGGCGCGCCATGGGCGCAATATAAGCAACATGATGACGCTGGCGAAAATCAGGCGCAGCGTGGTGGTGCCTTGGGCGCCAACAATAGGGAACATGCTCTTGGCCAGCGAGGCGCCCGACTGGATGGAAGCCATGGCGATCAACAGCAGGCCGACGGGAAACAGTGCCGGGGCCAGGCTGCGGGGGGAGGTGGTCATTGGGGGTGTTCGTCCGAGGTCATATTTGAGTAGCAGAGAGCCCTATGATGCTTAAATGTGCGGAATTGAGCAATATATTGCTCAATTATCAATCGGCGGCCCTCTATATATAGAGAGGATTTGGAGGTTTTCGGCTGTTTGATAGAAAAACCAAATTAAGGGTTGACGGCAAATCCTGGACGTCTATAATTCGCCCCACTTCCGGCGCAGTCGAAACGGAAAACTCCTTGGTAAACAAAGAGTTATGCGAGATTCGACAGCGGCCTGCTTCAGTTCATCGAGGCCTGGAAGGAGTTGGTAGGGCAGTGTTGTTTGGCTCTATTAACGTTTCGATCTTCTCGGTCGAAAGCGGAGAAAAAGAGGTGTTGACAGCAGCGTGTAACGCTGTAGAATTCGCC
>Ga0302216_1000385_pt1 | contig 15539 bp, 10 predicted proteins | sample II_Fen_N3_2_FD_194575 | JGI IMG/M metagenome (GOLD analysis project Ga0302216, IMG submission 194575) | Peat permafrost microbial communities from Stordalen Mire near Abisko, Sweden - II_Fen_N3_2 | ecosystem: Environmental > Terrestrial > Soil > Wetlands > Permafrost | place: Sweden: Abisko...
CTCTTGCACGGGGTAGAAAACCCCGACATCGTCTACCGCGACTCGCTAGCCGAAGACAACGCAGGCGATGAGGAAGCCTACACGCTGATCCTCGCCAATCCTCCCTTTGCCGGAAGCCTCGACTACGAGAGCTGCGCCAAGGACCTGCTCTCCATCGTCAAGACCAAGAAGACCGAGCTTCTGTTTTTGGCTCTTTTTCTGCGCCTTCTCAAGCCCGGTGGCCGCGCTGCCGTGATCGTTCCCGACGGCGTGCTCTTCGGCTCCAGCAAGGCGCACAAGGAGCTGCGCCGCATGCTAGTAGAAGACCACAAACTTGACGGCGTGATCTCGCTTCCCAGCGGCGTCTTCAAGCCCTACGCTGGCGTCTCCACGGCGATCCTACTCTTCACTAAGACAAATTCTGGCGGCACTGACAAAATCTGGTTCTACGACATGCTCGCCGACGGCTGGAGCCTAGATGACAAGCGCTCTCCGCTTTTGGACGAGGCAAAGCTTGGGGTGGATCCGGCAAAGCCCTTGACTAGCGATGAGCACGCGAAGAACAACCTCCCCGACGTGCTGGAGCGCTGGGGCTACCGCGAGACGACCGAGTGGGCCAACCCACGCACCGCCCAGAGTTTCTGCGTCCCCAAGGACGAGATCGTGAGCCAGGGCTACGACCTCTCGATCAACCGCTACAAGGAAGTGGTCCACGAGGTGGTAGAGCATGTTCCCCCGAAGGTCCTGTTGACGGAACTTGCCCAATTGGAGGACGAGATTCGCAAGGGGATGAAGGAACTTGAGGGAATACTGAAGTGAAGAAACCCCAGAAAACATCGGCAGTTGCGGCCATAAAACCGGCGAAGAAGGGCAAAACTCTCATCACTGATGAGAGAATTTCGAAAGCTGTAGCAAAGCCCCAAACGCCCAAGGCACCGACCAAGCAGGCCGCCTTTCGAGCTGTCCTGGAAATGGTCCAGCATGGCAAGTCGCGGGCCGTGGCACAGGCCAACAGCGCACTGATCGAGACCTACTGGAAGGTAGGGGCCTACCTGAGCCAGCGCGTTGCCGATGCGGCTTGGGGCAAAGGGGTGGTCGAGGAGCTGGCTGATTGGCTGGCCAGTCACGTCGGGGGCCGTGGGTTTTCGGCCGCCAACCTGTGGCGCATGCGGCAGTTCTACGAGGCCTACAGCGCCACCCCAATTCTCTCATCACTGATGAGAGAATTGAACTGGACCCAGCTTTGCATCCTGATGGCTCAATGCCGCACCCCCCAGGAGCACCTCTTCTACGGCAAGGCCACGGTGCAGAACCGCTGGTCGGTGCGCGAGCTGGAATCCCAGATCCGGCGCGGCGCCTACGAGCGCACCGAGCTTGCGACCCGCAAATTACCAAAATCTGTCAAAAGTTTGCCGCAGAAGGTGGCGGGGGTCTTCAAGGACAGCTACCTGATCGACTTCGCCGACCTGCAAGCCCCGTTCCGGGAGTCTGACTTGCAAGCAAGCCTGGTCACCAATCTGCGCCGGTTCCTCCTGGAGCTGGGCAGCGGCTTCACCTTCGTGGGTGAGAAGGTGCGCCTGCAGGTGGGCAAGCGCGACTTCGAGCTGGACCTGCTCTTTTACCATCGCGACCTGCGCTGCATGGTGGCCTTCGAACTGAAGACCGGCCACTTCGAGCCCGAGCACCTGGGCCAGCTTTCGTTCTACCTGGAGGCGCTGGACCGCGATTACCGCCGCCCGCACGAGAACCCCACCATCGGCGTGCTGCTGTGCCCTCGCAAGGACGACGAAGTGGTTGAATACGCCCTGAGCCGCACCCTATCGCCGGCGCTGGTGGCCGAGTACGAGACCAAGCTCGTGCCCCGCGACCTGCTGCGCCAGAAGCTCCAGGAATGGTCGCACCTGCTGGGAGAAGAGACTGGCCTGATGGCCCAGGAGGTGATGGATGCGTGATGAGACCGCCAATTCTCTCAGCAGCGATGAGAGAATTGTGAAGACAGAATTTGTCAAATTATTCCCAATTTCCCGCCCCGAAGGAATGAAGGAACTTGAGGGAATGCTGAAGTGAAATATCATACAGTCGCTATTCGCGATGTTGCCAAATTAGTCAACGGGAAAGCATATAACCAAGATGATTGGAATACTTATGGATTACCCATTATTCGCATTCAAAACCTCAACAACGATAATGGGAAATTCAATTTCTGGTCAGGAGAAACTGATAACCAAGTTGTTGTCGAAAATGGTCACCTACTTTTTGCTTGGTCAGGAACTCCAGGAACGTCCTTTGGTGCACATATATGGAATGGTGATAAAGCTGTTCTAAATCAACACATTTTTCGAGTTGATCTTGATGAAACACGAGCTTTAAAGTCTTGGGCTCGTTTTTCTCTCAACATGATGATTGACGAGCTTATTTCGCAAGCGCATGGCGGCGTTGGATTAAAACATGTGACAAAGGGAATGATTGATTCTCTTTCAATTCCTCTCCCCCCCCTTCCCGAGCAGCGTCGCATCGCGGCGATCCTCGACAAGGCTGAAGCCCTCCGGGCCAAGCGCCGTGCCGCCTTGGCCAAGTTGGACCAACTCGCCCAGTCCATCTTCCTGGAGATGTTTGGAGATCCTGTTAGTAATCCAAAATGCTGGCCACTAAATAAGTTTCTTAACATTGGAAAATTAGACCGGGGTGTTTCCAAATACCGTCCAAGGAATGCTCCAGAATTACTGAATGGCCCGTATCCTCTGGTTCAGACTGGAGACGTGGCAAATTCAGGGGGATACATTCGAGAGTATAAACAAACCTATTCTGAGATAGGCTTAAAACAAAGCCGAATATGGCCATCCGGTACGCTTTGCATAACAATTGCCGCTAATATTGCGAAGACGGGAATACTCACCTTCGATGCATGCTTCCCTGATAGTGTAGTAGGCTTTACTCCGAATGATTTGTGCAATTCTGAGTTCGTACGCACGTGGCTATCTTTTTTACAAAAAATGTTGGAAGATTCTGCGCCAGAATCCGCACAGAAAAACATTAACTTAGAGATCTTAAGGAATCTGGATATTCCCTTACCACCCATCCCACTCCAGCAAGCCTTTGCCCACCGCATCGAAGCCATCGAATCCCTCAAGGCCTCCCATCGTGCCTCCTTGGCTAAGCTCGACGCCCTCTTCGCTTCGCTCCAGGACCGGGCGTTCCGAGGGGAGCTGTGAGGTGGCAGGTTTTGTCTTAACGGGACCAGAAGGCCAGTAGGTACATTCCAGGAGTACGGACAAGAATAGAGGGACTATGCTCAAATCGCTGCATCTGAAAAATGTCGGCCTCGCCCCGGAGCTTCGCATCGATCTGGCCGAGCGCCTGAACCTGATCACGGGCGACAACGGCCTCGGGAAGAGCTTCCTGCTGGATGTCGCTTGGTGGGCCCTGACCCGCACTTGGTCCGGGAACGTGGCCTTGCCGAGTCCTGGTCGCCAGAAGGCGAGCATCGAATACCATGTGACCGGATCGAGAGGCGCTTCCCAGCCGATCTTTTCCCAGTTCCGTCGCAACGACGAATCCTGGCCTCTGCAAGCCGGGAAGCCATCCATGCCCGGGATCGTCGTCTATATCCGCATCGACGGCGGCTTCTCGGTCTGGGATCCCGCCCGCAACTATTGGCGCAACGACCCCGGACGCCCTTCCGCCTACCACTTTCAAGCAGATCAGGTCTGGAACGGCCTGGATCTCAACGGGCAGCGCGTGTGCGAAGGGCTGGAGCGGGACTGGTTAAGCTGGCAGGAAGGCCGCAAGCCGCAATTCCAGGTGCTGGAAGAAGTCCTCAAGGTGATCTCGCCTCCGAATGAACCGCTTCGGGTCGGTGCTCCCCAACGCATATTCTTGGGCGAAGGCCGAGATCGCCCGACCTTGCTGGTTGGAAAGCAAACGATTCCCGTAGCCCTGGCTTCCGCCGGGGTGCGCCGCATGCTGGCCTTGGCGTATTTCCTGGTGTGGGCCTGGCACGAGCATCAGACGGCGGCAAAGCTTCTGGGAAAAAAGCCCGAAGAGCGCTTCGTGATCCTCTTCGACGAGCCGGAAACCCACCTGCACCCCCGTTGGCAGCGCACGATCCTCCCCAGTCTGTTTGCTGCCGTGAAGGCCTTGCGCGGAGAATCCAGTGCCACGACACAAATGATCGTCGCGACACATGCCCCCCTTGTCGTCGCATCCTTGGAGCCAAGTTTCGACCCACATCAGGACGAAGTCTTCCACCTTGCCTTGAAGGATGGCGTCGTGCAGATCCACCAGGGTGGATGGGCCGTACAGGGCGACGTCACGAATTGGCTCGTCTCAGATGCCTTTGGCCTCGACCAGGCCCGATCTCTTGAAGCGGAACAGGCGATCGAGGCTGCTGAAGCCTTCATGCGCAACGAGCGCCCTTTGCCCAAGGGACTCGATTCCAAGATGGCCATCCATGGCAGGCTTCAGAGACTGCTACCGGCTGGAGATCCGTTCTGGCCGCGCTGGTTGGTCGCCACCAAGGCAGTCAAGGGAGCCCGATGATCCCGGTTGCCAAGGTGAAGAAGCCGCGTGGCTTCGATGCCGCCGTCAAGACGCCTGGAAAGAAGTGGCTGAAGGCGAATCCCGATGCCAAGAGGCCCAAAGCACTTTGGAACAGATACACTAGCGAACTTGCCGAAGGCTTTTCCAACCTATGCGGCTATGCGGCCATGCTCGATCCCACGGGCGGAACCGTCGACCATTACCGCAGCTTCAAGAACTTTCCGGAACTCGCCTACGAGTGGGACAACTACCGCTTCGCTTCGGGAACCATGAACTCCAGCAAGCGCAACGCGGATGACGCGGTGTTGGATCCTTACGAGGTAGGGGAAGGCTGGTTCGAGATCCTGCTTCCTTCCCTCCAGATGCGCGTCACAGAGGCTGTCCCGGCGCAATATCGCACAAAGGCTGAGTTCACCTTGAAACAGCTCAAGTTGCGTGATGGTGAGCGCATCCTGCGCTGGCGACAGTCTTGGTACAACATGTACTGCGACGGCAAGCTGACTCTGGAAGGTTTGCGCGAAGTTGCTCCGCTCATCGCCACCGCCGTAGAAAATCGATCGCCCTGATCGCTCCTGCACCGCAAGCTCGATGACAGCGTCGTGATTCCTAGAATTCCCCAAAAGTAGGCTAGATTTTTGTGATTTTTTCACAAAAACGCAAATTATTTCGGTATTTTATCTTCATGTTCATCGACTTCAGCGTCCAGAACTTCCGTTCCATCCGTGAACGCCAAACCCTGAGTCTGGTCGCGACCAAGGACAAGACCTACCAAGACACGCATGTCGTCGAGACAGGAAACTCGGCCGTTCCCCGCGCCCTGCGCACCGCGGGGCTGTACGGAGCCAACGGCTCGGGCAAGACCAACCTGCTGCGGGCCTTTGAATACTTCCACTTGCTGGTGAAGCAGAGCTTTGCCTTCGTGCCCGACTCCGGCACCAACCTGGTTCCTTTCGCCTTGCAGGAGAATCCCCAGAGCTCCGTGGCCGAGTTCGAGATCACGCTCCTGATCGATGCGGTGCGCTACCAGTACGGCTTCCGGCTGGACCGCCAGAGGATCCTGGAGGAGTGGCTGATCGTCTACCGTTCGCAGCGGGGCCCGGGGCAGACGTGGTTCGAGCGTCGCTACGACCCAGCCGCCGGCAAGGACAGCTACCAGTTCAGCGAGAAGCTGACTGGTGCCAAGAAGGTGTGGCAGGAATCCACGCGGTCCAATGCGCTCTTCCTTTCCACAGCGGTCCAGTTCAACAGCGAGATGCTACGTCCGCTGTACGATTGGATCGCGAATCGGCCAGTCTTCTTAAATCCTGGCCCCATCGATCCCAGCTATACCTCGCAGCGTCTTTCAGACACCAAATTCCAGGGGCGAGTCCTTTCCTTCCTGCAGGCAAGCGACATTCCCGTGGCCGATATCCGCATCCGTCCTGAGGATGGACGGACCTACTTCCAGCATGTGACAAGCCAGGGAGAAGCGATCTTCGATCTCCTGGACGAGTCGCTCGGCACGCAGCGTCTCTTTGCGCTCACGGGCCCGGTCCTGGACATCCTGGAGAAGGGACTGATCCTGATCGTGGACGAAATCGAGAGCAGCCTGCATCCGCTCTTGGTGCGGCGTCTTCTGGAGCTGTTCCACGACCCGGCCACGAATAGGAGCGGGGCCCAGTTGCTCTTCACAAGCCACAGCACCCTCCTCTTCGACCAGTCCCTCTTCCGGCGTGATCAGATCTACCTGGTCGAGAAGGACCTCGCCCAAGCGACGAACCTCGTGCCACTCTCCGATTTCCAGGTGCGCAAGGATCTGATCCTGGAGAAGGCCTACCTGGACGGTCGCTTCGGGGCCGTACCTGTCTTTCCGGCGAAGAGGAGCTGATGGGTCGGGACAACCATCCCCGCGACCGGCAACGCGCCAAGATCGAGCGCAAGCAAGGCCATCGTGCCCCAGGGCGTCGCTTCCTGATCGTCTGCGAAGGCAAGAAGACCGAACCGTACTACCTGGAGGAGTTACGCACGGCCCTGCGCCTGCCCACCGCGAACCTGCACATCCTGCACGAGGGCGTCACCGAACCGCGCCAGATCCTGGAAGCGGCATTGGATGTCTTTCTCGAAGGCAAGGGAGATCTGCGAAAGAAAGCTGCGGACGTATTGATCGCCGTCTTCGACCGGGACGAACACAGGACCTATCACGAAGCTCTGGCCTTGGCCCGCGAGCTCGATGCCCGTGGCATGAAGAACGACGAGAAGAAGCCCGTCCGGGTCTTTGCCGTCCCCTCAAATTCCTGCTTCGAGCTTTGGCTGCTGCTGCACTGGAAGGATGTGCAAACACCCGTTCACCGTCACGATGCCTTCGTGCAGGTGAGACAAAATTTGTCTGACTACGAAAAGGGCTGCAGGGGAGTCTTCGCCCAGACTGTGCCTCTTCTGCCCGAGGCCGCCAAGCGGGCGTTTCGTCTGGAAAGCTGCTGTGATCCTTTGGATGGTCCCTGGACCTCCGTGCCGACCTTGCTTCAGTTCCTCCTGGATGCCGACCTCGAATTTCCAGCAGCGAGTGCGGAGCTGCGAGGACAGCTCGACAAGCTGCCAGAGCTTGAAGTTCGTCTGTCAATGCTCTTCCCTAAGCAAACTCCCTAAGCAAACAAAGCCACTCTCCGCAAGCTAACTTTACCCATAAGTTCCGTGACGACGCGTCTCGTCCCCTGCAAAGGTGCCCATGAGTCACTTCAGTTTTCTCCGAGAGGAATGGCCCTCGATCTTCGAGGCTGCCGACAAGGCCGAATCCTTCGCGCTTTCCGACTCTCGCACCACCTGCTTTTATGCTCGTCGCACCCTGGAACTGGCTGTGCAATGGGCTTTCCGCCACGATGCTTCGCTAAAGCACCCCTACCAGGGCAACATCTCGGCGCTGCTGCACGAACCCACCTTCAAGCAGGCTGCTGGCGAATCCGTCTTCATCAAGGCAAAGCTGATCGTGCGGCTGGGCAATGCGGCAGTCCACAATAATGCGGTCCTTCCTGCCTCGGACAGCCTGGCGGCGGTCCGCGAACTGTTCCATGTGCTCTTCTGGTTCGCCCGGACCTATGCTCGCCGAGAACGCCCCAACTCGGCCTTGATCTTCGAGCCGTCGCTCCTTCCCAGCGGCGCCGTCCCAGCCCAGACGCTTGCTCAAGTGCAAAATCTGGAAAATGCCCTCAAGGCCAAGGATGAGGAACTTGCCAAGGCGCATGCGGCCAAGGCGTCCCTGGACGAAGAGCTCGCTGCGGTACGGGCCGAGATCGCCAAGGTAAAGGCCGCGGCAACCGCAATCCCCGATGACCACGACTACTCCGAAGAAGCGACTCGAGACCTTTGGATCGACATGCTCCTGCGCGAGGCCGGCTGGCCTCTGGATGAAGTCCGAGATCGCGAGTTCGAGGTCGCAGGCATGCCCAATGCCAAAGGCGTTGGATATGTGGACTACGTGCTGTGGGGAAATGACGGAAAGCCTTTGGGACTGATCGAGGCCAAGCGCAGCCGCAAGGATCCGCGAGCCGGCATGCAGCAGGCAAAGCTCTATGCCGACTGCCTGGAAAAGCAGTTCAATCAGAGGCCCGTGATCTTCTACACCAACGGCCATGAGCATTGGATCTGGGACGACACAAGTTCTCCTCCGCGAAGCATCCAAGGCTTTTACAAGAAAGGGGAGTTGGAACTTCTCATCCAGCGCCGCCAAAGCCGACGCCCTCTGGCCAAAACAGCCATCGACAAGAGGCTGGTGGATCGCTACTACCAGGAACGCGCCGTCCGCCGCGTCGCCGAGAGCTTCGAGAAGGACAAGGAGCGCAAGACGCTTTTGGTGATGGCCACCGGTAGCGGCAAGACAAGAACTGTCATCGCCCTGACGGACCTGCTGATGCGCTGCAACTGGGCCAAGCGCATCCTCTTCTTGGCCGATCGCGTATCGCTCGTGAACCAGGCCTGCAAGAACTTCAAGGCCTTCCTGCCCGACACCGCCCCAGTGAATCTGATCACAGACAGGGCCACGGAAGGGCGGGTTTACCTCTCCACCTACCCGACCATGATGAACCTCATCGACGAGATGCAGGACGGCCAGAAGCGCTTTGGCGTGGGACACTTTGATCTGGTGGTGATCGACGAGGCGCATCGATCCGTGTACCAGAAGTATGGGGCAATTTTCAGGTACTTCGATTCTCTGCTGGTGGGCCTCACGGCGACTCCAAAAGAGGAGATCGATCGCAACACCTACGGCCTCTTCGATCTCGAGGACAAGGTGCCGACCGACGCCTACACCCTGAATGACGCCGTGAAGGACGGATTTCTGGTGCCGGCTCGTTCGATCTCGGTGCCTCTCCACTTCATGCGCGAAGGCATCAGGTATGATGAACTTTCCGAAGAAGAGAAAGCCGAGTGGGAGGAGAAGGACTGGTCCGAGGACGGCTCGGTACCTGATCAGGTGGAAAGCCCTGCGCTCAACCAGTGGCTCTTCAACCAGGATACCGTGGACAAGGCGCTGAAGCACCTGATGATCCATGGACAGAAAGTGGCTGGCGGGGATCGCTTGGGAAAGACCATCATCTTCGCCAGGAACCAGGCCCATGCGAACTTCATTCAGGAACGCTTCGACGCCAACTATCCGCACCTCAAGGGGCACTTCACCCGTACCATTACCAACGAGGTCAAGTACGCCCAAAGCCTGATCGACGCCTTTGAGCAGCCGGACGGGGAGCCTCACATCGCCATCTCGGTGGACATGCTGGATACCGGCATCGACATCCCTTCGGTCGTGAATCTCGTCTTTTTCAAGCCGGTGCATTCCAAGACCAAGTTCTGGCAGATGGTCGGTCGTGGCACCCGCCTGTGCCCGAACCTCTTTGGCCCCGATAAGCACAAGCAGTTCTTCACCATCTTCGATTTTTGTCAGAATTTGGAATATTTCAAAGAGAGTCCACCAGAAATAGGCGGATCGAACGGCATTTCCCTGAGCACCCGCCTCTTCCGCACCCGCATGGATCTGATGGGGAGCCTGGATGAGCTGCTGGTGGACGATCCGGCCATGCCGATGGCCGCAGGCGGGAATTTGTCAGCGCTTTTGCAGCTCCGTGGCAGTCTTGCGGACCGTCTTCATCGGGAAGTCGCCGGGATGAACCTCGGCAACTTCCTGGTACGTCCCAGCCATCGCTTGGTGGAGCTGTTCGCCAAGGCCGATGCCTGGAAATGTTTGACAGAAATCGACCGTGAAGGCCTGCGCAAGGACGTGGCCGGGCTTCCGACGGACCTCGAAGAGGAAGCTGAGGAGGCCAAGCGCTTCGATCTCCTACTCATGAACCTGCAGCTTTCGGTGCTCAAGGCCGAACCCGGCTTCGGGAGGCTTCGCGATCGCGTGAAGGAGATCGCCGCGCTCCTGGAGGCCCAATCCAGCATTCCCGCCATCCGTCAGCAGTTGGGGCTGATCCAGTCCCTGCAGAGCGATGAGTGGTGGGAAGACGTGACCGTCCCTATGCTGGAAGGAGCCCGCAAGCGTCTTCGCGATTTGGTGCAGCTAATCGAGAAGTCGCGTCGCAAGGTGGTCTACACTGATTTTGTCGACACCATCGGTGATGGCGAGCCGGTGACACTTCCTGACTTCGAGGTCGAGGGATTTGCCAAGTTCCGGGCCAAGGTGCAGGCCTTTCTGCATGCCCACGAAGAGCATGTCGTCATCTACAAGCTGCGCAACAACCAGCAACTGACACCGACGGATCTAGAGGAGCTTGAGCGCATCCTTGCCGAGAATGCCGGGGCATCTGCAAGTGACCTGGCCAAAGCCAAGGCAGAGAGCCACAGCCTGGGCCTCTTCGTGCGCTCGCTAGTGGGACTGGACCGCCGAGCCGCCAAGGAGGCTTTAGGTGCCTTCCAGGCCGGCAAGGCGCTCACAGCCGCTCAAACCGAATTCCTGGATCTGATCGTGAACCACCTGACAGAGCATGGCGTCATGGACGCCTCTCGGCTGTATGAATCGCCGTTTACCGACGTCGCCCCCTCGGGCCCCGAACAGCTCTTCAGCCCAGCTGAGCTCGACAGCATCTGTGCCGTGCTGGACGAGGTGAGGGCAAGAGCCGCATAGGCTGCTTGTCGATTTAGCGCTCAAGATAGGGGAGAGGAAAATTCGGAGGGTTTCCTAAACAAAAAAGCAGGAGGACTTTCGTCTTCCTGCTTTTTAGTGCAGCCGTAGGGAGTCGAACCCCAAACCTCCTGATCCGTAGTCAGGTGCTCTATCCAATTGAGCTACGGCTGCCTCGTGAGCTTCAAAAGATAAGCAACCAGAACGACGAATCAAGGGGGAAGGCTGCTTTTTTCACGATAGGCTCCTCGGTGATTTGGCATCTTTGCCTGCCATGACCGATCATGTCCGTTCGCTGCGGGATTTTCTGGACCTCTGTGCCCGCCGCGGGGAGCTGCGCGTGGTGGATCGGCCGGTCGATCGCCACCTGGAGGTCTGCGCCATCGCTGATCGCGAGATGAAACGCCCCGACGGCGGCAATGCCTTGCTCTTCACGAACGTAAAGGGTTCGCGTTTTCCGGTGGCCGTCAACATCGTCGGTTCGCCCCGACGCATCGCTTGGGCGCTGGGCGGCGAAAGCCTTGTGGACGTCGAAGCTCGGGTGCGGGCTCTCACCGACATCGAGCCCCCGCGCAATCTGCGCGAAGCCGGAAAGCTGCTGGCCCGCCTCTGGGATCTGCGCCACGCTCCGGTGCGTCGAGTGCGCCGTGGGCCTTGCCAAGAGGTCATCCAGCCCGAGGTGGATCTCAGGGAGCTTCCTGCCCTCACCACCTGGCCCGAGGACGGCGGTCCCTTCCTCACCTTGCCGATGGTCTTTTCGCGCGGCACCGACGGGCGTTCTAATTGTGGCATGTACCGCATGCAGATCCTCGACCGGACCACCACCGGTATGCACTGGCAGCGCCATAAGGATGGCCGTGGTCATGCTCAGGATCACAAGTCCCCGATGCCCGTGGCCGTGGCTCTGGGGGGGGCGCCAGCGCTCTTCTATGCCGCCACCGCTCCGCTGCCGCCGGGGATCTTCGAGATGCTCTTGGCTGGCTTCATGCAGCGTCGCCGCGTTCCTATGGTGCGCTGCCGCACCAACGACTTGTGGGTGCCTGCTGAGGCTGATTTCGTACTGGAAGGCGTGGTTGATTCCAGCGACTTGCGCTGGGAAGGGCCCTTTGGCGATCATACCGGATTCTACAGCCAAGCCGACTGGTATCCGGCCTTCAAGGTGAGTTGTGTGACTCACAAGAAGGATGCCATCTTCCCGGCCACCATCGTTGGGCAGCCTCCGGTGGAGGATGCTTACCTAGGCGAGGCCACTGAGCGGATCTTCTTGCCGCTCTTGCAGCGTGTCCATGGCGAAGTGACCAATATGAGGCTGCCTATTGAGGGCGCCTTCCATAACCTCGTGTTGCTTGGAGTAAAGACTCGTTTCCCTGGTCACGCTCGTAAAAGCTTTGCTGGCGTTTGGGGAACTGGTCAGATGATGTTTACCAAATATGCAGCAGCGTTTCGGCCAGAAATTGACATTAAAGACTATCAGAGCCTTTTGGAAGAAATCGGAAACCACTGGGATGTGACCAGAGATACGGTTCGATTTGCGGGGCCGACCGATACTTTGGACCACGCTCCCAATCAGCGAAACTTTGGTTCAAAGCTCGGTATTGATGCCACGCCAAAGCTTCCGGAAGAGCAGCGTCCCTCCCCAGATGCTCCGCGAAACGATTCTTGGGCATTTCCAAAAGACCACTTCTCGGGGGTGGATGAAATTCGTTTGGCTGGAGAAGGACGCGTCGTGCTGCTGCAGATCAGCAAATCTCGCCCCGGCCAGGGGCGCGAATTGCTGGAGCGGCTGCGCCCAGGAGATCTTCCTGACCATGCTGTTTTTGTGGTGGTCAGCGATGATCCGGCCTTCCTCACGAGCCTGCCTACGGCCGCCCTCATCGCCTTGGGAAATACCGATCCGGGGCGCGATGCCTGGCCGGTGGCGTCTCGTCGTCCGGGGGGCTGTCTGGGCCTTGATGCTACCCGCAAACTTCCCGAGGAAGGTTATGGCCAAGGCACTTGGCCCTCCCTCATCACCCAGGATCCTGCCGTGCTCGCGCGGGTAGAATCCTATGCCCACGAGATCTGGAAATGAGCGACGCCATCCGCAAGATGTTCAACGAGATCAGTCCCCGCTACGACATGCTCAACCGCGTCCTCTCGGCGCGGCGCGACGTGGCCTGGCGCAAGCGTTCGGTGCGGAAGCTCCCCGAAAGGCCCCAGGACATCCTGGACCTTTGCGGCGGCACCGGCGACTTTCTGCTGGAAGCCCAGGCGGCCGGCCGTTTTCGTTCTGGCGTGGTGGCGGATTTCTCGGCCGGCATGCTTTCGCACGTGGCCCGCAAGACCTCCTTTGCGGCCATCGAGGCCGACGCCCTGCGCCTGCCCTTTGGCGAGGCGAGCTTCGACGCCTGCCTGTGCGGTTTCGGCATGCGGAACCTCGACAATCTGGAAGAGGGCGTGAAGTCCGTCCATCGCGTCTTGCGTCCGGGGGGCACTTTCGTGACGCTGGAGTTCTTCCGTCCCGAGATGCTGGTGCCGCGCTTCTTCTACAACGTGCTGGCGCCCATTGCCATTCCGGCCGTGGGCAAGCTCTTCGGGTCGCGCAAGGAGGCCTACGAATACCTGGTGCGGACCACCCAGCGCTTTGCCCGCGTGGAGGACTACGGCACGCTGCTTGAAAAGAACGGTTTCGAGGCGGTGGAGATCCTGCCCAACGACTTCGGCATCAGCCACTTGGTCGTGGCTCGCAAGGTGTGAGGGAGCTCTCTCCCGAAGGACGTTTGGAAATGCACATTTGGACAATGCGTATTCGTCCCGAGCTGGGAATTGTGACGAGAGCGGTGCCGATGTGTGCGCGCGGAGGGCGTTGATGGCTCCCCGCAAGCACGGTCGCACCGAGATCACCCGCCAGGGGGCCAAGGATCGGCCTGTCCTGACCCGTACGGTCGTCCCCAAGCCGGAAGATCCGCCTCCCCAGGTCTTGAAGAACCGCATCTCCGCTGGCGCCTCGGACGCCCGCGCTCCTTTTGCTCCGCCGTCACCGGTGCCGCAGACGGCTCCAGGTGGAGCTGCCATGGCTGGACGGCATCTGGGCCAGCAGATTGGCGGCTCGGGACTGTTGCTTACGGCCATCCTGATGCTCACCACGCTGACGCTTGGGCTCTTTGCCAAGGAGGACCACGCCCTGGGCCCCTGGATCGGCAACTGGCTTTCCAAGTTCCTGCTATGGTGCTTGGGCGGCTTTCCCGCCGCCATGGGAACCGTGGTGCTCGGCATTTTCGCGGTGCGTTTGGTGGTCCACGACCAGCCGGTGCTGCGCAAGCTCTGGGCTCTGGGCCTGGTGCTCTGGATCCACGCCCTCTTCTTCCTGAGCCTTGGTGAGCTCGTGGAGCCGCTCCACGACTATGGAGCCTTTGCGCACTCGGGCGGGCTGCTCGGACATTTGCTGGTGCGCGCCCTCTTCCTGCCGGTCTTCGGAGCTCATCGCTTAGGGCCGGTGCTGGTGCTCCTTGCTACTCTGGTTGGAACCGGCCTCTGGGCGTTGCGGGTCACTCCTCGCGAAGGCCTCTTGATCTTGTGGGCCACCTTCCTGCAAGTGAAGACGCAGCTGATCGAGCGCTGGAAAGCTCGCAAGGAAGGTGTCCCGAGCCAAGAAGAGGATCTGGAGAACGCCTTGGCCCTCTCGCAGTCGGTGGAGCCGCGCGGCCGCTTCCTGGACCGTCACCTGCGCCCTGAGCCTGAGGAAGATCAGCCTCCTCTGGACATGCCGTCTTCGGTGATCTTGCCTCCTGAGCAGCCCGTTTCGCCGCAGCCTCGGCGCCGGCGCGAGCCCTCGCGCACCGCCGTCCCTGAAGCGTCTGCGCCCTTGCGCGACCCGACGCCGCCAGTCCAGGCGCCCGATCCCGAGGCCGGCCTGGGTGATCGCGCCCTGGGAGTTTATCGCAACCTCTCTGTGTGGCGGCCGCTGCAGGCCGAGGACCTGGAGGGGCTCAATCCGTTGGAGATCCGCCGCCTCAAGGCTCGCGACGAGGAAGTGCGCCTGGCCGCCCAGCTCAACGAGTGGGAAGACCGCGAGGTGCATGCCAAGGTGGCCCGCCGTCCGCGCATCGCCCCCGAGCCCCCGCCCGAGGAGGTGAGACAGGATCTGTCGCAAGGGCTTTCGGCAAGCCTTCCGGGGCCGGGCCTTGCCGCCGTTCCGGGCGCAGCGCTTGCCGGTCTTGCTGGCCTTCCCGAGCTGGAAGAAGAATGGACGGAATCTGACGAGGCGCTCCCGCAGCGCGACCCGACGATGCGTCCCGCGCCGTTGCGTCGCGCTCCGCCACTGCCGCCTGAGGCGCCGCGCAATCCTTTCGCCCCGGCGCGCGGCACCTACCGCATCCCCGACATCTCCATTCTGCCAGATCCTCCGACCGTGGAAAACGAAGTGGACGAGGCAAAGCTCCAGTCCATGGCCGAGGACCTGGTGTTGCAGTTGCGCAACTTCGGTGTCTCGGGTAAGGTGATCCAGATCGAGCCGGGCCCCGTCATCACCCGCTTCAAGGTGGAGCTCGCTCCCGGCACGCCGGTGCGCAAGATCGTCAACCTCTCCGATGACCTGGCCCTGACGCTGCGCGCCCGTCGCATCCGCATCCAGGCGCCCATTCCCGGCGAGGCGCTGGTCGGGATCGAGATTCCCAACGTGAACCCCGAGACGGTGCACCTCAAGGAGATCCTCCACGCCCCGCAGTACCACGACCCGAAGCTGAAGCTCCCGGTGGTGCTGGGCAAGGACATCGTGGGGAATCCCGTGGTGACCGACCTCTCGCGGGCGCCCCACCTTCTGATCGCCGGTCAGACAGGTTCTGGCAAATCGGTGTGCATCAACACCCTGATGGCCTCCTTTCTCTTCTCGCAGAGCCCCGAGCGGCTGCGCATGATTCTGGTGGACCCTAAGGTGGTGGAGCTTTCTACT
>Ga0302216_1000387_pt1 | contig 15519 bp, 14 predicted proteins | sample II_Fen_N3_2_FD_194575 | JGI IMG/M metagenome (GOLD analysis project Ga0302216, IMG submission 194575) | Peat permafrost microbial communities from Stordalen Mire near Abisko, Sweden - II_Fen_N3_2 | ecosystem: Environmental > Terrestrial > Soil > Wetlands > Permafrost | place: Sweden: Abisko...
TTGCCGATTTTCACAACCGTTTCCTGGCAGGAAAAATATTGGCCATTGCTTGTCCAAAGCTCGATTCGAATAAAGAATCGTATGTTGAAAAGCTTAAAGACATGATTCAACTATCGTCAATCAATACACTTACCGTTATCATTATGGAAGTACCTTGCTGTGGTGGATTGCTACAATTAGCCAATAAAGCAGTAGCCGAATCGGGTCGAAAAATCCCATTGAAACTAGTCATTATCGGTACTCAGGGCGATGTGCTTAAAGAGGAATGGGCATAAGATAGTGGTGAATTATATTGCTAAGTTTTATTGGAAGCGTTGATGAAGATATGAAGTTGTTCTTGAACTAAAACGTTCATTTATAATTTAGTCGGAGTACGACTTCAAGTCGTACCCCGACTAACAACAAAGAAAGCCAGCATCCAATCTAAATTTGAATGCTGGGCTTTTTATGCATGATAAAATATATTCCCTTTACGAGATATTATACTCAAAAACCCCATCCCACAGTTCATCAATTCTAACGAGTGCCTGATGGATAGGAATAACTTCCCATTTTCCATTCGTTTCTATGCCTAATCCAATGTTCTTTAGTTTAAATAAAGCATCTTCCACATCAAAATCAAGGTCAGTATTAAGTTTAGTCTTAAACCACGATTCAATTTGGTTATCGAGTTCTTCTGCTGTTAGTGGGGTCTTACTTCTATTTAAAAAGGCGTAAGCCAGAATAGTTTCCTTAAATTCTTCTTCCTCCGAAGAGTTTAATAATGAATAAAACGCTCCGCTATTATTTCCTACATTCTTAAAGTAAAGACTGTCGGAAAGCATTTTTGAATACCTTATTTTCTTATTTACAAAGCTACTGTATTGACGAAACAAGTAAGCTCCCAATACTCCAAGTGCTATCAAACCGTGATTGAGCGAGGTTTTGCTATTTAATAAATCTATCGCCTCACCCGATTTGTAAGCCCCGTACATTCCTATCAGTGCCGGGATTACCTGAGTGCTTAATAATGAAATGCCCCCGCCAATACCCGGTACCCAGAATAAAAGTTTATCAGTAGTAGACATCTTGGGGATAGCATTCGGAAATACAGTTTCAAGGTCGTTTACCGGAACGCGTTTGAAGATCTTTAATACTATGCAACCGGGATCAATTGGTAGTTTATCTAAACGAACCTTCTTTTCTTCAAAGTAATCCACCTCCTTGTAATTAAGATAGATCATCACACGGTCATAGTATTCAATCTCTATTTCTTTTTTCCAGAAAATGAGTTTTGGTACCTTTTCAGTTGTTTTATGATGACCCCGAACGTACAATCTATAATCTTTATACGCGTTAAAGTCAATGGAAAGATTTAAACCTATCAAATCTGAATTTGTTAAGGCTTGGTTTAGCGTTTCCTGATCAACCTGACTGTAATTGCCTCGTTCAAGTACTTTAAGAAGGGCTTCTTTAAAAACCGGCAAAGTGCTTTTACCAACAAATCCTGCTCGTTCCTGTGGTAGTAAATCCGGGTCGAATAACGCATAGTTTTGTTTCAATTTACGTATAAGACCAAATGCTTCGTAGTGAAAATAATGTTCGAGGATATCGAATAGCTTTATGAAATCATCAACCTCCTTCTTATCTACAGTATATTCTGCTAATTGTTGTTCAAGTAAGAATTCCTTATCAAATGGAATATACTGCTCTCGTTTCATATTGAATTATGTTCTGGTAATAATGACAACAAAAATAACTAAAATTGTAGAGACAACGCATGCGTTGTCTCTACAAAAAAAATCAATATTTCCTTTCTAAGACCTCTGGATGTTCTTTTTCTGTCTTGATAAGCAATTCGCCAAACAAGGTATTAGCCCAGGCGAACCACGAACGGGTAAAATTAGCAGGATTGTCTTTGTGGAATGTTTCGTGCATGAAACCGGTATTGGCATGTGTGTACTTCAGTGTTTTCAGGCAAGCTGCTATTTCGGTCGGATCATTCGACGTAAGCGCCTTCATAATGATAGACATAGGCCAGATCATATCTACGCCAACATGTGGACCGCCTATACCTTCGCCGGCTTTACCGCTGTAGAAATAGGGGTTGTCGTTGCTCCATATAAACTTGCGGGTATTTTTGTAAACAGGATCATTGATTGACGTATAACCCAGATAAGGCAGCGACAACAAAGAAGGCACATTGGCATCATCCATCATCAGGTAATTACCGTAACCATCTACTTCGAAAGCATATATCTTTCCATATTTAGGATGATTTACAATGGCGTATTTCTTTATAGCTGCATCTACTTCATTGGCCAAATCAGCGCATTCATTGGCAAAAGCTTTATCTTGTTTAATGCTCGCCACCATTTCCGACAATTGGCGGAGCGAAACCACCGCGAAACAGTTGGAAGGAATCAGGTAGCTATAAATGGTAGCATCGTCAGACGGACGAAAGGCGGAGCAAATCATTCCCGTTGGGCGAACCGGATTACCATATCCGTTACCGAACTGTGTATCAATAGATCGTTCCGTTCGGCGCATAAAGCTGTATGGACCTTGGTTGGTTTTACGTTGTTGCTCTTTGAATGTCTTTACAATCAACTTCATAGCATCTTGCCATTGGTTGTCGAAGCACGAAGTATCACCGGTCAGTTTCCAGTAGTGGTACCCTAGTCTGATAACGTAACACAGACCGTCTACTTCCCATTTTCGCTCATGCAATTCCGGGCGCATCCGGGTGTTATCGCTCATCCACATGCCACCTTCTTTGTTCATATTAAATGCATTGGCGTAAGGGTCAATCAATACCGATTCCGTTTGACGATTAATAACTCCGGCAATAAGTTGTTGTAACGCCGGGTCTTGTTTCATGTAAGGCATATAGGGCCAAACCTGAGCCGAACAGTCACGTAACCACATGGCATAAATATCGCCGGTGATAACAAACGTATTCGGTTTGCCGTCTTTTTGAGTAAAAGTAACCGTTCGATCCAGCGTATTAGGAAAACAGTTTCCAAACATCCACGCTAGCTCAGGATCTTTGATGACCGTCTGCATTTGCGTGATTTTCTGTTCGATAGCCGGACTCACAAAATTACGCTTGTCGGCATCCACTCTTACTTTCGGGAAATTCTGAGCTGTAACTATAGAAGTGAAAGATGATATCAAAGTTAATGCGAACAATATGCTTACGAGCAGGCGGTTTATTCTGTGGTTCATTATAGTATAAATTTTGTAATGGAAATGGCTCAACTTGTCAGACAAATATATAAGATTTTTCCAAAACAACTTGATCTGCTTACAATTATTTGGGGTTTTTATACTTTACAAAGGTGGCTGCTTTCAGCTGAAATGTTTAAAATCCTTCCTGACAAACCTATACGATGTAAGAGTTAGTCTTTAAATAAAACGAATAAGACCCCTGTTGTTTGGAAAAACCGAAAAACATCACGAACTTTGCACCCCCAACTAAAAAACAATTATAAATAGATAAAAATGAAAACAGCGAAAATTATTACTGAAAAAGGTGACATGCATGTTGAGTTTTATGAGCAGGATGCTCCCGGAACAGTGGCAAACTTTATTAAATTGGCTACCAGTGGATTCTACGATGGATTGACTTTTCACCGTGTGATACCTGATTTTGTTATTCAGGGTGGCTGCCCTAAAGGAACCGGCGCAGGTGGTCCCGGCTACACTATTCCGTGTGAACTTGATGGTGGTAATCAATACCACGACAGAGGCGTATTATCCATGGCGCATGCCGGACGTAATACAGGTGGTTCTCAGTTTTTTATCTGCCATTCGCGCAATAACACTTCTCACTTGGATCGTCAACACACCTGCTTTGGCAAAGTGGTTGAAGGTTTGGAAGTGATTGATGCTATCCGTCAGGGTGATAAGATTTTGAAAATAGAAGTGTCGGAATAATCGATTTGACAGTCTTTGTCAGGACAAAAAAAGGTCGGAAAGAATTGCTCTTTCCGACCTTTTTTCTGTACAATCTTTTACTGAAAGTAATGCGTCTTTTTATCTCCATTTCGGATCAACCGGAACTCTCTCACCGTCGGCAGTAGTGTGCTCTTCCAGTGAGTTTTCTTTCGATTGGATTACCATGTAAATCATACTTTCGTCAGATTCATTACGAATACCTCGTTTGCCTTGTGGCGAAACTCTGATAACACTACCTTCTTTAATCAAAAAACAATCATCGTCTACCTGAAAGAAACCATAACCTTTTAGAATGATGTAGGTTTCCTCGTTCTTACGGTGAATATGAAAATAAGGTTGCTCAGAGTGGGGTGGGAGAGCATTAAATGAAATTTCGGTTCCGGTGGCTTTGGTAGCGTCTTTTAAAAACACTTTACCTTCGATTACTTGCTTATTAACGGGATGAATCAAAGCATAATTTTTCAAATCGTTCAAATCGCCTAATTCAACCGCAGTGTAATGAGCATTTTCTGATAGTTTTTCAAGTTTCTTCATAACCAAATAGTTTATTGTTTATAACAGTTGTTTGTCGATCAAGTCTAAAACGGAGTATTTCCGGTTTTCCAATGGCTGTTTCGAAACTGTATCGATAATCGCCTTAACTCCCTTGGCATAGGAGTCGTGACCCAAAACCTTAGTTTCAATCACAATCTCATCGTGTCCATCTTTTATTTCTATTCTGTGGTAAGCATGCTTGTCCAGATACGCCGGAGGAATTCCAATTTTATGCTCCTGAATGTCCGTATCTCTTATCGAAACGACCTTATCCCTTGGTAATTTTAATGAGTCTGCAAAACTAAAGGCTGTACCGGGTTCGGTCTTTTTTGGAGCCTGATGGGATTCGGTGATAGAAATATCAAAGCCTTCAAAGTGATGACCGTTAGCTTTGAGTAAGCTCATCATTTTTAATACCAGCAAAGATGTATTCGGGCACAGGATTAAAGGAAAATCGGGTTGCATATCCTCCGTTTCCAATCCGGTAGATAGCTCTATCAGCGTGGATTTAGTTTTGCTGCAAAACTCGAAACATTCATTCAGTTGACGACCTGACCCTGCATGTATCAGTAGGACTTTTTCGGTTGGAGAAAGGCATTCAGAATCCCATCTAAGGACTTTCCCAGATGGATAGGCTGTGCTGAGTGACAGTACTGCACTAGCCAGTTTACCGGAACCAACCACAAATATCTTTCTTTTTTCCATGCTCAGGTCTTGTCTCTCAGTTTTTTGATTTTTCGATGTCCGGGTTTGATTAATGAACCGGGCATCTTCTATGTTCCAACAGATTCGCTGTAGATTTCCGTTATTGAATCAGTTCGGCAGCAAAGAGAATTTGTTCCATTTCCAGTTGTACTTTCTCGGCTTCCAGTCGGGCAGCTTTGGCATAATCGGCATCCTGAGAAGCATAGATAATCTGACGCGACGAATTTACCAACAAACCGCATGTGCTGTTTAAGCCGTATTTAGCCACTTCAGCCAGACTTCCACCTTGTGCTCCAACACCGGGCACTAACAGGAAGTGTTCGGGTACAATCGAACGGATATCCGTCAGCATTTCAGCTTTGGTAGCACCTACCACGTACATCATGTTTTCGTCGGTACCCCAGTTGAGAGAGGTTTTCAGTACTTTTTCAAACAATCGTTCACCTGTTTCGGCATCTTTCATAAACTGGAAGTCGAAAGCGCCTTTGTTTGAAGTAAGCGCAAGTAGAGTCACCCACTTATCTTCGTAAGTTAGGAACGGTGTTACCGAATCTTCGCCCATATATGGCGCCACGGTTACCGAGTCGAACTCCATATTACCAAAGAAAGTGCGGGCATACATAGCCGATGTATTGCCGATATCGCCGCGTTTAGCATCGGCAATAATAAACTGATCGGGGTAGTTGGTACGGATATATTCCACGGTGCGCTCCAGTACTTCCCAGCCTTCAAGCCCAAGACTTTCGTAAAAAGCAAGATTCGGTTTGTAGGCCACGCAAAGATCGGCTGTAGCGTCGATAATGGCTTTGTTGAACGCAAAAATCGGATCGTCCGATTCGTCAAACAAATGTTCGGGTATTTTATTTACGTCAGTGTCCAGTCCTACGCAAAGAAATGATTTCTTGCGTTGTATGTTTTCAAATAATTCTTGTTTGGTCATAATCTGGTGTAATTGTTTAAATGTGTAATGGTGTAATTGTAGATAATAGACAAATCTATAGCTATCAATATCGCGAAGCTAATATCGCGACCGTAGGGAGCTAATATCAATTAATAACGCCGAAGGCTAATAACGCGACCGTAGGGAGCAAATATCGCCTCGGGCAACTATCGTTTTATAGTTCACTTTCTTTCAATCGTTCTGCGTTCTCCGCTACGATTAACTGATCGATAACTCCTTGTACATCTCCACCCATGAAAGCCGAAAGGTTGTATATGGTGAAGTTGATGCGGTGATCGGTGATGCGCCCTTGTGGATAGTTATAGGTACGAATCTTAGCCGAACGGTCGCCTGTTGAAACCATGGTTTTACGTTTCGAGCCAATTTCGTCCAGGTATTTCTGATGTTCAACAGCATATAAACGTGAACGAAGTTCATTCATCGCTTTCGCTTTGTTTTTGTGTTGCGATTTTTCGTCCTGGCATTGTACGGTAGTACCTGTAGGGATGTGCACCAATCGGATAGCCGAGTAGGTGGTGTTTACCGACTGGCCTCCTGCACCCGACGAACAGAATGTATCCACACGAACATCCGACTCCTTCAGTTCGTAGTCAAATTCTTCCATTTCGGGCAGAACAGCCACCGTAGCAGCCGATGTGTGAACACGTCCCTGAGTCTCGGTTTGGGGCACGCGTTGTACCCGGTGCACGCCCGATTCGTATTTCAACGTGCCATACACGTTTTCACCTGAAACAGTGAAGATAACCTCCTTGTAACCACCTGAAGTCCCTTCGCTGAGGTTGGTGACTTCTACTTTCCAGCCTTTTGTTTCGCAGTATTTAATGTACATGCGGAATAAGTCGCCGGCAAAAATAGCAGCCTCGTCGCCACCTGTTCCACCACGAATCTCAACTATAGCATTCTTATTATCTTCAGGATCGGCCGGAATTAAAAGTAGTTTAATGTTTTCTTCCATTTCAGGAATCTTCGGTTCAATCTCATCAATCTCCAATTTGGCCATTTCACGCATTTCTACATCTGTTTCGCTATTCATCAGCTCCTTAGCTTCTGCCAAATGTGATAAAGCGGTTTTATATTCTTGTTGTGCCTGCATGATACGTTCCAATTCGCGATACTCTTTGTTGAGTTTTACGTATCGTTTCATATCGCCAATCACAGCAGGGTCAGTAATTAAGGTCGAAATCTCTTCGAACTTATGTTGTAATCCTTCTAATTTCTCTAATAATGTCTTTTCGGCCATATTGTATGTTCAATCGTATATTTTTTATTGCTGTGTAATTGTTTAAAATGTCACTGATAACTGCTCACTGTTCACTGTTCACTGTCTGAATGCCTTTTCTCTTTTCTCAGACTCTTCTTTGAGGTTCTTTATCAACTGTTTTATTCGCCACTCCATAATTTCTTTGTAGCGGTTTTGGGTAATGAATATATTGAAAAACCATCCAAACTTAACATGAGTTTCCAATGTGTAATAGCCCGATTTATTCTTATACGGAACGTATGAAAAAATACCATTCAGGTTTTTCAGCAAAACGTTGGGCGAAGCTAAATCCAGATGTATATCCTTTCGTCCGTTGGTATGCGTTTTTTCACTGAGTTTGGTGTATACAAAGATATTCGGAATCTTGGTTATACCGGTCACCTTTACATCGCCTCCGCCTTTCAGTATATTTGTTTTCGGATTAAAAACCGTTGTTTTGAAATCGAATACCAGTAATTCGTCCTTTTCATTGTCTAAGTGCATTCCTTTTAAGCCCCATTTATAAAGCTCATCCAGGTCGTAGCACATTTGATTGACAAACTTATTAATCACCACATTGGAAATGCTATCCGAAGCATAAACCCGAATCTGACTATACGTAATAAACACCCCATCCTTGTACACTGTCGAGATGGAATCATTCGGCGAAGCCTTTGTCGGCGTAAATAATGAAAGTAAGAACAAAAGAAAAACATTGCGTTTTCTCTGGAAGTGACTCAGCATGTTTATGTTTTTATTTCATTAGTTATTCTTGCCGGAGGCTGCATTCATTGATTTTTGTCTTTTATCGCATTCCGCTTTCAGATTCTCGCTGAATTTCTTTATTCGCCACTCAACAATACTTTTGTAACGTTTCTTAGTAATGAAAATATTGAAAAACCACCCGAACTTAATGCTTACATCAGTAATGAAAAGCTGTTCGTTATTTTTTTGCGGGATTATAGTTACACTTCCCAGTGCGTGTTTCAGTAGCAAACTTGAATAGATTATCTCGGCAGTAGCTTTAGTCTCGCCGTTTCTCAGTTGCTTTTTTGAAACAATCGCGTCTACCTTCACATCTTTAAATGTCTTGATATGTGGAACGATAATATCAAAATTTCCATGCGTTATTCCCGTTTTTTTATCAAAGACAGACGGCTTTATTACAAAAATAAGTTCATTATCAGTTTTTTCCTGTAATCCTAAGTCTTTTAAAGCCCATTTGGAAAGATTTTCAGGAGAATTATGAAACTCATTGACCAAATCATTAGCAACAGATGCTGCTATGTCGGGTGTGGTTCTGATTAATTGCTGATACCGCGATACAAACTCACCATCTTTATACACCGTTACCATCGAATCGGTTGAAGAAGCATAAATCGGCGCTATGAACAGTAAAATCAGAATTATGTAGCTATAAGTTTTTATCATTTGTGAGCATAAACTATGCTAAATATCAATTTGCTTTTGCCAGCTTCGAGCTGTCTTTTGACAAAACACTGCAAAATTACCACTTATTTAGCTTATTTGAAAATTATGTTGATAAATAGGTCAAATAATAACCATTATTCTTTGACAAAAAGTAAATACCTGAAAGTATAAGACAAAGGAAACGATGATTTGTTCATTTCTCTTGTTTTAGAATGTGGACAGAACATGAGCAGATTTTATCCCCATTTGTAATGAGTCCAGCCCTAGATTTTACCTACTTTCTGCGGTTGTAGTCACTTTTTTGCACACCTACCTTTGCAGCACAAAATTTATAATAACTCTACAAAATGAAAAAGATACAAACAGTTGTTTTGATAAGTGGATTATTTCTATCCACGCTGAATGCTTTTACTCTACACGCCGAAAACAATACTCCGGCTATTGGTGAGCGTAAATTTTCGATGGGTGATTCTCTCAGTTCCTACGAGCTGAATGAGGTTGCCGTTATTGCTAAAAGTAAAAAGAATCTTGCAGTGGGTAAAATGAATGTGAACGAGATGGATTTACCACAGGCTCTGACAGTGATAGACGAAAATGCCCTCAAGGCACAGCAAATAAGTAATATCACCGACCTTCTTAAAAACGTAAACGGTATGTACATTATGAGTACCACCGGTGGCTATCAGGAGGAAATTGCATCGAGGGGCACTAATCTCACAAGCACCAATACCTTTAAAAACGGAATTCGCTATTATGGAGGCATGAAAACTGAAATGAGTGGTATTGAGAAAGCCGAAATTCTGAAAGGAAATTCTGCTTTGCTGTTTGGTAATGTAGCTGCAGGCGGTGTTCTGAATCTGGTTACTAAAAAACCTAAATTTGACTTTGGCGGCAATGTTGCAATGACTTACGGTAGTTTCGATCGCTTCAAACCTCAGTTCGACATTTATGGTTCGTTGAACAAACAAAAGACGATAGCATTCAGACTGGATGGTTCGTACGAGCAAGCCAACAGTTTCAGGAAATTCGTAGAGTCGAAAACGTATTACATAAATCCTTCGTTGATCTTTCAACTAACTCCTAAAACAACCATTTTGCTTGAAGGCGATTATACCAACAACAAAACTACCCCCGACTTTGGAACGGGCATTGTCAATTATCAACTGGTAGATATACCCAGAGACAGGTTTACAGGCGTGTCGTGGGGGAAATATAAGGCCGAGCAATCGTTTATGTCTGCAAAAATTACCCATGAGTTCAACGATAAATTAAGCCTCTCATCGCTGACCGGATTGAGATATTATAATACCGACCTGTTTAGCAATGCCCGCCCGAACACCAGCGGAAGTACGATAGCTCAAAATGGTGACTGGAAAAGAAATATACAGCGTAGTGCGGTGGACGACAATTATTTTATTGAACAAATAGACCTGAATGCAAACTTCAAAACAGGAGCTGTAAAACATCAGGCCTTGATGGGTTTTGATATCGAATCGTCCGAAACACGCACCACAGCTTATAATCCTTTTACAAACTACGATCAGATTAATATCTTCAATGAATACAATCCTTCGCTGGAGCCCGTCGTTCCAGTACTTACAGAAAATACGCTGACAAAGAATCCTCTCGACCGTTATGGAATTTACGCTCAGGATTTGATTAGTTTGCAAAAGTATATCAAGTTGTTGGTAGGAGCGAGGTACTCAAATATCAAATCGACAAGCAATGTTTATACTTATTCTACTCAAAAAACAGCGGAAACAAAATCCAACGATAACGTATTTTCGCCTAAAATAGGTTTAACGCTGCAACCCACCAGACAGCAGTCGTTGTTTGCTTCCTACTCAAACTCATTTGCCTTGAACACCGGAGTAGACATCAACGGCAACGCGCTGGATCCTTCTATCATAGACCAATATGAAATTGGGATGAAGAATAAACTGTTGAACAGTAAACTTTCGGTCAATGCTACTGTTTATCAAATAAACAACAGTAATCTGGCGCAGACCTCGCTCGAAAACGGTAACACCAACAGCAACGTAAAGGAACTGGCCGGAGCTACCAAAACACAGGGCGCGGAACTGGACATGGAATATTTGCCGTTTAAGAATCTGAGAATAATGGGAGGATACAGCTACACTAAGACTACTTACACAAAAAGTAACACCTACGTGGTGGGTAGCGAACTGAAATACAACCCAAAAAACACAGCCAACCTGAGTGCGACTTACACGTTCGATAAAGGCGCATTAAAAAATCTGCAATTAGGGTTTATTTCTTCTTATGTAGGCGAGCGCTTTGCCGGACGATCTACCAGGGTAACCGTTCAGAACGATGCTTATAAGCTTATTCCGCTTTCGGCTTATTTCACACACGATATTACCGTGGGCTACGATGTAAATAGATGGAACTTCAAAGCCAAGTTCAGCAATATTACCAACAAGCTCAGTTACAACGTGCACGATGACAATAGTCTGAACCCGATTGCTCCGTTCAACTTTAGTATTAATGCTCAATACAATTTCAACTAATGATCAACAGAAAGAAAATCAGAAATCTCCATGCCAATCTGGGCTACTTTTATGTCGGACTAATCATTTCTTTTGCCCTGTCGGGTATATTTATGAACCATCGGCAGTCGTGGCATCCCGACAAATACACCACTGCTAAAAAAGAAATTATGCTTGCTCAGCCTATCGAGGAGTCGGCCATTAATGAAGACTTTGTGGCAGAATTGGTCAAGAAGCAAGGCATAGACGACAAGGTAAAAAGACACAATGTTCGCAAAGGCGAGTTAAGAATATCCTGCATAAACTGCGATATTGATATAGACCTTAAAACAGGCAAAGGTGAGATTACCGAATTCATAAAAACGCCCGTTATTGGGCACATCATGGATTTGCACAAAAATATCTCCCAATGGTGGATTTATTATTCTGATATTTTTGGTCTGTCGCTTATAATTATAGCAGTCACGGGGTTGTTGATGAAATCGCCGTCGCCTGCCGTGAAAAAGAAAATCTGGTTATTAGCCATTTCCGGATTGTTATTTCCTCTTTTGTTTATGTTTGTACTTAGTAGTATTTAGTTTTTACCAAACCTTAATTAAACGAAAACACCTTTGCCCTAAACCGGCAGAGGTGTTTCTTTTATGAAATAGACTTATGACTCTGATTTGGTGATGTTTGTGGTTGTTTTGTGCACTGTGTATCGGGGCTTAGGTTTTCAGCCTGTCAGTACCGAGGCTTTCGGTGTGTCTGAAACGAGGCTTTCGGTGTGACTGAAACGGGGTTTTCAGAGTGTCTGAAATGAGGCTATCACATCGAATGATGTGAGTATGCTGTGCTATTCAATTGTAATTTCATTAAACTCCTTCAAAAAAGGCATATCAACATTCAGTTTTTCTCCACACTCAATTATGTCTTCAAGCATTTTTTTCATTTCGTCGGGAGAATGCTTGGTATGTCCATCAAACATAATGGACAATGCTTCACTAGCGTAAATCTTTTTAGCAATAGACACACTAATAAACAGAGGTAAATAATATAGTTTGTTCGCCTTTTCTGTTTTAGGATCAATTCCTCTTTTTAAACAAACCTCAAGTCCTTCGCGGATAGATTTTATTGCTTCTCTGATAATTTTTGAATTACCGGCAAAAGCCTTACCACCTCCTGCTTTTATTATTCCGGCAGACAGACCTGCTGCAATGGCATAATGCGTAATAAGCCACACCCTGATTTGAGTTGAAATCACAGGCTTAAGATCCGCTTCTTCCAATGCTTTCGCCATTTTTTGTACACGGGCTGTAGTTTCCCCGTTCAATTCTCCTAGCGGAGTGTAGGAGTATTTTAAACCGGAAATTGCGCTGTAAATACATTTGCTATCCCGACCTCCTCCGACCATAAAAGGAAAACCAAAGAAGTATTGTTCGGGAGAAAGATGGTTGGCTATTTCGTCAAAATCATTCCACATATTTTGGAAGAAAAGAATATGTGCTTTCCCTGCCGATTGACTTAATACTGGCAATATTTCCTTTAAACAAATGTTACTGGTCGATACGATAATGTATTCAAAATCATTTTGCAACGATAGTTCTTCAATCACATTGGGGCGGAAAACGATTTGTTTTATCTGCTTCTGACCCCCTCTGAAATCGGCACAATGTATAGCAATCCCATTTTTATCTGCTTGCTGTTTCTTTCCTTTCCGTACTAAAACGCTTACATCATGACCGGCTTCGGATAGTTGCCAACCGTAGGTACAACCAACTATTCCTGCACCATAAATTAAAATCTTCATAATAAGTAAGAGATAATTATTATTGATATATCTTTGACACAATAGTTCACACTAGTTTTGAAACACATAGCATTATCCCGACAATCGGGATAATTTCAAACTGCGCGAAAGTATCGTCAGATACTTTTACTATGTGACCTAAGTCTTTTTCTTCCATCATTTCTATGTGTGCTATTGTGCTAAAAACTATTTATCTACTTTAATTGATATTTTGTATCGATGAAAAAAGTTTGAAATAACGACATGTAATCGGAGTAAGGATCGCAACTGGCGATAAACTCTGTTGGTGTATATCCTGAGAATGTTTTGAAATCTTTGATTAAATGAGACCGATCATAATAGCCCTGTTTGTAAGCCAATTCATCTAAACTAATTAGCGGTTGGGTTTGAAGTGTGTGAGTAGTTTTTGAGAAACGGGCGATTTGTAAGAATTCCTTTGGGTTTAAGCCGACATAGTCTGTAAAAATGCGTTTGAATTGTTTTTGGCTCAAGCAAGCCTCTTGTGCCAGTGTGGAAACATTATTTTCTCTATAATTGATGGTTCCGATGGCAGATATCAGTCGCTTATAATTGTATTCTTCAAATTGATAAAGACGTTTCAACAAGAACTGTTCAATCCAATGAACGCAAGTTTTATTATCAGCAGTATCCATCAAGCGATCTTCCAATTCCATAATATGAGGATCGCTCAAAGCATCAATAGTGATACTCTGTCCGTTCAGTTCGTCCATTGACATGCTAAAAAATGCTTTAGCCCCAATAGGCTGAAATACAACTATAATCAGATCCAGCTTTTCAAAATACATATCAGCATAAGTTGTTGATTGACCAAAAAGATGCGATCTGGGTTGAAAACCTTTTTCGACTAATGAGTATATTTTGTCTCCACGATTAAAAACAAGTCCCATGCTTCCGCAGGGAATAGCACGTTGCGATCCGTTCGCAACGCTATCCACCCGTAAAAACCAATATTGCTTAACATAAGGTGCAAGCAATGCGGAAGGTTGTATGATTTGAAACTTATCCATCTTTAATTATGCAAAAATAAAGATATTGTTTCGTTTGAAGCGTGTAAAAAAAGGACATTTTAATTCAATCGCTGAATAATAAAAAATCACGACCCTGCATAAGCAGAGTCGTGATTGCATGTTTTGTGCCGGAAGTTTAATTTATTGATTGCTTATTTCGAATTCATCTTATAAGAGCAGGCTACAGAGCTGCACAAGCAGGGGATGTGTCTTTTTTGATTTGTTCACAATCAGTTTCAGTCTCTTTACGGTTTTGGTAGAGCTGATACGAGTTGTACACATTGTGCCAGATACTATAAAAGCCACCGGCCATGGAAGTCACCGGACTCATAAAAGTGGCACCTAACCAAATGGAGAAAACGGTGCTTTTCTGTCCAAGGCTTTGTCCACCTCCAATGCGGTCATCGTATTGTAATCCGATTTTTTGTCCAAGGGCAAATTGAACTATACAAGTGATAAGTGAAGCCACGGCAATACCTACGAGTAAAGTAATAGCTACATCAGTGTGTACAATGCTTCGTACAGTAACTCCTACAGCTATGGCCAAAGCTACAGCCCATAAGTAGAATGCCAGATCTTTGAAAGTAAGCAGTTTTGCGTGTAATTTAGGTAAATATACACGAACTGCCCAAGCAGCTACGAAAGGAAGCATAAGCAATGGAAACACTCTGCGCAGGATAAGCAGGAACGATGGAAAAAAGCTCAATGATGGATTGGGATGCACCATGGGTAATGCCAACGGTATGACAATGGCAGAAAACATGTTGATAATGATGGTGTAACTTACCAGCGATTGCGTATTCCCTCCCAGTTTGCCTGTAATGACGGCTGCGGCAGTGGCGGTAGGTGTAATCATACAAATCATAGCTCCTTCGAGTACAACGCGATATTGGGTGTCGGGAAAGAAAACGAGCGGTAAGCCCAATAGACAAAACGAACCTACCTGAATAAGTAACATCCACAAATGCATGCGGGTGGGATGCAAATCACGCGGATTGACCTTACAAAAGGTGACGAAAAGCATTAGGAAAATCAGCGTAGGTTGTGCGAGGTTGATAAATTCGTTGGCAAATGGTTTAACGGGTGCCAACATCGGAATGTTCACAAAAATGAAGTAGGCAAGCGCACCGGTGATCATGGATAGCGGAAGCGTCCAGTTTTTGATAAATCTTATCAGTTGCATGTGTAAATAAATGTTTTTTAGTTGCAGGCAAACTTCTCATAGTTTTAGTATCGTTGTTGTACTTTGACTCATGATGGTTTCCTATTGTTTCTTGTTTCGGGTGCAAAGTTAGTGTGTTCATTTCAACCGATTCTTATTTTTATTAGGGATAAAATCTATGAATTAATCGGTATTACCTATCGATTGTAATGTGTGCTAA
>Ga0302216_1000398_pt1 | contig 15288 bp, 11 predicted proteins | sample II_Fen_N3_2_FD_194575 | JGI IMG/M metagenome (GOLD analysis project Ga0302216, IMG submission 194575) | Peat permafrost microbial communities from Stordalen Mire near Abisko, Sweden - II_Fen_N3_2 | ecosystem: Environmental > Terrestrial > Soil > Wetlands > Permafrost | place: Sweden: Abisko...
ATTTTTTTTGAGTGGATACCGGGGCTCGAAGTGTCAGGCGAGGAAAAAATGGGTTGTACCCGCTGTTCCCATTGAAAAGCCTTTTGTGACTTTTATGCTACTACCAAAAAATAAACACGCACAAAAGTCATAAGTGGTTTTCGGAGCATTATTTTCGAGATAGCATTATGGTTGAATACCCCAACGGTTAGGTGCAATATCTTACAACTCTGCCTTTGCTGTTTCATTGGAGACACGCAGCTGAAAATAAATGTATACCACTGGGATAGAGTTGGAAAAGGGCTTGGGTGGCTGAAAATCTGACACTCAACCACAATTTTTAATTACCTTTCGAAAAGAAGCTTTCACATTCCGGCAACACTTTATGTTATTTATTAGAAATAAACTGTTGTTTCTCTTTTTTACATATCAATTGAACAGCCCACTTGCCGGTTTGAGCCGATGGTGGAAGTCCACCACCCGGAGACAACCATTGTCCAGCCATATAAAAGTTTTGAAGTCCGGGAAGTTGCATTTTCAGGGATTTCATCATATTATCTTTAGAAGGCATAAAACCCTCATAAGCTCCATCCTTTACTCCCGTGTAACGTACATCGGTTTTTGGAGTTGCCACATCAATCACCTCAATGAACTCCGAAATGCCAGGATATTCTTTCTCAAGATAAGCCGTGGCATCTTTCTGAATTTGCAGTTTTTCAGTTTTATATTCATTTGCATCTATGTTTTCCCATAGTTTCCATGGGCTATCAAACCTCAATACAATAGTTGTTTTTCCTTCGGGTGCCATCGTGGAGTCGTAGAAATAATTCATTACTGAATATCCGTTTTCTAATTTCGTTTTACCAATCAGTTTATCTTTGGAGATATTAATAAGAATCGGGGAATCGGACGATATAGCTTTGTTTATCCCGAATGAAACCTGAACAATGGGTGTAAATAGTTCCCAGTTTTTATACGCAAAATCAATTTCTTTGGAAATGTAGTTGGAATCCAACATGTTGAATATGGTTGAATAGCCATCGGCAGCACTGATTACATAATCTGCACGAATTATTGTTCCATCGGTTAGCAGTACTCCTTTCGCAACATTGTTTTCAACAATCACTTTTTCTACTTTCTTTTTGTAAGATAACTTTCCGCCGAGTTTCCAGAGTTTATCCACCATTCGTTGTGCCAATGGATATGAACCGCCTTTAATGTATCCGGCATTTTTCTGATTAAACCATCCAAGCATAAATATAAATGCCAATGCCGAAAAGTCACGGTTGCCATACATGGCAAAGAAAATGGTTTTAATCCGGTCGCTTTTAAAATTGAGTTTTTCAAAATACTCATTGCAAGTCAGCCTTCCGAATTTTCGTATTACATTTAATACAGGAAGCATTCGGGGCAGAATTCTTATATAATCGAGCGTATTGCGTAATTCGGGCGCTAATGAAAATGGTTCCAACAAGGCACTCTTCCGCATATCGTTACACATTTTCTGAATGGAAGCTTTGTCTTCGGGAGCCATTTCAATCAGGTATTTCTCCCAGCGGTCAATATTGGAATAGATGATAAATTCATTTCCATCATCATCCAAAATCCGCGAATGAATTTCATGATCGATTATCTCCGTTTCGTTATTAATTACGTTTGTTTCTTTCCATATTTCGTGAAAAGCTCCTTTTGAAGTTCCGACCAACCAATGTAAACAGTAATCAAAGCGATATCCCTTGCGATCCCAGGCAGTACACTGACCGCCAGCCATAGCGTTCATCTCGATGACTTCCGTATCAAAACCATTCATTGCTGAATAAATACCAGCTGATAATCCGGCTATTCCGCCGCCAATAATTACTACTTTCTTGCTCATGTTTTTAAATTCAGATGTTTAAAATAGAAATTTTATTTACCTGTTGTATAAAACTTTCAAATCGCTCCAGAATTTCACCTTTAAAATTATCATCATTCAAATGGGTTTTCATAAAAGCATCAGTATCTTCTTTTTTATCATCGGGCAAAACCAGTCCAACTGGAAATGCCTGACAAAAAATACATTTATCCTTAAGTATGTTTTCTACTTCATTGAAAACCAACCCGTGTCCGAATTTTTCATCTTTCTTTGCATAAGTACTACCGCAACAAGTAACAAAAACCAATTTATTGATTTGGCGAAAATACTTATTAATAAAACTTCGAAGAGGTGGAATTAATTTACCCATCCAGATTGGACCGCATAAGATCACTTTGTCATATTCTTTAATATTGTGCTTCAGTGACCTGATTCCTAAATGTATGTTCATTAGAAATAAAAGAAAAATATTCAGCCTTGGCTTGATTTCCTCTATTTCGCATGATAATCTCTTTGAAATTTTTTCGGCTAAGTATTTATTACTGCCTTTGTTTGAATAGTAAACTACAATTGTTTTCATTATTGACTTATCATTATTTGTTTGTCTGACTTTATCCCTTTAATCAAAAACCGTGGCAGCAATGGCAATGACCATGAATATACAAAAGATCATCATGGTAGGTGCAAGCAAAAACCTATGTTTTTTTTATTTCAATTGATATCTAATTCATATTGCCTGATATTTTCCTATCATATCCTTGCCAGCGCGGGCTCAGATTTCATCCTTTCAACTTAATTGACTGTTATTACCACATTTCCAACTTTCTGCCTTGTTTCAACATACCTTGTTGCTTCAACAATTTGTTCGAAAGGGTACGTTCGGTCAATGACTGCTTTGTATTTACCAGACTCCATTAATTCTTTTATAAATACAATATCTTCTTTGGTATCTTTGGGAATAGGAAAAAGAACTTTTTTACCACGGAAAAGTGGTGTCAATAATGCAAGAAAAATGTTTTGAGACAAATAACCAAGTTCAGTGGAAATATAAATACCTCTTGGTTTTAGTATTTTTCTGCAACGGAAAAAGGAACTTTTACCCACGGCATCAATAACAACATCATACTGTTGTCCGTTTTGGGTAAAATCTTCTTTTGTATAGTCAATTACTTCGTCAGCACCCAGCGATTTCAATAATTCAAAATCTTTTGTATTACATACTGCTGTAACTTTAGCTCCAAAGTATTTTGCTAGCTGCACACTTGCTGATCCAATAGAGCCGGAAGCTCCATTAACTAGAATGTTTGGTGAGTTGGTAAAATCAATCTTCTTTATAAATGCCAAAGCCAGAAATCCACCATCGCAGACGGCGGCTGCTTCATTGAATGATTTATTGACAGGTTTTGTGGTAATTGATTTTTCTTCTGCAATGCAGATGTACTCCGCATGAGCTCCAAAATTGAACGTACTCAATCCAAAAACAGCATCGCCCAGCGTGAATGTTTTGACATTCTTTCCGGTTGCTGCCACTATACCGGCCAGTTCCGATCCTAAAATCATTCTTTTCGGTTTAAATAGTCCGCCCACTAACCTGACAATAAGATATTCCGGTTGCCGAAACCCGCAGTCAGTGCGGTTCACTGTTGTGGCAATTATTTTTATAAGAACCTCGTTGTCTTTCGGGACGGGTTTTTCCACTTCCTTTAGCTGAAGAACATCTGGCGAACCGTATTTGGTATAAACAACTGCTTTCATAAAGTTTTTGTCATTTGTAATATTCTAACTAATAAAAACTCAGTTTTATTTTACGCAAATATACTTCTATTTCGCACATTTTCAAATGAATCAACGATTTATTATATAGGCTTATTTAGGATAAGCTGCCTACATCTCATTGTTATTACAACTTGAAAGAAATGCCCTGTTTAGAACATAAGTAATCAGATAAGAAATAATTTACAGCTTGCGTAGTTATGTTGATATTACTAATAGCAAAGATGAAAAAAAAACAATTCTGTCTTTGAATAAATCTAAATTAGTGAAAGAGCCAGAAAGAGCGCACCTACTGCAAGCACGTGGTATATTAAACGATTGACCCTAAAATTACAGCAACGCCTACAGGGCGATGGAAAAATATTGAGGTCTTAAATCAAACACGCTTATAAAGTTTTTGTCAGCTGTCCCGTTGGAGAACCTTGTGTAATGGAGAACTTCGCGTAATTTTTCATTGCTTCCCGAAACATATTTTTAATGATAATTATTAGTGATTTTCGAGACATCATTTTCTTGTTGGTGCTACGCCTGAATAATCAATCAATTAGGTATTATCACATTCCGTACCGCAAAAAGGTTAGCCCACAGGCGATATTCAAAATAGAGATCCCTGCAAATATTTAATTTGCAGGGATCTTTTCATTATTTCACCTCACTTTAAGTTGTAATATAAGACACGATTTGGTTACAAAAGGTCGATATTTAACCTGCATTTGTCGCAAGATATCACAGCGAAATGTCAATTGTCGCTGATATTACTGTCGATTGACACTTCGTATAATCAGTTTCTAATAACTAAGCGAGTAAATCTGATAGCATTATTTCTCTTCAACTCTCTTACCTACTACTAAATCAATTGCGGTTCCAACAGGATTTTCAGTTTTATAGTCGAATCCCAATAAAGCTGCCATCGTTTTTGCATATTGATTATTGTAATACTGCCCTTTGGAAACTTCACCCATTGCAGGAGTATCAGGACCGATTACAGCAAACCAGGTTTCATTAGAATGCGCAGTTTCTGCACCATGACTTTTCCAACCTTCAAATCCTTCGCCTCTTCCATGGTCGCACGTAATAAGCAAGGTAGTTTTATCTTTATACGTAGGATTATTTTGTACCCAGTTCCATAGAGTCTTTAAGAAATCATCGGTATAATGGGCTGAATTCAGGTAATCACTATATCTTCCACCATGAGCAAAATCATCGGTTTCGTCGAAAGCAAGAAAGAGTACACGCGGACTTTTGTCTTTTAAATATTCAAAACCCATATTGAATGTCACTGCATCAAGTCTTACACCATCAAATATATCGGGTAGTTTAGTTTGCATCTCATTCAGAAGTGCTAACTTACTATCACTTTTTAGTCCTTCCAAATTTTCAAATGCAGCATTCACGCTCAGCCCACTTCTTTTTTCATTGAGAATGTCGTTAAACGCATCCCACGATGTAAAAGTAGCTATACGTCCGTTAAATTCGGTAGATTTGTTCAATGCTTCAAATACACCTACATTCGGATTTGGCCCGAACTCGTTGGAATTGATGCGTACATCAGCAAATCCCGTCAAAATTTCGTTATACCCTGGGTAAGAGAACCAATACGGGTTCTTTACATTTACAAAAGACCCAAGCTTACGGTTTCCATAAATCTGACCCCTCTCTTTCACTGTTCCCCAAATAAAGGGTAACAACATTTTACGCCTTTCCACAAGATTGTCATCCCAATATCTTTTGTCGTACTTAGCGGTATTCTCCACTAGTTTTTTATTGTGAAGGAATGATGAATCAGCACCATTAAATAACTCTTGCCATCTGAAACCGTCTATTGTAACCAGAATGACATTCTCAGTTTTATTTTTCGTTTGACCCATAAGCGTAACGCTCAGACATAAGATCAAAAGTTGTAGATATATTTTTCTCATTTGATTATTCTTTAATTGATAAATTAGCTTTATTTAAGAATCCACATTACGCCATTGATATCATCATTGTCGCCATATCCTTGCGCTTTCAATGCAGCACTATAATTGGCTGAATTAGTGTTTTTTTCGTTCGATGAATATTGGAATCGCTTGGCAATACGTCCACCATTTCCTGTTCCCGGACCTGTTCCAAAGGTTGGAACTCCTGTACGTCGGTTAGTGAAATAAGATTCAAGCCCAGAGTGGCGGAAAAGAGCAACGTATCTCTGTTCCAAAATTTGAGTTAAGCCGGCTGTATTGTTTCCAGCATATTTCACAGTCACTTGGTTATAATAAGTATTCCAATCGACAGGAACTGTATACACATCATAAGGATCTGCATCACTAATACCGGCACCAGACTTAAAAAAATGCACAGTCAAATTGCCTGTTTCGGGGATATCATAATATGCTAAAGAAGCTTTGATTCCTGCTTTATAGTAATCTTCTGCAGTACCTAGTGGACCTGAAGACACCCAACCTCTATTGATGGCTTCAGCGATATTGAAACACATTTCCTGATAACTCACTTCCAGTGCTGGCTCACCAGTATAGGTGCGATAATAGTGGTATCTATTTAATAAAGAATACTTTCCACTATTCGTTTTTACATACATATTCCCTAAATCTTCACCGGGGTTCGCCCCCACAAATACATCAAAACTCGTGGCAGGGTGAGTTGCATCGATCAGAGCCCTAGCAGGTTCGCTGGTTACGTAAACACGAGGATCGTGCAAACGAGTTAATAGTCCAACATAGGTGTCTGAACAATTGTCGCGCAATGCATCATAACCAAAATTTCCCGGATTATTAGGGTATGTATTTGCAGGATAAACGTAATTGAACTGTAGATTGTCTTTTGAGTTCCCCATCATTGGATATTTAGTTGGGTTTCCAAGAAGTGTAGCCACCTGCTCTTTTACTTTAAGATCAGTATCAGCAGTTTTATTACTCAAGTGTAAAAGCAAACGAAGACGGAATGTATTCACAAGTTTTTGCCATTTTCCTAGGTTGTTGTCGTAGTATATATCCCCTTGAAGAGCATCTCCTTTGGTTTGCAGATTACTTAGTTCAGTGTTACAGCTATCAAGCCATGCGAACGCTTGCACAAAAACTTGTTTCTGTGTATCATATTTTGGCGTTAAATTGTTTACTCCCTGTAATGCTTCTGACATAGGTATGTCGCCCATCTCAAGACTCATTTTTGTGAAATAATAGGATTTCAAGAATTTAGCCATGGCATCATACACATTTTCTTTTTTCATCCCTAAGCCTTTGGCTTCCTTCTCCATCAATACTACATTTTTTAAGGTGGTGTAGTAATTTGCACCCGCCCCGAAATCGTAACGATTGTTGCCATAGTAATCATAGTTAATCAAGAAATACTGACTCCATTTCTCATTATCACCAAATGGTTCATCGTGCAAGTCAAACAAAGCACCGGTAAGCAATAAAGAGGGTGGAACTGAATTCGATACATTCTCGTTTAGCTTAAGATCATCGAAACTGCTATTACATGAGGCCAACGTAAATATAATCAGGAGAAAGTAAATTGGAAATATTATATTCTTTTTCATTTTAAAATCAATTTAAAGATTAAAACACTAAATTAATATTGACACCGTATCTTCGCGTTGTAGGAGACTGCAGTCCGGTGCTAGATGATGTTCCATTATACTGATCGAGATCAACATCTTTAAAACGAACGTCACCATATAGATATAGTAAGTTTCTTGCTACTAATGAGACTGAGAGTTTGCTAATCTTAAGCGGAGCAATCCATTTCTGTGGAAGTTCATATCCCAAGGTCAATTCTCGAAGTTTAGCATAAGTTTTGCTCATTAGGTTAGATTCGGAAACACCATAATATTTACTCACATAATCTTGCACCTGCGTCGTTGTAGAATTAGCTGCAAACTGCAATTTATCGTAGTTGGTAATTGCACCTGTTCTTGAATCATAGGTAATATTAACGCCGTTAGAAATCACAACACCATCGCCAACGTAAGAACCTTTATAATTTGAATCACCGGCATGTTGATCATCTAAATCTCTGGCAATACCAAATGCACCTTGCACTGTTTCAATATTACGTCCGCCACGCATTGTCTTGTTATGCATATAATCTACTATAACTCCTCCCACATTTCCATCAATCTGAAAAGTAAGAGATAGATTTTTGTATGCAAATTTATTAATGAAACTCCATTGAAAATCACCGTTCATATTACCTAAATACTGAGCAACCTGCATGGCAAGCGGTTTTCCGGCTGCATCATGTATGATTTTCCCATCTTGAGTTCTATAAAATGCTGAGCCATATAGCTTATCAGTTCGATCTCCTGCTTTAAAGAAACCATTGTACACATCTTGTCCAGCTGGTAATTCAAGATACACATTTTTAAATGTACTCCAGTTACCCATTACATCCCAAGTCAAACCTTTTGTAGAACGTACCGGTGTAGCCGAGACTGAAATTTCGAAACCTGTCTTTTTAGTTTTCAGTGCATTTATGTAGTAACCGGTATAACCGGTAGCAGTAGAAATTTCATTCAACAATATTTGTGGTCCATCGACATACTGGAATGCTGTAGCAGAAAGAGCTATTCTGTTACTCAATAACTTTATATCAGCACCTTCTTCATAACTAATGCGATTAAAAGGCTGGATATTAGAGTTACTTAAGTTATTAGTGTAATAGGCAGCCGTCTGATTATTGTAAGGCTTTGACAGGCTATATGAAGAATTCAGTTCGTATGTCGGACCTCCATAAGGCGAAGCATAATTATTTCCGTAACCGAGTGCATATCCGTTAATATTATTTGAGGTGCTTCCTCCCAACGAGGTAATTGTATTAAATGGTGCTGATCCAATTGTTTCGCTTGTTGAAACCCCGCGAACTTCTGCGTACGAACCTCTAAGTTTAAATGAGGATATAAACTTAGGTAACTTAACATAGTCAGACACGAGCGTAGCAACTGACAGTCCTGGATAATAATAGGTATCATTGCTGCTTAAAATGGCCGATGATTTATCAACTCTCATTGTACCCGATAGTGTTGCATATTTTCCAAAATCAATATCCATGGCTCCATAAGCACTGTAAACTCTCATTTTGGCATTGAAGCTAGTGGATTGAACTGCGTTTCTGGAATTACTGAAACTATAAACACCCGGTACATTTAGATAGTCGGTAGATGTAAAGCTGGAATTATAAGCGAATGCTCTTAAATTTCCTCCTACAAGTCCGGATACTTGAACAAAATCGCCTAATAGGTAATTGTAGTTTAACTGTAAATCAGTATTATTATCTACTAAGGAACGTCTATCTTCTCTGTAATCACCCAAATTTTGTTCACGACCATAAGGGTGCGCCCAAACTGGCATTTTTTCTGTTCGTAGCAAATCATAAGTTGATATTTGCGAGCGTAAACTCATATTAAGATGGTCATCAATCATATAATGTGCGGTGGCATATCCGTAAAGATCTTTCTTATCGTGACCACGCAACCAGTAATTCACCATAGCCCAAGGATTGTGATAACGTTGATATTCAGCATATATAGGTTGAATACCTACTTTGCCATCTTGCCATACTCCCTTGATTTTCGGATCATTAACATCCCAGTCGGCTCCTGTCCATACAGTCATACTATAAATCAAACTGTTTGGTCCATAATCCACATCGGGGTAATTAGGCGTGTACTGATAGTTGAAATTCATATTGGCATCAATTGACAACCGTTTGTTCACGTTATAGGAAGCGTAAACATTGAAATTGGTAATATTCAATTCCATATTGGGGATGATGCTTGACTGATATGAATGTGACAAAGAAGTGCGTACAGTATAGTCTTCGCCACTTTTAGTTACAGAAATATTGTTTGTAGTTTGGAATCCTGTACGTAGAAAATTTTGTAAATTATTTGCTCCTCGTGCGATATAAGGTGTCGGTTTGATATGACCTTTAAAAGTAGCACCTCCAGAGAAAGTCGTTGTGTAAGTAGTGTTTGGGTCATATTCACCATCATACTGAGGGATTAATTGTCCTCTGAATTTTGGGCCCCATACGTCATAATCATTATCGTTCAACCCACCGCCTTTACCGTCGCCAAAAGCATATAAACAATTTTCACCCCCACCATACTCATTTTGAAGTCTAGGAAATGCTAAAAATCCTTTATCAAACATATTAGAAGAATTAACTTCTACAGTAATACCTTTTTTCCCCTTTTTCCCTTTTTTAGTAGAGATGAGAATAGCTCCATTTTGGGCGCGACTTCCGTATAAAGCTGCAGCAGCTGGTCCTTTAAGAACAGTATAATTTTCAATATCATCAGGGCTTATATTCCATGTATCAGAGCTAATCGGAACTCCGTCTACCACATATAATGTAAGTTGATCGCCTCTTAAAAGCACATTTGGTTTTCTCAACATCTCGGCAGATGCACCAACTGACAATCCTGCTACTTTTCCTGTTAACCCGGTTATTGGATTTGGATCACGAGCTTTTACTAAGTCTTTACCATCAACTTCTCTAACGGCATACCCGATAGTGGATTCCTTTTTTTCTATACCTAATGCGGTGACAACAACCTCTTTAATTGCCTTTGCATACTCCCGCAATGTCAACTTAATCTCATTCTGATCTTTAACCAGCACCTGAGTGGATTCAAAACCGACGAACGAAAATTTCAGGACATCACCCTTCTCAGCAGTAATACTGAATTTGCCTGCCGCATCAGTAAGAGTGCCTGTGCCGGTTCTTTTAATTACAACATTTACACCGGGTAATACTAACCCATCGTAATCAACAATTTTTCCTTGTACGGTAGTCTTTTGCGCAAATGCAAAGGATCCAAACAATAATAAAAACTGAATTAATAAAAAAGCGCTAATTTTTTGCATTTTTGAAATTTTTAGTTGAAATAATGTTTAAAATTTGAGCATGAAATTCTCTATATTACAATTTAGACATTCATATATCTAACTGCAATACAATGATTTAATTATTGAATAATCTATAAAATAGAAAAGGGAGGGTATTTAGTTTAGACTTTCGAGTTTTACCTCATAAAGATAAATTTTTAGCAATTCTGAAGCATTTTCGGATGCAGATTTTAAACGAGCTTCAAATTTTCCGGTATCTTCATCCAGGATATTAAGTGCGACATTAAGGACTTTATCGTACTCATTGCATGCAACATTACTATTCATAATACCTTTTTTTACACTTTGCTTCAGATAACGTTCAATCTTTTTTACCGATGAATAAATTTCCGGTTTCCTATAAATTGTTTTTGTCGCTGAGTTACCTGGAGCAATAGCCACTTTATAACTATAATGGTCATTGAACAAATACATTTTTTTTGCTATCTCAATACCCAAAAAATGATCTCCAGCCATATCCTCAGTTATATTTTCAAGGTACTGAGCCTGCGACATAGACATAAATTCAAATGTGCTTTTTATGCTTTCACTAGCATTAGTAGTGTTAGCATTAGTAGATTCATTTGCATGAATTTCGGTTCTTCCGGCAATCAAAACCTCTTGAGCATTCGCCGAAACAATTGTGCATAATGACAAAATAGTCAGTCTTATAAAAATTTTCATTGATTTCATCTTTTTTGAGTTTATATGTAATGTTTAGTATTTGTAAACCTAAATCATCTTTCATGATGCAAAAATATGTTTATTATATTACTAACATATTAATGACATATTATATTCCGATTAAACAGGAATATATCATTATCAACAGTTTACAAATACGAAACTAATCTCAACGCTACCAAAATTTTATTTTTTCTATTGTCTTTATAAGTTCTTCCATATCTGCTGGATAAACTACACCGATGTTTCCTATGCGAAACGTATCTCCATTAGAGATTTTTCCGGGATAAATGACATATCCATTCTCTTTCAAAAGGTTGTAGAAATTCATGAACGAATATCCTTTCTGCTGCGGCGACACAAACGATGTAATTATCGGAGAGTGCATGAAATCCGGTAAAAGTGTGGTAAATCCGATACGACGCATTCCATCTACAAGCGTTTTATGATTTTGCGAGTAACGCTCGTATCGCTTTTCTACTCCACCTTCCTCTTCTAATTCCACAAGAGCTTGCAAAAATGCCCTGACAACGTGAGTTGGAGATGTAAACCGCCATTTTCCACCATTTTCCATTGTTGTCCATTGATCATAAAGATCGAGTGACAGCGAACGTGTCTGATTCTTGCATTGCGCCAGTTTATCTCTACTGGCTATAACAAAGCCAAACCCCGGCACACCCTGTATGCATTTATTTGCAGAGCTGATAAGAAAATCAATTTGCCAATCATGCACATCCATTGGAATACCTCCAAAACTACTCATAGCGTCAACTATCGTCGTTTTATTAAACTGTTTAGCTAAAGCTGTGATTTCGCGCACCGGATTTAGAATGCCGGTGGTGGTTTCGCAATGGACAATTGCAATATGGGTTATTTCGGGCATTTCTTCAAGAATTCTTCGCACATTCTCAACATTGGGCTGGCTGATTTCATCTAAAATATAAGCTTCGTAAGGGACATTCAAGATTCTAGCTATCTGGGTCATGCGCATACCATAAGCACCATTCGATATAATTAACAACTTACCCGAAGGAGGAATAGCTGAGCCAATGACTGACTCAACAGCAAATGTGCCACTGCCCTGCATTAAAACAGCAGAATACAACTCTGCATTAGTAGTTGCCAAATGAGTTAGCCGGCTTCTAATTTCTTGTACAACATTTAAATTGTAGTCATCATCCCAGGTACACCAATCGCGGAGCATAGCAGCTTTTACAGTTTTAGACGTCGACAAGGGGCCTGGAGTAAGTAATAAATAGGGATTCTCCGGCAAATTTGAATTATTCATATTCAGTGTTTAATTTAAACTGTTTATATTTATTTTTAAAATAGAAAAAGGATATAATAATAAGTACAAGCCCCATAGCCGAAAGCCAAAGACCTGAAGTACTGAAAAAATCAATCCATCTTATATTGTAATTGAAAAAGTTTTTATAAAAAACCACTCCTAAACTTCCCAAATAGCCAAAAGCATCGGAAACATAAATGACAAAGCCGATATTGCTAATGTATTTGAAAGAAGAAATAAGGCGTTCGTACAGAAATGCGTTGAACGGTACGTAGCCTAAGTAAAGTCCGATTCCTACGGTTATCATCCATGCTTTTCCGCTAATTAAATGAGATGAGAACAGCAGCGTTGAAGTTATTGTCAATAAAAAGCCTATAAATATGATGAGCAAAATGATATTGAAAGCTTTGTAGTTAGAACGCACAAAAGTGATCAATGCCAACGACAGCAGCGTGAATAAGGCAACCGGAAGTTCGGCAACAGTAAAAATGGCCGGATCATTCCCATATCCCAGCGATTTCCATATCTCAACCGAAAAGTTATCGCGCAATTCTCTGAAAATAGTCAGAAACGTATAGGTGGTCACTAACAAGATAATTCCTACGTAAAATTGTTTTAAGAAAGCCTTTCGTTCAGCTCGGTTCATGGGCAATCGTTTTGTACGAAGTTTTTCATCTTCGGCTGTTGGAGGAGGAATGCAATCCAGCAAAAAAACAGATATAACTAACGGTATTGCAAAAAATAAACCGGTGATAAAAGGCATTGCAAATTCAGTAAAGTGTAGATCCACCATCACCCACTTTCCCACCGACTTTGCAACTCCCGAAGCAATAATGAAGCTCGCACTGAGACCCGCTCCCAATAATTCAGTCAGCCGCCTACCTTCCAAGTAGCTAAATACCACACCCCAAATCATTCCCAGAGGAAGCCCGTTGAAGAACATGAAAATTACATTGTAGGGTCTTGGTACAAGCCAGAAAAGCAGCAGCGCCACTTCGGCTATCCCAACCAGAATAAGGATATACGAAGCTCTGTAAGTAGATTTTAATTCAGCAATATATTTAATGCCCAAAAATTTACTCAATGTATATCCAATGACCTGAGCTGTGATAAGCCATATTTTATAATCAACACCCAGAAAGCTCAACCCATCAAATGTTCCTACGGCAAATGGCTTCCGAAATGCATACATACAAGAATATGTAAGAAAGGCGGCAAGTGACACCACCAATGCAAACACCCAATCTGGTTGTTGACCCATCCATTTTGTAAGCTTTAGTTTTAGCACGTTCATACAATCAATGAATTAACTGTTGAAATGCATCATTCAAAATATCCAGAGCACGGTGCAATTCAGGCTCCGAAATAATCAGTGCGGGTGATAAAGTGATCACGTTACCCTGTGAGACTTTGAAGTTCAGTCCATTTTCAAGGCAGCGGTACATCACTTTCTCTGCCTCATCAACCGCTCGCTCTTTACTTTCTCTGTCAATAACAAGTTCAACTCCCCATAACAAACCGATTCCTCGCACATCGCCTATCATTTGGTAACGATTCTTCATGTTAAACAATCGGGTCTGCATTATTTTTCCAAGCTCCTGTGCACGAGTTAACAAATCATCTTGTTCAATAACCTCTAAAACAGCAAGAGCCGCAGCACTACCCACCGGAGATTTCTCATGCGTAAAATGCCCGATAGATTGTTCGGCTACTACATTATACTTTTCGTTGGTCAGCATAGCAGCCATTGGAAAAACTCCACCACCCAATCCTTTGCCAATAGTTACAATATCAGGTACAATACCATAATGCTCGAAAGTAAAAAATTTTCCGGTTCGACCTAGCGCAATAGGAATTTCATCGAGTATGAGTGTTACTTTAAATTCGTCGCACAATGCCCGTACCTTTTTCCAAAATCCGGTTACAGGAATTTGCACATCCGTATTACGAATTGTTTCAGCTATAAATGCACCCACATCTCCCTCGTTTTCGAAAACATGTCGGATGTAAGCTATATAAACATCTTGTTCTGGATCGTTATCCCAAAGTGAGCGATACGAAACCGGCTGAGGTACATGCTCAACACCAGACATTAACGGACCTGTATTTTTGCGAAAGGAAGCTTCTCCACCTATTGATATAGTATCAAGTCCTCCTCCATGAAAGGAACCCCACATGGATACAACTTTATGTTTCCCTGTTACTATACGCGAAAGTTTGAGTGCCATGGAGTTGGCTTCAGAACCTCCGGGAGCAAACAGCACACGGTTTAATCCCGAAACTTTAGTGCAAAGTTTTTGTGCCAAAGAGATGGCATCTGCATTGGTGTACCTGCGTGGAGAAAATGGTAATTTATGTAGCGTTCTTGTAACGGCTTCAATTACATGCTTATTTCGATAACCAACTTGGTGGACGTTATTACCATGGAAATCCAATATTTTCTTTCCCAAAGCAGTAATTATATACGCACCATCACATGCCGAGAGAACTTCCAAACATGGAGTTGATAACGATTGGTGGAGGAACCATGAGGCATCGTTGTCTAACATTTCTATCGTTTCCGATGGTAGTCCCGCGATCCATTCTTTTCTTATTTCGGTAAGATTAACATCTCCCTCGACTTTCATTAATCTATCAATCATGTTTACTTATATTAAACCTTGTTGTTATTTATTATGCAAAGAAACAGCACCGGTATTACAAGCATATTGCATAGTTATTAATTGTTTATAACTACATGTGCCAACTAATTTATTTTCCATATTTTTGCACTGAAGAAAATACGATTGAATATTAATTTACTATTAGTAAACATTATGACG
>Ga0302216_1000400_pt1 | contig 15248 bp, 12 predicted proteins | sample II_Fen_N3_2_FD_194575 | JGI IMG/M metagenome (GOLD analysis project Ga0302216, IMG submission 194575) | Peat permafrost microbial communities from Stordalen Mire near Abisko, Sweden - II_Fen_N3_2 | ecosystem: Environmental > Terrestrial > Soil > Wetlands > Permafrost | place: Sweden: Abisko...
GCCCGCCGACATGCCAGCGGCCATCACGGCGCTGCAGGCCGCGATTGCGCTGGAGGAGTCCGGCGACGTGAAGGAAGAAAGCGGCGTGGTGCCCGCCGGAGCCGTCACGCTGCACCAGCGCGCACTGCCCTTTATCGACATGCTGCGCATGAACCACGACATCGGTCAGGAAGTGGTCTGGGGCGTGTGAGTTTTTACGCCCCTTCCGGCTATGACGCCTACTGGTAGCTGCGGGCGTCTTCAATCACCTTGCCGTCGTTGGGCAGGGTGCCTGGCGCCAGCAGTTGGACCGCACCGCGCAGCTTGGTCACGTCGCGGATCGCTTCGCTGATGCGCTCGGCCAAGCCATCGGGCGCGTCAGCAGTTTCAACCTGCAGCGCCATGCTGTCGTTGGCCATCTCGCCGCTGACGACGAGACGCGCCTTGTGTACCTCGGGAAAGCGCCGGACGATGTCAGCCACCTGCGCCGGATGCACAAACATGCCGCGCACCTTGGTGGTTTGATCGGCGCGGCCCATCCAGCCTTTGATGCGGGTGTTGGTGCGCCCCGTCGGGCAGGCGCCGGGCAGCACGGCAGACAGGTCGCCGGTGCCAAAGCGAATCAGCGGATAGTCGGGGTTCAGCGTGGTCACGACCAGCTCGCCGACTTCGCCCTCGGCGACCGGGTCGCCGGTGCCGGGACGCACGATTTCAACAATCACGCCCTCGTCAATCACCAGGCCTTCACGCGCTTCGGTTTCATACGCAATCAGCCCTAAGTCGGCGGTGGCGTAGCACTGGTAACCGGCAATGCCGCGCTCTGCCAGCCAGTCGCGCAAGGACGGCGGAAAGGCTTCAGCCGACACCAGCGCCTTGGTCACGCTGGGCAGCGCGACGTTCATGTCTGCGGCTTTTTCAACGATGATTTTTAAAAAGCTCGGCGTGCCGATGTAGCCCGCCGGTTTGAGTTCGGCCATCGCCTGCACCTGCTGCTCGGTCTGGCCGGTGCCACCCGGAAACACCGTGCAGCCCAGCGCGTGCGCGCCGCTTTCCATCATCGAACCGGCGGGCACGAAGTGGTAACTGAAGCTGTTATGCACCAGTTCGCCGGGCTGAAAACCCGCCGCCCGCAGCGCGCGCGCCATGCGCCAGTAGTCGCGCCCCGTGCCTTCGGGCTCGTACATCGGGCCGGGGCTGGAAAAGATGCGCGGCATCGCCGCCCCAAAGCCAATCGTGCTGAAGCCGCCAAAGACGTTCTGGGCGCGCCCGGCCTGCTGGCGCGCCAGCAGCTCGGACTTGCGCGTGACGGGCAGCGTCGCCAGCGCGGCGCGGCTGGTGATGATGGCGGGGTCAATGCCCGCCAGAATCTCGGCGAACGCCGGGGAGGCCGTGCGCGCATGGGCAATCTGGGCGGGCAGGGCGGCAAGCAGCGCCGCTTCGCGGTCGGCGGGGGCGCGGGTTTCCAGCGCATCCAGGTGGGGTGAAGTCATGTGGGGTCTTCAGGTTGTTGCAGAGGGCGGACGACTGGGGGTGTCGGGAAACAGAAAAAACGCGAGGCGCAGGGCGGCATTGAAGCTCGTGAAGCCGTGCTGACGATGCGGCTGGGCAACACGACTTCAGGCCAGCCAGCGTTTGCGGCGCTTGTAGCTTTTCACATCCTTGAAGCTCTTGCGCTCGCCCCCGCCCATGCCGAGGTAGAACTCTTTCACGTCCTCGTTGTTGGCCAGGTCGCTGGCGGCGCCGTCCATGACGACGCGGCCGGACTCCATGATGTAGCCGTAGTCGGCGTATTTGAGTGCGATGTTGGTGTTTTGCTCGGCCAGCAGGAAGGTGACTTTTTCCTTGTGGTTCAAGTCTTTGACGATCTCGAACACTTCTTCAACAATCTGCGGCGCCAGGCCCATCGACGGCTCGTCGAGCAGCACCATGCTCGGGTTGGCCATCAAGGCGCGGCCAATGGCGCACATCTGCTGCTCGCCGCCCGAGGTGTAGGCGGCCTGCGATGTGCGGCGTGTTTTCAGGCGCGGAAAGTAGTTATAGACTTTTTCCAGATTGCGGGCGATTTCGGCTTTGTCCTTGCGCGTGTAGCTGCCTGCCAGCAGGTTTTCCTCGATGGTCAGGTGGGCAAAGCAGTGGCGCCCTTCCATCACCTGCAGCACGCCGCGCTGCACCAGATCGGCGGGGGACAGGTTCTCGATGCGCTCGCTGCGCAGCTCGATGCTGCCCTTGGTGACTTCGCCGCGCTCGCCCTTGAGCAGGTTGGAGATGGCGCGCAGCGTGGTGGTCTTGCCCGCGCCGTTGCCGCCCAGAATGGCCACAATCTTGCCTTCGGGCACCGTCAGGGAAACGCCCTTGAGCACCAGAATGACGTGGTTATAAATGACTTCGATGCCATTGACGCTGAGAACGATGTTTGGAGTGGTCATGATGTTGGGTTTAGGGTTGCCAGCCGAAAAGGCAGCCGGACTGCGCTTTCGGCTGGAGGCTCACCGGGAGCCTCCAGATGCGTCAAGCGTCTATCAGGACTGGCAATCCGTTCCTGCGCGGGGGGTGAGCTTTTTCTCGGCCGCGTACTTGGCGGCGGTGGACTTGACCAGCGGCTTGATGATCTGCTGATCCGCCTGCAGCCAGTCGGAGGTGAACTTCCAGGCGCTGCCGTCCCAGGTCTGGATGCGCGCCCAGGACGCGCCCATGTGGTCGGTGCAGGAGGTGCTGATCGGGCGCATCACGCCCGCAAAACCGAGCGCGTCAAGCTTGGGCTGGGTCAGGTTCAGGTTTTCCAGACCCCAGCGGATTTGCGTGCCGGTCATGTGCTTGCCCTTGCCAAAGCGCTCCTGCGCCGCGCGGATGCCTTCGACGCCGAGCATCGCGCTCATCGCGCCGCGCATGTACAGCACCTGGCCGACTTCCTCTTTCGGGCCGGTGCCCTGGCCTTTGGCGTGCAGCGTGGCCAGCACGTCTTTGACCAGCTTGGACTGCGGCTCGGCGCCGTGTTGCAGCGCGACGGCGTTGTAGCCTTTGGCGCCTTCAGCCACGTCTTTCACGTCTGGCTCGGCGCCAGCCCACCACACGCCGTACATCTTGTCGCGGGCGTAGCCGGTGGCTTGGGCTTCTTTGATGGCGGTGGAGTTCATCACGCCCCAGCCCCACAGGATCACATTGTCCGGGCGGCTCTGGCGCACTTGCAGCCAGGTCGATTTTTGTTCGACGCCGGGGGCGGTGACGGGCAGCAGCAGCAGTTCAAAACCGTGCATCGCGGCGCGCGCCTGCAGCAGGGGAATCGGCTCCTTGCCAAACGGGCTGTCGTGATAGACCAGCGCAATTTTCTTGCCCTTGAGCTTGTCAAAGCCACCCGCCTTTTTCGCAATCGCCTGGACGATGGCGTCGGCGGCGACCCAGTAAGTGCCCGCGACCGGGAAGTTCCACTTGAACACCGAGCCATCGGCGCTTTCGCTGCGGCCATAGCCGACGGTGACGACCGGGATGTTGTCGATAGGCGCTTTTTCGGTCAGCGCAAAAGTCGCGCCGGTGGACAGCGGCTGGACGAAGGAGGCGCCGCCGTTTTTGCCTTTCAGGCGCTCATAGCATTCGACGCTGCGGTCGGTGGCGTAGCCGGTTTCGCATTCTTCAAAGGAGAGTTTCACGCCGTTGATGCCGCCACGGGCGTTGGCCAGCTTGAGGTAATCGACAAAGCCGTTGGCCCAGGGCACACCGTTGGGTGCGTAAGGCCCGGTGCGGTAGGACAGCACGGGGATGAACTGCTCTGTGGACTCGGCGAAAGCGCTGCTGCTCACCATGACGCAAGCGCCGCCAGCCACCAGGGCGCTGGCGAGGGCGAGTTGACGAAGTTTCATGTATCTCTCCTGTGATGAATGGGGGAAGCAATAAGGAAAATCAGTGCGGGAAAGGCCACAGCCGCAGTTTTTGTTTGGCCACGGCCCACAGCTTGGCCAGGCCGTGCGGTTCGACAATCAGGAACCAGACAATCAGGCCGCCAAACACCATCAGCTCGGCATGCGACACGCCTGCAGTTGAAATCTCGACGCCAAAGACGCTGGCCAGCGCGGGCAGGAACTGGCTCAGGAAAATCGGCAGCAGCACAATGAAAGCGGCGCCAAAGAAGCTGCCCATGATGGAGCCCATGCCGCCAATAATCACCATGAACAGCAGCTTGAACGACTGATCGACCGAGAACGCGGCCGGCTCCCAGGCGCCGAGGTAAATAAAGCCCCACAAGGCTCCGGCCACGCCGATGATGAAAGAGCTGACGGCAAAAGCGCTGAGCTTGGCAAACATCGGGCGGATGCCGATGACCGCCGCTGCCACGTCCATGTCGCGGATCGCCATCCACTCGCGACCGACGGCGCCGCGCACCAGGTTTTTCGCCAGCAGCGCAATCACGGCCAGCAGCGTCAGGCAAAACAGGTATTTGGCCAGCGGGCTTTCCAGCGACAGGCCGAACACCTGCAGGTTGGACACCGACACCGAGCCCGAAGGCGAGTTGTTGGTAAACCACTGGATGCGCAAAAACATCCAGTCGGAAAAGAACTGCGCCGCCAGCGTCGCCACCGCCAGGTACAGGCCCTTGACGCGCAGGCTGGGCAGGCCGAACAGGATGCCAAACAGCATCGAGCAGGTGCCGCCCAGGATCAGCGCGACGATCAAGGGCAGGCCGTCAATGCGGACAAAAAAGTTGTAAGCCGCGTAGGCGCCGACCGCCATGAAGGCGCCCGAGCCCAGCGAAATCTGGCCGCAGTAGCCGACCAGAATGTTCACGCCGATGGCGGCGAGCGAAAAGATCAGAAACGGAATCAGGATGGCGCGAAACGCGTAGTTGCTGGCCAGCAGCGGAACCGCCAGGAAGGCAAAGGCCAGCAGCAGGTAGAGCGCGACGCGGTCCTGGGCGATGGGCAGAATCTGCTGGTCAGCCCGGTAAGAGGTCTTGAATTGACCGTTTTCTCTGTAAAACATGTTTTTTCTTTCAGACTCGGTCAATGATCTTTTCGCCGAACAGGCCTTGCGGGCGGATCAGCAAAAAGCCCAGCGCCAGCACGTAGGCAAACCAGATTTCAATGCCGCCGCCGACATACGGCCCGAGGAAGACTTCAGAGAGTTTTTCGCCGACGCCGATGATCAGGCCGCCGACGATGGCGCCCGGCACCGAGGTCAGTCCGCCCAGAATCACCACCGGCAGCGCGCGCAGCGCAATCGTCGCCAGCGAGAACTGCACGCCCAGCTTGCTGCCCCAGATCATCCCAGCGACCAGCGCCACGACACCGGCGACGCACCAGACGATGACCCAGATGTGGTTCAGCGGAATGCCAATCGATTGGGCCGCCTGGTGGTCATCGGCGACGGCGCGCAAGGCGCGGCCGGTGGCCGTTTTCTGGAAGAACACGCTGAGCAGCGCCACCAGCGTGGCGGCAATGATGGCGGCATACAGGTCTTCCTGGTTGATCATGATGCCGCCGTCAAAGACGCGGTCGAGAATCATCATCGGGTCTTTGGGCATGCCGATGTCGATTTTGTAAATGCTGCTGCCGAACAGGCTCTGGCCCAGCCCTTCCATGAAGTAGGCAATGCCCAGCGTGGCCATCAAGAGCGTCGTGCCTTCCTGGTTCACCAGATGGCGCAGCACCAGATTTTCGATGGTCCAGGCGACGATAAACATCACCACGGCTGCGCCGACAAAGGCGATCAGGTTGGCGGCGACCGCGTTGCTGATGCCCAGATACAGCGGAACCCACTCGGAAAACCGCGCCATCGCCAGCGCCGCGAACAGCACCATCGCGCCCTGCGCAAAGTTGAACACGCCCGAAGCCTTGTAGATCAGCACAAAGCCCAGCGCCACCAGCGAATACAGCATGCCAGCCATCAGGCCGCCAAACAGTGTTTCAAGAAAAAATGCCATTTTTTTGCTTTCCCGCTGCGTTAGTGACTGGTGCCCAGATAGGCGCTGATCACTTCTTCGTTGTTGCGAACTTCGTCCGGCGTGCCGTCGCCGATTTTTTTGCCGTAGTCGAGCACCACGACGCGGTCGGAAATGTCCATCACCACGCCCATGTCGTGCTCGATCAGCACGATGGTGGTGCCGAACTCCTCGTTCACGTCCAGCACAAAGCGGCACATGTCCTGCTTTTCCTCGACGTTCATGCCGGCCATCGGCTCGTCAAGCAGCAGCACCTGCGGCTCCATCGCCAGCGCGCGGCCCAGATCGACGCGCTTTTGCAGGCCGTAGGGCAACTGGCCGACCGGCGTCTTGCGGAACGCCTGAATTTCCAGAAAGTCGATGATGTGCTCGACCTTTTCGCGGTGAAATTCCTCTTCGCGCTGGGCCGGGCCCAGGCGCAGCGCCTGCATCAGCAAGCCGCTTTTGATCTTCAGGTTGCGCCCGGTCATGAGGTTGTCGATCACGCTCATGCCCTTGAACAGCGCCAGGTTCTGGAAGGTGCGCCCTATGCCCATCACCGCCACCTGGTGGCTGTCCATGTGGCTAAAGGTCTTGCCGCGAAAGGTGATCGCGCCCTGCTGCGGCGTATAGACGCCGTTGATGCAGTTCAGCATGGAGCTCTTGCCCGCGCCGTTCGGGCCGATGATGGCGCGGATTTCATGCTCCTTCACGTTGAAGGAAATATCGGTCAGCGCCTTGACGCCGCCAAAACTCAGGGAAATGTTTTTGACGTCAAGAATGACGTCGCCAATTTTTTTTGTCGCCATGATGGGTTCAGTGGGGGTTTCAGGCTGCGGCCTTGAGGGGCGAAAAAGTCTTGGCGTCGTCCATCGTGAGCGTGGCGCTGACGCTGCCGCTGCGGCCATCTTCAAACTTGACCTGGAGCTCGATGAACTGCGCGGTTTTGCCCTCGTACAGCGCATCGACCAGCGCCTTGTATTTGTCGGCGATGAAGCCGCGCTTGACCTTGTTGGTGCGCGTCAGTTCGCCGTCGTCGGCGTCCAGCTCCTTGTGCAGTACCAGAAAGCGGCTGACCTGGGAGCCGGCCAGCAGCGCATCTAGGCTCAGGTCGGCGTTGACCTTTTCGACGCATTCCTTGATCAGCGCATAGACCTCGGGCTTTTGCGCCAGATCCGAGTAGCCCGCGTAGGACAGGTTGCGCCGCTCGGCCCAGTTGCCGACCGCGTCAAAGTCGATGTTGACCATCACGCAGACCTTTTCGCGCCCGTCACCGTAAGCGACGACTTCCTTGATGTAGGTGAAGAACTTGAGTTTGTTCTCGACATACTTGGGCGCAAACATCGCGCCGTCGTTGACGCCGCCCTTGATGCGGCCCACGTCTTTGACGCGGTCGATGATTTTCAGGTGGCCGTGCGCGTCCAGAAAACCGGCGTCGCTGGTGTGATACCAGCCATCGGCGGTCAGCACTTCGGCGGTGGCGGTCGGATTTTTGTAGTAGCCCTGGAACAGGCCGGGCGATTTGACCAGAATCTCGCCGTTGTCGGCCAGCTTGATTTCGACCCCGGCGCAGGGCACGCCGACGGTGTCGGCGCGCGCCTGGTTGTCGGGCTGCAGGCAGACGAAGACGGCGGTTTCGGTCGAGCCGTAGAGCTGCTTGAGGTTAATGCCAATCGAGCGGTAAAACGTGAACAGATCCGGGCCAATCGCCTCGCCCGCCGTGTAGGCCACGCGCACGCGGCTGAAACCGAGCGTGTTGCGCAGCGGGCCATAGATCAGCAGGTCGCCGATGGCGTACTGGAGCCGGTCCAGCGCGCCGACAGCGCTGCCGTCCATCAGCGCCGGGCCGACGCGTTTGGCCACGTTCATGCAGGCGGCAAACAGCTTGCGCTTGAGCGCGCCCGCGTCTTCCATGCGGATCATCACGCTGGTCAGCAGGCCTTCAAAAACACGCGGCGGCGCGAAGTAATAAGTCGGGCCGATTTCCTTCAAGTCGATGGTGACGGTAGCCGCTGACTCGGGGCAGTTGACGACATAGCCGCAGGCCAGCCACTGCGAGTAGCTGAAGATGTTCTGGCCGATCCAGGCGGGCGGCAGGTAGGCCAGCACTTCTTCGGCGTGGGTCAGCTTGTCGAAGCTGGCGCCCGCCATCGCGCGATCCAGCAGGCTGGCGTGGGTATGCACTACGCCTTTCGGGTTGCCGGTGGTGCCGGAGGTGAAAAACATCGCCGCCACATCGCCGGGCTGAATTTTGGCGACTTCGTCGCGGAACCAGGACGGGTTCTGGCTGGCAAAAGCCTTGCCCGCTTCAATCAAGGCGTCGAGTGCGTTCAGACCCGGCTCGTCGTACTTGCGCAGGCCGCGCGGGTCGTCGTAGTAGATGTTGGAGATTTGCGGGCAACGCTCGCGGATTTCGATCAGCTTATCGACCTGCTCTTGGTCTTCGACCATCGCAAAGCGCACTTCGGCGTTGTTGAGCGGAAAAATGCATTCGGCGCCGACCGCGTCCTGGTACAGCGGAATCGGAATCGCGCCCAACGACTGCACGGCCAGCATGGTGGCGTACAGGCGCGGGCGGTTGGTGCCGATGACGACCATGTGCTCACCGCGCGCGAGGCCCGCTTGGTGCAGTCCGGCGGCCAGTTGCTCGACCAAGCCAGCGAGTGCTAACCAGCTGTGCGCCTGCCAGATGCCGTATTCTTTTTCCCGCATCGCGGGGGCGGCGGGGCGCTCGCTGGCATGCTTGAGCAGCAGTTGTGGGAACGTAGTGTGCATTCCGGTCCTTGTCTCCATCGTTGTCAGGGCAGCCCTTTTGTCAGGAAGTGCTGCAGGTATGTGACGGATGGTAAGGCGGAGTTTGACGTTAACTTGTCATTACGAAGACAATTTAGGGGTAAGTCCTATCGGGGTGCGCCCGGGTGTCGCGGGGAATGTCAGCGGATCAGGCGCCCGTCGCGCCCGACCATTGTCAGTTCGACAAAGTGCGATGCGTTGGGTGCGCCCTCGTTGAAGCTGACCTCAAAACCACCCAAGTCGTAGTGCTTGAGGCTCCAGGCGGCCTCGATAAAGGCGCTGCGGGTCGGGCTGCGTCCGGCGCGGCGCAGGATTTCGGCAAACACCTTGGCGTTGACATAGCCTTCCAGGGCCATGTGTGACGGCTCTGCCGTTGCGCCGGATGCTTTCCAGACCTGCTGGAATTCGCGCACCAGCGGCACCGTGTTATTGCTCGGCAGCGGCACGACTTGGGAGACCGTCATGCCGGTGGCATCGTCGCCCATCGCCTTGAGCGTGGCAGTCGCGCCCATCACGGACAGCGCGTACATCGGCAGGCCTTTGCGCAGTTGGCGGATGGCCTTGGCAAACTCCACCGTGGGCTTGCCGGCCAAGCCCAGCAGTACGGCTTCTGGGTTGGAGGCGGCAATCTTGGCGGCGGCAGCACCTGCGTCCGTTGCATCGTTTTCGACGGTGGCGGTGGCTGTTTCAACGAGTTTGCGCTGGGTGATGAAGTGTTTGGCTGCGCTGGCGACATCTTTGCCAAAGGCGTTGTTCTGGTGGACGACGGCCACGCGCTTGATGCCGATGGTGGCTAGGTGGCGGATCAGATTTTCGGTTTCATCGGTGTAGCTGGCGCGGATGTTGAACACGCTGCGCACGCCCTTGGGCCTAGCCAGTTGGGCGCCGGTCAGCGGCGCAAAAAATGGCAGGCCCGATTCAATCACCGAAGGCAGCATGGCCTCGACCATCGGCGTGCCCAAGCAGTTGAAAATGGCAAAGTAGCTGCCGTCTTCGATAAAGCCCTTGACGTTGGCCAGCGAGCGCTTGACCTCGTAGCCATCGTCGGCGACGGTCAGCTCAATCGGTCGGCCATTGACGCCGCCCTTGGCGTTGAGGGCGGTGAAATAGGCTTTGGCACCCTGGTGCATGGGCAGGCCGAGATCGGCTTGTGGGCCGGTCATGGCGGTGGATTGGGCCAGCTTGATCGGGCTGCCATCCTGCGCACGGACGCCCGCATGAAAGGCCAGTGGCAGGGCTGCGAGGGCACCTAACGTAGTTCTTCGTGACAGGGTTTTCCCGGCTATGCCGCAAGTGGTCGTGGACAGAGGAGGGGCAGGGGGGTGTGTCATGGGGGGTCTTTGCTTGAAATGGGCCGATTCGGCTGTGCCGATGTTATGCTTTGAATACCTCTAGAAATGTCCACCTGGCGACAATTTCAGGGTACTCCCTAATCAGAAATGACTGGTAATTTCTTTGGACTCATGGCTACTGACCTGACACTTCACCAGCGCCGCAGACCGCCTACGCTTGACGAGTTGCGCGGCATTCCGTGGCTGGCTTTGCTTGAGCCTGAAGAGCGCGCCCGCGCCGTGGCTGAACTGCAGGTCACTGACGCGCAGCCCGGCGATTACGTCTGCCGCTTGGGCAAGCCGGTGACTTACTGGTTTGGCGTGGTCGAAGGCCTTTTGAAAATGAGCGCCGACAACGCGCAGGGCACGACCATGACCTTCACCGGCGTGCCGCCCGGCGGCTGGTTTGGCGAGGGCACGGCGCTCAAGCGCGAGACTTACCGCTACAACATCCAGGCGCTGCGCAAAAGCGTGGTCGCGGGCCTGCCGATTGACAGCTTTCACTGGCTGCTGGATCACTCGCTGGGCTTTAACCGCTTTGTCATGAACCAGCTCAACGAGCGGCTGGGCCACTTCATTTCCGCCCGCGAAATCGACCGCATGAACAGCCCGGACCTGCGCGTGGCGCGCAACCTGGCGGCGCTGTTCAATCCGGTGCTGTATCCGGGCGTGGGCAAGGTGCTGCGCATCACCCAGCAGGAGCTGGCCTACTTGGTGGGCCTGTCGCGCCAGCGGGTCAACGAGGCGCTGCGCACGCTGGAGGCGCGCGGCATGATTCGCGTCGAATACGGCGGTCTGCGGGTGCTGGACATGGCCGCGCTGCGCTCCAGCGTGTTCACCGACCACCTGCCGCTGACCGATCTCCCATACCCGCACAAGATGAAACTATGAGAAAAAGGCATGGATATTGCTAAGCTATTTTTGGCCTACGCCGATACCATTCAGGAGCCTCTTTTCAGAGGCTTTTCTTTTTTCAAACAGTCACAGGAATACCGCCATGCGAGTCCCTCTCACCCTTAGAAAATTCATTGCGGGCAGCGCCCTTGTGGCTCTCTCCGCGCTGGGTTCTTTGGCCAGCGCCCAGACGGCCAAGCCCAACATCGTCGTGCTGGCCACCGGCGGCACCATTGCCGGGGCGGGCGCCTCGGCGGTCAACAGCGCCACCTACGCCGCTGCCAAGGTGCCGGTTGACAAGCTGCTCGCCGGTCTGCCCGAGCTGGCCAATGTGGCCAACGTCAAGGGCGAGCAGGTGTTCCAGATAGCCTCCGAGAGCTTCACCAACGCGCAGCTGATGACGCTGGGCAAGCGCGTCTCGGCGCTCGCCAAGCAGGCCGATGTGGACGGCATCGTCGTCACCCACGGCACCGACACGCTGGAAGAAACGGCTTATTTCCTGAACCTGGTCGTGCATACCGACAAGCCCATCGTGGTGGTCGGCTCCATGCGTCCCGGCACGGCGCTGTCGGCTGACGGCGCATTGAATTTGCTCGATGCCGTCTCGGTGGCCGCCAGCAAGGACGCCGCCGGCAAGGGCGTTCTGGTGACGATGAACGACACCATCCAGAGTGGCCGCGACGTGGTCAAGTCGGTGAACATCAAGGTTGAAGCCTTCCGCAGCCAGTGGGGCGTGCTCGGCATGGTCGTCGAGGGCAAGAACTACTGGTTCCGTGCCCCGGTCAAGCGCCACACCGCGCAGTCCGAGTTCAACATTGACGACATCACCGAACTGGCCCCGGTGGACATCATCTACAGCTACGGCAACGTGCCACGCACTGGCTTTGACGCGCTGGCCAAGACCGGCATCAAGGCCGTGATTCACGGCGGCCCCGGCAACGGCTCGGTGGCGGATCGCATCGTGCCAGCGCTGCAGGACATGCGCAGCGCCGGTATTCAGGTGATTCGTTCGTCGCGCGTGCCCGAAGGTTTTGTGCTGCGCAACGCCGAGCAGCCCGACGACAAGTATGACTGGGTCGTCGCCCACGACCTGAACCCGCAAAAAGCCCGCATCCTGGCAGCCGTCGCGCTGACCAAGACCAACGACAGCAAAGAGCTGCAGCGCATTTTCTGGGAATATTGAGGCTTTTTCAAAAATCCACCGCTTTGAATCGGTTCCCGCGCCAAGGGCACCGGTTGAGTGCGCAGCCCTTGTCAGTGCGCGTGTGCGGCGGCGGGCTGATCCTGCGCATTTACGCTTTTTTGACAGCGGCTTGAGAAATCTCGTCGCCGTTTTTACACCCCTGTAGTCACACTCATGCCATTCGTCTGACTTGGGAGTTGCTCATGGATATCGTGTTTATTGCGGCTGCGGCAGGGCTGTGGGGGGTGATGGTATTGCTGGTCTGGGGCTTCCAGAAGCTGGAGCGTCCACAAGGAGGTCGCTCATGATTAGCCTTGACGTGCTTTACGGCTTTGGCGGCGTTTGCGCCCTTGCGCTGCTGGTTTATCTGGTCTATGCGCTGCTCTGCGCCGAGGAGTTCTGATGAGCACCACGTCATGGGGCTTGTTGGCCCTTTATCTCGGGCTATTGCTGGTAGCAGCCTGGCCACTGGGCATCTGGCTGGCGCGCATCAGTTCAGGCAAGCTGCCGGTCTGGATGGAGCGGGTGGAAGTGCCGCTTTACCGACTGGCGGGTACCTCTGCTGAAAAATCCATGAACTGGTCGCAGTACGCGCTGGCCTTGCTGGCCTTCAATGTGCTGGGCGTGTTCGTGGTCTATGCCCTCCAGCGTTTGCAGATCTGGCTGCCGCTCAATCCGGCTGGCATGGCCAATGTGTCACCCGACTCGGCTTTCAACACTGCGGTCAGCTTCGTCACCAATACGAACTGGCAGGGCTACACCGGCGAAGCCACCATGAGCTACCTGACGCAAATGCTGGCGCTCGCGGTCCAGAACTTTTTCTCCGCAGCGACAGGTATCGCCGTGGCCTTCGCGCTCATTCGCGGCTTTGCCGCGCGCTCGACCGGCGTGATCGGCAACTTTTGGGTGGATGTGACGCGTATCACCGCCTGGCTGCTGGTGCCGCTGTCGCTGGTGTTCGCCGTGGTGCTGGTGGGGCAAGGCGTGATCCAGAACTTTGACGCCTACAAGGACGTCACCACGCTGGAGGTCACCAGTTACCAGCAGCCCAAGAATGGCGCTGATGGTCAGCCGCTGAAAGACGCCAAGGGCGCTCCGGTCATGGAAGACCTGAAGACCGCCACGCAGACTCTCGCCATGGGCCCGGTCGCCTCGCAGGAAGCCATCAAGATGATCGGCACCAATGGGGGCGGTTTCTTCAACGCCAACTCGGCCCATCCCTATGAAAACCCGACCGCGCTGAGCAACTTGCTGCAGATGCTGGCGATTTTCCTGATCCCTGCCGCCCTGTGCTTTGCCTTTGGCCGCGAGGTCGGTGATCTGCGTCAGGGCTGGGCCGTGCTGGCGGCGATGACGGTGATGTTTGTCATTGCCGTGGTGGTCATCACGCCCGCCGAGCAGGCTGGCAATCCGCTGATTGGCGCTCTGGGTGTGGACCAGACGGCAAGCGCCTTGCAGTCTGGCGGCAACATGGAAGGCAAGGAGGTACGTTACGGCATCAATGCGTCAACCTTGTTTGCCGTGATCACCACCGCCGCTTCGTGCGGCGCGGTGAACGCTATGCACGACTCTTTCACGCCGCTGGGTGGCATGGTGCCGCTGGTGATGATTCAGCTGGGTGAAGTGGTGTTTGGCGGCACCGGCAGCGGCCTGTACGGCATGCTGGTCTTCGCCATCCTGGCGGTGTTCATCTCCGGCTTGATGATTGGCCGAACACCGGAGTACCTGGGCAAGAAGATCGAGGCCCATGAGATGAAGCTGACCTCGATTGCCATTTTGGTGACGCCCATTGTGGTGCTGGTCGGTACGGCCATCGCGGTCCTGGCAACAGACGGGAAAGCAGGTATTGCCAACCCCGGTGCGCACGGATTTTCAGAAATCTTCTACGCGTTCAGCTCTGCAGCCAACAACAATGGCAGTGCCTTTGCCGGCCTGTCGGCCAACACCCCGTTCTACAACTGGATGCTGGGCCTGGCCGTGTGGTTCGGGCGCTTCGGCGTGATCGTGCCAGTGCTGGCCATTGCCGGGGCCTTGGCCGCCAAAAAACGCCTGCCCGTGACGGCAGGCACCATGCCGACGCATGGCCCGCTGTTTGTAACGCTGTTGATTGGCACCGTGCTGCTGGTGGGCTTGCTTAACTATGTGCCGGGGCTGGCTCTGGGGCCTGTGGTGGAGCATTTGATGCTGTGGCCTGGTCATTGAACCGCCGAAAAGTAAGGTACATGATATGAAAACAAAAACTTCTCTCACGCTGTTCGATCCCGTGCTGCTCAAGCCGGCCATCAAAGCTTCATTTGTGAAACTGAGCCCGCGTGTTCAATGGCGCAACCCGGTGATGTTTGTTGTCTATATCGGCAGCATTTTGACGACCCTGCTCGGCCTACAGGCCTTGCAGGCGCCCGGCGAAGCACCGGCTGGCTTTATCTTTGCCGTGGCCCTGTGGCTGTGGTTCACCGTGCTGTTCGCCAATTTTGCCGAGGCGCTGGCCGAAGGCCGCAGCAAGGCGCAGGCCGCTTCGCTGCGCAGCCTCAAAAAGAGCACCTGGGCCAAGAAGCTGAAGGAGTCCAAACACGGCGCGACCTGGTTGCCAGAGCAGGCAGAAAACCTGCGCAAAGGCGATGTGGTGCTGATTGACGCGGGCGACATGGTGCCGCTCGACGGCGAGGTCATCGAGGGCGTGGCCTCGGTCGATGAAAGCGCCATCACCGGCGAATCGGCGCCGGTGGTGCGCGAGTCGGGCGGCGATTTTTCATCGGTCACCGGCGGCACACGGGTCTTGTCCGACTGGCTGGTGGTGCGCATCTCGGTCAATCCGGGCGAGTCTTTCCTGGACCGCATGATCAGCATGGTCGAGGGCGCCAAGCGCCAGAAAACGCCCAATGAAATCGCGCTGACCATCCTGCTGGTGGCGCTGACCATCGTGTTCCTGATCGTTACGGTGACGCTGCTGCCGTTTTCGATCTTCAGCGTGGCGGCGTCTGGCTCGGGCTCGGGCTCGGTGGTCAGCATCACCGCCCTGATCGCGCTGCTGGTGTGCCTGATTCCGACCACCATCGGCGGCCTGCTGTCGGCGGTCGGCGTGGCCGGCATGAGCCGCATGATGCAGGCCAATGTGATTGCCACCTCGGGCCGGGCCGTGGAAGCGGCGGGCGATGTGGAT
>Ga0302216_1000401_pt1 | contig 15226 bp, 14 predicted proteins | sample II_Fen_N3_2_FD_194575 | JGI IMG/M metagenome (GOLD analysis project Ga0302216, IMG submission 194575) | Peat permafrost microbial communities from Stordalen Mire near Abisko, Sweden - II_Fen_N3_2 | ecosystem: Environmental > Terrestrial > Soil > Wetlands > Permafrost | place: Sweden: Abisko...
CACCAAACTGGACTTATTTATCTATGGACGCCACCTTGATCCAAACCCTGGGCGACGAGCTGTTCCAGGCCATGCGCACGCAAACCGTGGTCGAGCCGCTGACCAGCCGCCACCCCGGCATCACCATCGACAACGCTTATCACATCCAGCAGCGCATGCTCTCAAACCGCTTGCAGGCAGGCGAGCGCATTGTTGGCAAAAAAATCGGCGTCACTTCGGCGGCGGTGATGAACATGCTGGGCGTCTATCAGCCCGATTTCGGTTATTTGCTCGACGGCATGATCTACAACGAAGGCCAGGCGATTGTCGCCAGCAGCCTGATCCAGCCCAAGGCCGAGGGCGAAATCGCCTTCATCCTGAAAAAAGACCTGATGGGGCCAGGCATCAGCAACGCCGATGTGCTGGCCGCCACCGAGTGCGTGATGCCCTGCTTTGAAATCGTCGATTCGCGCATCCGCGACTGGAAAATCAAGATTCAGGACACCGTGGCCGACAACGCCTCCTGCGGCGTCTTCGTGCTGGGCGACTGCGCCGTCGATCCGCGCCGCATCGACCTCTCGACCTGCGGCATGGTGCTGGAGAAAAACGGCGACATCGTTGCTACCGGCGCGGGCGCTGCGGCGCTGGGCTCGCCGGTCAACGCTGTCGCTTGGCTGGCCAACACGCTCGGGCGCCTGGGCATTGGCCTGAAGGCGGGCGAAGTGATTTTGTCCGGCGCGCTGGCCGCCATGTCACCGGCCAAGGCGGGCGACAACTTTCGCGTGTCGATTGGCGGGCTGGGCAGCTGCTCGGTGCGCTTTATCTGAGCCAGAGCAAGACGATGACAAGCACGCCAGCAGGCACCGCTCCCGGCGCAGTCACCGTGCTGGTGACGCGCCGCGTCAAGGCCGGTCACGAAGCCGCGTTCGAGCAGGCCTCAAGCGACATGACGGCGGCAGCCAGCCGCTTTCCTGGTTATCTGGGCGGGCAGCTGGTGCATCCCGGCGCGGAGGATGCCAGTGAGGAACCCCGGCTCTATCACGTCGTGTTTGCCTTTGACACTCAGGAAAACCTGCAAGGCTGGCAGCAGTCGCCGACGCGCTCGCTGGCGCTGGCGGCGATTGCCCCGCACATCGAGGGACAAACGCTGCGCCAGGTCAGCGGCCTAGGCTACTGGTTCACCCCGTCCGGCGGCCCGAAACAGGCACCGCCGCCGCGCTGGAAAGTGGCCATCGTCACCTGGCTGGGCATTTGCCCGACGGTGTATTTTTTATTTCTGACGGTCGCGCCGTTGCTGGCGCCGTGGCCGCTGCTGCCCCGCGTGATGCTGCTGACCTCGCTGGTCGTGGCCATCATGACCTGGGCGGTGGCGCCCCAGCTGACCCGCTGGCTCAAGCCTTGGCTGTACCCGGCCCTTCCCAACAGCACTGCATAAGGACACAGCGATATGGATCTTCAACTCACAGGCAAGCGCGTGCTGGTCACCGGATCGACCAGCGGCATCGGCTGGGCCAGCGCCCGCGAACTGGCCGCCGAAGGCGCTGTTGTCACCGTCAACGGGCGTGACCCGGAGCGACTGGCCAGCGCCGTGGCGCGTATCCGGGCGGAGGTGCCGGGCGCGGTCATTCACGGCGTGCAGGCCGATCTGTCCAGCGCCGCCGGTTGCCAGCGCCTGCTGGATGCGGCGGGCGAGCTGGACATCTTGGTCAACAACCTGGGCATCTTCGAGCCCAAGCCTTTTGAACAAATTGGCGACGAGGACTGGCTGCGCTTTTTCGAGGTCAACGTGATGAGCGGTGTGCGGCTGGCGCGCCACCACCTGCCGCGCATGAAAGCGCGTGGCTGGGGCCGCATCGTCTTTGTCTCCAGCGAGTCCGGCATCTGTCCACCTGCTGACATGGTGCATTACGGCATGACGAAATCGGCGCAGCTATCGGTCTCGCGGGGACTGGCCGAAAGCTGCGCGGGCACCGGCGTGACAGTTAATGCCGTGCTGCCCGGCCCGACCCGCACCGGAGGTGTGGGCCAGTTCTTTGCCACGCTGGCCAGCGAGGCAGGCCAGACGCTGGCCCAGGCCGAACATGACTTTTTCAAATTCGCCCGCCCGACTTCGTTGCTGCAGCGCTTCATTGCGCCTGCCGAAGTCGCGGCGATGGTCGCCTATGTCTGCAGCCCGCGTGCTGCCGCTACGAATGGTGCTGCGCTGCGCGTCGAAGGCGGCGTGGTGCGTTCCCTGATCTGAAGTTTCAACCCTACGGAGTTTTTCATGAAAAAAATCAAATGTGCCCTGATCGGGCCCGGCAACATCGGCACCGACCTGCTGGCCAAGCTGCAACGCAGCCCGCTGTTAGAGCCCGTCTGGATGGTCGGCATTGACCCCGAATCCGACGGCCTAAAACGCGCCCGCGAAATGGGCTTGAAGACCACCGCCGAGGGCGTCGATGGCTTGATTCCGCACATGAAGGCCGACGGCGTGCAAATCGTTTTTGATGCCACCAGCGCCTACGTCCACGCCGAAAACTCGCGCAAGGTCAACGAACAAGGCGCGCTGATGATTGACCTCACGCCCGCCGCCATCGGCCCGTTTTGCGTGCCACCGGTCAACCTGTTGGCCCATGTCGGCCAGCGCGAGATGAACGTCAACATGGTCACCTGCGGCGGCCAAGCGACCATTCCGATGGTCGCCGCCGTCAGCCAGGTGCAGCCAGTGGCTTACGGCGAGATCGTCGCCACGGTGTCGAGCCGCTCGGTCGGCCCCGGCACGCGCAAGAACATTGACGAGTTCACCCGCACCACCGCCGCAGCGGTTGAAAAAGTCGGCGGCGCCAAAAAGGGCAAGGCCATCATCATCATCAACCCGGCTGAACCGGCCCTGATGATGCGCGACACCGTGCATTGCCTGACCGAGACGGAACCCGATCAGGCGGCCATCACCGCCTCCATCCACGCCATGATTGGCGAAGTGCAAAAGTACGTGCCCGGCTACAAGCTGGTCAACGGCCCAGTGTTCGACGGCAACCGCGTCTCGGTGTTTCTGGAAGTCGAGGGTCTGGGCGACTACCTGCCCAAGTACGCGGGCAACTTGGACATCATGACCGCCGCCGCCGCCCGCACCGCCGAGATGTTTGCGCAGGAAATCATCGCTGGCACGCTGGTGCTCAGCGCCAGCCCTGCCACCCCCAGCGACGTAGCTGTTGATACCGCCGCCGTCGCCGCCTGAACCGCTTTTGAAGGAGAACACCATGAATTTGCAAGGCCAAAAAATCACCGTTCACGACATGACACTGCGCGACGGCATGCACCCCAAGCGCCACCTGATGACGCTGGAACAGATGAAAACCATCGCCTGCGGCCTGGACGCCGCTGGTGTGCCGCTGATCGAAGTCACCCACGGCGACGGCCTGGGCGGCAGCTCGGTCAACTACGGCTTTCCGGCGCACACCGATGAGGAATACCTCAGTGCGGTGATTCCACTGATGAAGCAGGCGAAGATTTCGGCGCTGCTGTTGCCCGGCATCGGCACCGTCGAGCATCTGCTGATGGCCAAAGACCTGGGCGTAAATACCATTCGCGTGGCCACCCACTGCACCGAAGCCGATGTCAGCGAGCAGCACATCACCGCCTCGCGCAAGCTGGGCCTGGACACGGTGGGCTTTTTGATGATGGCGCACATGGCCAGCCCGGAAAAGCTGGTCACGCAGGCCAAACTGATGGAAGGCTACGGCGCCAACTGCATCTACGTCACCGACTCGGCGGGCTACATGCTGCCCGGCGACGTGACAGCGCGCCTGAGCGCCGTGCGCGCCGCGCTCAAGCCCGAGACGGAACTGGGCTTTCACGGCCACCACAACCTAGCGATGGGCGTGGCCAATTCGATTGCCGCTGTCGCAGCGGGCGCCAACCGCATTGACGCCGCCGCCGCCGGACTCGGCGCAGGCGCGGGCAACACGCCGATGGAGGTGTTCATCGCCGTCTGCGCCCGCATGGGCATCGAGACCGGCGTCGATGTGTTCAAGATTCAGGACGTGGCCGAAGACCTGGTGGTGCCGATGATGGACCACATCATCCGCATCGACCGCGACTCGCTGACGCTGGGCTATGCCGGGGTGTATTCGAGCTTTTTGCTGTTCGCCAAGCGCGCCGAGAAGAAATACGGCGTGTCCGCCCGCGACATTCTGGTCGAACTCGGGCGGCGCGGCATGGTCGGCGGTCAGGAAGACATGATTGAAGACACGGCCATGACGATGGCGCGTGAGCGTCAAAACGCAAGCAAGGTGGCCGCATGAAACTCGACGCTTCAACCATCGCCGCGCTGGCCGAACGTCTCGAAAATTGCGAACTGCAGGCGCAGGACACGACCAAAATCACCGAAGAGTACCCGGACATGGACTGGGACGACGCTTACGCGATCCAGGACGAAATCCGCCGCCGAAAAGTCGCGCGCGGCAGCCGCATCATCGGTTTAAAAGCTGGCCTGACCTCGCACGCCAAGATGAAGCAAATGGGCGTGACGACGCCGGTGTTCGGTTTCATGGCCGATTACTACGCCGTGCCCGATGGCGGCGAGTGCAAGGTCAGTGAACTGATCCACCCCAAGGTGGAGCCGGAAATCGCTTTTGTAACAAAAGCCGAACTGCGCGGCCCCGGCTGCCACATCGGCGCGGTGCTGGCCGCGACTGACTTTGTCATGCCCGGCATCGAGGTGATTGACAGCCGCTACCGCGATTTCAAGTTTGACCTGAAAAGCGTGGTGGCCGACAACACTTCGGCGGCGCGCTTTGTGGTCGGCGGCCAGCCCATGAGCGTGACCGGCGTGGACCTGCGTACCGTCGGCATCGTGCTGGAGAAAAACGGTCTGCCGGTGGCTTTTGGTGCGGGCGCCGCCGTGCTGGGCCATCCGGCGGCGGCCATCGCCATGCTGGCCAATCACCTGGCCGAGCGCGGCGAATGCATTCCGGCGGGCAGCCTGATTTTGTCGGGCGGCATCACTGAAGCCGTGGCGGTGCAGCCGGGCGACAACGTCACGTTGCGCGTGCAAGGCATGGGCAGCACCAGCATCCGTTTTGTTTAAGTTTGGAGAAACCACCATGCCATTTGCCCAGATTTACATGATTGAAGGCCGTACTGAAGAACAAAAACGCGCGGTGATCGAAAAAGTCAGCGCCGCGCTGGTCGAGGCCACTGGTACGCCGATTGCCAATGTGCGCGTCTGGATTCAGGAGGTGCCCAAGGAAAACTGGGGCATTGCGGGCGTTAGCGCCAAAGACCTGGGGCGGTGAGTGCCCTGTTTTGGCACCGTAGCCTTGGCCGTCGGTGCTTGTGCGCTCTCGGGACTGCTGATCCACCAGCCGCTGGCGCCATAGACTGCACCCAGCGCCAGCAGGATACAGACCAGCAATCCCAGTGGAGTGGCTTGGCGGGGCGGCTTCGTATTGGCCGCGACTTCCTTCCAGCCCGTCAGCATGGGCTTGAGCAGTTTGTCTTTTTTGACGCGTTCGTAAAACACGATGGCCAGCACATGCAGGCTCAGCAGCGCATACAGCGCCGTGGCCAGTCGCTGATGCCAGCCGGTGAGCTTGTGGCTCAGCGTCTCGCTGACCAGATCGGCTAGGGGGCCGACGAAGGCGATGTCGTCATTGCCGAACAGGCCGGTGCCCGCCTGCAGCGCCAGCAAGCCCAGCAACGCCAGTACCGACAGCGCGCCCAGCGGATTGTGCCCGGTGCCGCGCCACTGGCCACGCAGGTAGGCCTGCAACTGGCTGGGCGTGGGCACAAAGGTAGCGAAGCGCGCATAGGTGGAGCCGAAAAAGCCCCACAGAATCCGAAATACCACCAGCCCAATGATGGCCAGCCCGGCCTTGCCATGCACGCCCATCCAGCCGCCTCCGAGCTGGCCGGTCACGATGGCCGTGCCGACTGCCGCGAGCAAAGACCAGTGAAAAATCCGCACAGGCAGATCCCACAGCGCAATGCGGATGCTACTGCGCAGGGGCGGCGTATCTGCCTGGGCAGTGTTGTCATACGGACTGTTGGGCGGGCTCGCTTGGATGCGCATGGTGTCTCTCTCAGGCAAGAGGCGCTGCGGCGCAGAGCCTCGGTGTGGTGGATTTATTTGGTCGCTTCAGCCGGAGCAGCAGATGCCGTTGGGGCGGGAGGAGCGAGCTTGACGATGGTGCCGCCCGCTTCGCGGTAGTCTTCGGAGCCGGTGGCACCCGCCACTTTATAGCCTTTGCTGGTGAGCAGATCGCCTGCCGCACCGGCGCGGTGGGCGCGGTTGGACACCGTCAAGATGGTGCGGTCCTTGGGGATGTAGGCGAGCAGATTCGGCAGTTCCTTGATTTGCACATTCAGGTAGATGGGGAAGCTGCCGTACTTGACCAGCTCGTCCGGGCGACGCAGGTCAATGATGACCAGTTTATTGGGCTTGGCCAGCAGGGCATCGACCTGGGCGCGGTTGAGCTGCTTGGTCTTGTAAATCCAGGGCGGCGCTACGTAGGCTTTGGCCGTCGCGCTGGGGGCCGCTGCCGCCGGGGCGGTGGAGGCGGCTTCTTGGGCCCAGAGCAGCGAGCTGCTGGCGGCCAGAGTGAGGGCGATGAGGGTGCGGTGCAGTTGCATGGTGGCTTCGTTCTAGTGGAGGTAAAAAAGTCAAGGGTGAAAGAAAAATAAGGCGCTCAGGCCGCTAAGGGCTCGGCAGAGCGTTCCAGCCGCTCGGCCACGGTGGCGTGGTTGATCTCGTGGCTGAACTCGCTGAGCACGTCGTCCTTGATGGCGACAAAATCGGCGCCGACCCGGTCACGCGCACGGGTCAGCGGCACATCGACAATGCGTTTGATGCGCCCAGGGCGCGGCTGCATGACCACCACGCGGTCGCCCAGATAGACGGCTTCTTCCACGTCGTGCGTCACCAAAATGGCGGTGATGCCTTCGGCCTGCCAGATGCGCTGCAGTTCCTGCTGCAGGCGGGTGCGGGTCAGCGCGTCCAGCGCGCCGAAAGGCTCGTCGAGCAGCAGCACCTCCGGGCGGTTCACCAGCGCGCGGGCAATGGCCACGCGCTGCGACATGCCGCCGGACAACTGATAAGGATGGGCTTTCTCAAAACCCTTCAGGCCCACCAGATGGATGTGCTCCTGCACGCTTTTGTCCTTGGCCGCCTGCGTGCCGGGCGCGTTGAGCAGGCCCAGGCCGACGTTTTGCTCCACGGTCAGCCAGGGAAACAGCCGGTGCTCCTGAAAAACGATGCCCCGGTCCAAACTGGTGCCGGTAATCGGCTTGCCGTCGAGCAGCAGCTGGCCTTCGTAGCCCGCTTCCAGCCCGATCAGCAGGCGCAGCAGCGTCGATTTGCCGCAGCCGCTGGAGCCGACGATGCTGACGAACTCGCCCGGCTTGATGGACAGGGAAATGTTTTCAAGGACTTTGAGCGGCTTGCCCTTGACCTCGTAATGTTTATGCAGGTTCCTGATCTCGATGGTGCCGGCTTGAGGCATGACAGGGCTTCTTTCAAAAGTAAGGGGGATGGCGTGACAGCGTTGTGTGGGAGCGGGTTTAGCATGCCGGAGCGCGCCAGCGCAGCAGACGGCGCTCGGCGGCTTCGGCCAGGCGATTGAAACCGTAGCCGATCAGGCCGATGGCCAGCAGGCCGAACAGGATCAACTCGACCCGGAAGGCCGAGCGGCCCCGGATGACGATCATGCCCAGCCCGTTCGAGAAGTCGTACAGCAAGAACTCGGCGCCGATGGTGGCCAGCCACGCATAGATCAGCCCGAGCTTGATGCCCGAGAGGATTTGCGGCGAGGCCGAGGGCAGAATCAGGCGCCAAAATATTTGGCTGTGCGTAAAGCCATAGACGCGGGCGACTTCCGCATGCGCCTGGCTGACCCCCTGCACACCCGCTAGGGTCGCCAGCACCACCGGGTAGAAGGTGGAAAAAGCCACAAAAATGATTTTGGACAGGTTGCCCGAGCCAGCGACGGCCCCCAGCAGCGGCAGCCAAGCGAACAGGGAAATCTGGCGCAGGGTGTGAAAGGTCGGGCCGATGAGCAGCGCGGCCAGAGAAGACACGCCCAGCAGCACGCCCAAGGCGATGCCAGCGACTGCGCCCAGCGAAAAGCCTGCCAGGTCGCGCCACAGGCTCATGACCACGCCCATGTAAAAGTCGCTGCGGCCCAGTTCGCTCAAGGCCGTGTCGATGACTTTCCACGGTGGCACGATCACTTTGGTATCGACGAGTTGTAGCCAGGTCACGGCAGACCAAGCAAGGAGAATCAGCGCTGGCAGCGCGAATGCGCGCAGATCCCAGCGCGCTTCAGGAGGGGAAGAAGTGGTCATTGACAAGGCCTAGTCAGGTCAGAAGGCGGCGCGGCGCCAAGATTGAAGAGGACGCTCGATCAGGCGCAGCAGCACCTCGATCAGGATGCCAACGGCACCGATGACGGCCATCGAAACGATCACCATGTCAATCTGGCCCAGCGAGCGGCTGTAGGCCATGAAAAATCCTAACCCGTCGCTGGCTGAGAGCAGTTCCACGAAGATCACCGTCAGCCAAGCCTGCATGACACCTTGGCGCAGGGCGCTGAACAGGCTGGGCAGCGTGGCAGGAAGGACGATGCGACGCAGAATCTGCACCGGCGAAAAGCAGTAAACACGCCCCACTTCCAGTAAGGTGGTAGAGATGTTGGCAATGCCGTCAAGCATGGTCAGCATCACCGGCACGGCCACCGCGAGCGAGACGGCCCAGAGCTTGAGCGGCTCCTCAATGCCAGCAAAGATGATCAAGAGCGGAATCCAGCCGATCACCGGCACCTGCGCCAGCGCCCGCAAAGTCGGCAGCAGGTAAGCGCGCAACGTGCTCGACAAACCCATGCCAAAGCCCAGCACCAGCCCGGCACCCCCGCCCAGCAGCAGGCTCCAGCCGACGCGCCGTGCGCTGTGGCCGATGTGCGGCCACAGCTCGCCACTGTCGAGCACGATGCACAGCGACTCCCACACAAACGCCGGGGACGGCAGGATCTGCGGGGCAATCCAGGCGCGCTGCGCCGTCAGCCACCACAAGCCCAGCAGCAGGGCTGGCAGAACCAAGCCCACCAAGGCCACGCGCAGCAGGCGGCCCAGCGTGGCGCAGGCATCAGCCAGGTGCCTGCTTGTGCCACTCCACGGCGGGGTATTCAGCGTGATGCCGGGAAAGACTTGGCTGTCGTGGGCCGATGCGCTCATGTGACGAACTCCTTGGGTTACGGATCAGGTGCGGACAAACTTGCCCTGAGCGTCCTGCGTCGGCCAGTAGTTCTCCAGCTTGAGCTCGGCCAGGGCGTGGTTGAGGTACTTGCGCTCGATGAAGTCCATGTTCACCTCGCGGCGCAGCAGGCGGTATTTCTTCATCTCGCCCACCGCTTTTTGCAGCCCGCCCACGTAGTAGTCATCCAGCAGCGGGTTGATGCGGGTGCGCAGATCCTTGACCCGGCTCCAGTTCTCCTTGTTGTCCAGGTAGGTGTCGGTTCCCGAGCGCGTCCACAACTGGTACTGCGTCTCGCGGTTGGCCTCCAGCGTGGACCAGTGGGCGCGCTTGACCAGCGCGGTGACGATACGCTGCACGATACCGGGATACTGTGACTCGAAGGCCTCGCCCACCCAGATGGTGCCGGGTGAGGAGAGTAGTGGATCGTCGTAGAGCGAAACGATGCGCTTGGCCACGCCGCGCGCTTCCAAGCCGAACGGGGTGTCTATAGCGCCTGCGATATTGCCCGTAGCCAGCGAGGCGCGCTGATCGTCCTTGATCTGGCTGATGATGCGGAACTCTTTTTCCGGCTCGGTGATGCCGAACTTTTCCAGCACGCGGTACAGCTGGAGTTGGGTGGCTGTGCCCTTTTGGACTGACAGGGTCTTGCCCTTGATGTCCACCGGACTCTTGGCGGTGCTGCTGGCCGGGCCGATGAGGTGAACGTCGCCGCCGCGCGAGCCCGATAGGATGGCCTTACGCTTCAGACCTGTCGAATTACCGACTAGAAAGGGCAGATCGCCGTGGCTGAAGCACAAGTCCAGCAGGCCGTTGGCGAAATTTTCGTTCGTGGCTGGGCCGGCACCGACGAAATACTTATATTCGATCTTAATGTTGTCGGTGGCAAATTCTTTCTCGATGTCGCCGAGCATAGCGGCGTTGGCCGCAAAGGTGCCCGAGGACAGCGGACGCCCGCCCGAGCCAGCGTTGGAAAAACCGATGCGGATGGTCGTGGGATTACCTGCCGCGCGGGCCTGGGTGCCCAGACCGATCAGAGCCGGGGCGGCCAGCCCTGCGATCAGGGCTGAGTTAAAGGAACGACGTTTCATGGAAGCGCTTTCGTAAAAAGTGTGAAGGGGGAGGTCAGAACGCGGCGTTGAGCAGCGCGGCCACTGAGTTGACCTTCGCAGGCTTGTCGGCGGTTGGCGTCTGGTTGCGTGTGCTGGTGTAGTTGATTTGGAGCTTGGTGGTTTCTGCGAAGAAGATGTTCAGGCCCAGCGTCGTGGCCAGCACCTTGTCGTTGAGCGAGAGTCCGCTGCGATTAGGATCAAATTCGTCAAAGCGTACGAACGCTTGGTAAGACTTGGGCCAGAAGTCGTCGTACTTGGCTACGCCGGTGGCGCTTTTGAGGAACTGCTCGCCCCAGGTGTAGCCGATGTTGAGGTACTGGCCGCGTCCACGCTGGATGCCGTCTGGATTGATTTTCGTGGCGCTGATCAGGTCCTGCTTGCCTTCGGCAATTTCATAGGTGACCGTGTAGGGTAGGTGCGTCCAGTTGATATCAAAGCCGTAGCGGTTGTTCGTGCCTGACTTGGTCTGCGTCGTGCCGCCAGTGGGCGCCAGCGATGTGACGCCACGGTAGTAGGAAGTACCGACCTGCAACTGACGCAGCCAGCTGCTGTAGTCCACCGGCAGCGTGTAAACCAGGCGGCCCGCGATGTCTTTGGCATTGTTGTTGTCGCCACGGTTGGCTCCGTTGCCGTTGAACAGGCCCAGCGAATAAGACAGCAGTGGCGCACGGTAGTTGTTGCTGAAGTCAACGTAGGGGGCAAAGTCACCGGCCAGCACCAGCCCGGTCTGGCGCGTGCCCAGGCTCAGGCCGCTGACAAAACCGGCGTTGTTGATCACGGCCTTGACTTCGGGGTCGGTTGCTTGGGCATCCAGGCCGAAGGCCACGGTCTGCTGGCCCAGTGTCACTGTGCCCAACGGGTCTTCCACGTTGCCGGTGGCCGGTTGAAAGCTGTAGCGCAGGTAAGCATCGGTCAGGCTGGTCGTGGTGCTACCGGCCGAATTTGAGCCGCTCAATGCCAAGCGGTAAGTCAAGTCGCGGCCCTCGGCGTAGTCACGATACAGGTTGCCGCTGAAGTTCAGAGCAAAGCCCAGTGGCGCAAAGCCATGATGGTTGGGGGAGGTGATGCCACCCGAGTTGGTGGGCGTGAGGGCTTCGCTCTGGTAGTCGTAGCGCGCCGTGACCGAGCCGCCGATCTTGGTGTTGCGCGTCACGCTGGGAATGTTGCGCTCCTGCAAGCGCGACTGGTCGTACTTGTAGTTCTCCATGTCGGCGCGCAGACCCTGAACATCGGCCTTGGTAGCCGAGGTGCGGGCGGCGATGGCTTCGGCGCTTTCGCCTTCAGCCGAGGGGGCGGGCGCCGCCGCTTGCGTGGCCTGCGCCGCCGTTTGCTGTTTCGCCAGTTGGGCGCGCAGCTCGTTCACCTGTTTAGCCAGTTCCTCGACACGGGCTTGCTCCAGCGAGGGCGCGCTGGCCCGTGAGTTGCTCTTTTTGAGTTCTTGAAGCTGCTTTTGCAACTCACTGACGACGCCTTTGAGTGTGTTGATCTCGTTATTGGGTTGCGCCGCCTGCACTGCGCCACCCGACAAAGCGAGCAGCACGGCTGCTGCCTGCGCCGTGATTTTGAAAGAGGACACTTGAATAACCCTTTTTTTAGTGGCTGGAAAATAACCTGCAGCCTAGGTTTAGCAGATTGTGTGCCAAGGGTTTTTAATGGTTTTTAGCCTGTTTGTGTTGATTATTCAACTACCCTGTTGAAATCCGAACAGTGGGCCTGCTCGGATTGAGGCAGTTCTAAATAAAGAGGGTCTAATTTTCCTTAGATGAATATTGAATTTTTTAATTAAATTAAAAAATATCAATATAAAACAATGACTTGCTGTTATTTATGGCTGCGCAAAGAGGATGGATTAAGTTGGCACGATGATTGCTCCTGGCTGCATCTGTTTTCCCTGATTTATCTGCTGGCCCGTTTATCTTTTATCTTTTTGATGAACAGGCGTCGCACTTGAAACAGGATTGGGTTTTTGCTTTGAAATGGAGTAGGTCAATGCGTCAATCGATTCATATTTTGCGAGGTGTACGGGCATGAAAAACAAGGCTATTTATCTGTCGGTCATGCTGGGCGCCCTGAGTGGCTCTGCGCTGGCGCAGGAAACCAAAACGTCTGCCAATGCAGGCAGCGCGGCGCCCAAGGCTTGGTCCGCCTACCAGTCGGTGCAAGCCAGTGCCACGCCTGAAGTCAAGCAGAAGGCTTGGGTGCGCACGCCCATCGACGCTTTCGTGCTCGCGCAGCTCGAAGCCAAGGGATTGAAACCCTCGAAGGATGCCGACCGCGCCACCTTTATCCGGCGCGCCACGCTCGATACCTGGGGTCTGCTGCCAGCGCCCGAAGAAGTGAGTGCCTTCGTGGCCGACAAGTCGCCCAATGCCTATGAAAAGCTGGCCGACCGCCTGCTCGCTTCGCCGCACTTCGGCGAGCGCCAAGCTAGGCGCTGGCTCGATTTGGCCCGCTACGCCGACAGCTCGGGCTTTCAGCAAGATGTCACGCGCCCAAACAACTGGCGCTACCGCGACTACGTGATCAAGGCCTTCAACCAGGACAAGCCCTTCAGCCGCTTCATCCAGGAGCAGGTGGCAGGCGACGAGCTCTGGCCCGACAGCCAAGAGGCCAAGGTGGCCACGGGCTTTCTGGCGGGCTACCCCGACAACCGCAACTCGCGCGATCTGGTGCAGCGCAAATACCAAATCGAAACTGACATGACCGATCTGGTGGGCGAGACCTTCTTGGCCGCCACCGTCGGCTGCGCGCGCTGCCACAACCACAAGTCCGACAAGGTCAGCCAGAAGGAGTATTTCCAGCTCCAGGCGTTCTTTGCCAACACCGCCTTCAACGAAAAAATGCCCCTGGCCAAGGGCACAGCGACCGAGTGGGACAGCCAGTACGAGAAGGAACAAGCCGCCTACCAAGCGGCCACCAAGGACATCCGCGCCAAGCAAAGAGCCATTCTGGACACCGTGCGCGAAGCCGGTCGCAAGTACCACAACGAGCGCTACCTGACCGACAGCCAAGCATCCATCTTCAAGCCCGAGGGCGAGTGGACGCCGCTGGACAAGTGGGTCAACTGGCGCAAGGATGCCGTGGCGAGCGAGGCGGACATTGCCAATTTCCTCGAAAAAACCTCCGAAGAAGGCTTTCAGTACTACAACGCGGCCAACAAGCCCAAGTGGCTTGAATACAAGGCGCTGCAAGCCGAGCTCAAGAAGTTCGACGGCCAGCGCCCCGCCAAGGGCTCCGCTTACCTGACGACGGCGTTCGAGCTGGGCAACAAGGATGTTCCGCCCACCCATGTGCGCTTTGGCGGCATCCACGAGCGCCCGCTCGAAGCCGTGCAACCCGCCATTCCGACGCTGTGGGGCGGCAAAGGCGAAGCGGCCATCACGCCGACCGAAACCTCCTCGGGCCGACGCACGGCGCTGGCCAACTGGCTCAGCAGCGACGCCAACCCGCTGACCGCGCGCGTCTATGCCAATCGGGTCTGGGCGCAGTATTTCGACAAGGGCATCATCTCGACGGTGCAGGACTTTGGCCGCGCGGGCCAAAAACCCACGCACCCCGAGCTGCTGGATTACTTGGCGAGCAACTTCGTCAAGAACGGCTGGAGCGTCAAAAAGCTGCACCGCGACATCCTGCTTTCCAGCGTCTATCGCCAAGCTTCCGACGAGCGCCCCGATGTGGCAACGCTTGACCCGCAAAACAAGCTGCTGGCTTTTTACCCGCGCAAGCGCGTCGAAGCCGAAGTGATCCGTGACTCGCTGCTGTACGCATCGGGCCAGCTGGTTGACAAGGTGGGCGGCCCCTCGGTGTTCCCGCCCATCCTCAAGGCTGGCACCAAGGCAGGCAACACCAACTACATCGAAGGCGGCTCCTGGAGCGTGTCCAAGGACAAAGAAGACTGGGGCCGCCGCAGCCTGTACGTGTTCACACGCCGCAGTTTTCCTTACCCGATCACGGAAAACTTCGATCCGGCCAATCCGAACCATCCGCACCACAAGCGTGATGTGACGACCACGCCGCTGCAGGCACTCACGCTCTTCAACAGCGACGTGGTGTTCGACTGGTCCCAGTCGCTGGCCGGGCGCGTGATCAACGAGGCGGGTGCGAGCGAAGACGCCCAACTCAGCCGCCTCTACCAAATCCTGTTCTCACGCGAGCCGAGCAAGGCCGAGCGTGGCGTGCTCAAGACCTTCCTGGCCGAGCAGCAGATCGTCGTGAGGCAAAAAGCGGCCAGCGGCAAGTTTGATGTGGCGGTTCCCACCGGCCTGAAAGACACCAAGAGCATCGACCCGGTGAAGGCGGCAGCCTTTGTCGATCTGGTTCACACCGTGGCCAACGACAACGATTTTGCTTACCGCTTCTGAGCCTTCACTTCCGACCGAAATAAACACAAGGATATTTTCATGAGCAACGATTCCCGTCGCGACTTTCTGCGCAAGTCAGGGCTGTACTTGGGCGGTGCCGCCGCCTTCAGCGGTGTGATTCCCGGCTTGGGTGGCTTCTCAGCCGCCTATGCCGCCGACTTGGCCGCCGATCCGCTGGCCCCCAAGGCACCGCATTTTCCCGCCAAGATCAAGTCGGTGATCTGGCTGCACCAGGAGGGCGCGCCCAGCACGCTGGACCTGTACGACTACAAGCCCGAGCTGATCAAGCTGGCTGGCAAGGAGGTTCCGGCATCCTTCCTCAAGGGCATCAAGACCAGTACCCAGGGCGGTGTCGGCAAGCTGTTTGCGTCCAAACGCGAGTGGAAGCAGCACGGCGACAGCGGCGCCTGGTTCTCGGATCTGCTGCCCAACTTGGCCACGCAGGCCGACAAGCTGACCTTCATCAAGTCCAGCGTGACGGTGGGTGCCACGCACGACATCTCCATCCTCAAGCTCAACACCGGCGACGTCAACCCTGGCCGCCC
>Ga0302216_1000426_pt1 | contig 14736 bp, 10 predicted proteins | sample II_Fen_N3_2_FD_194575 | JGI IMG/M metagenome (GOLD analysis project Ga0302216, IMG submission 194575) | Peat permafrost microbial communities from Stordalen Mire near Abisko, Sweden - II_Fen_N3_2 | ecosystem: Environmental > Terrestrial > Soil > Wetlands > Permafrost | place: Sweden: Abisko...
TGACCGCGACAGGATTCAAACCTGTAACCCCCACATCCGTAGTGTGGTACTCTATTCAGTTGAGCTACGCAGCCATTATTTTTCTTTAGCGAGTGCAAAGATAAGGCTATTTTTTATTCTGACAAAGCGAAAATTCATTTTTTTGAACAGAAATATCACAATCAGAAAATAAACGATTCCATAAAACCGGAAGCACAAGCTATACAAGTCTAGCAATGTGATTGTTGCTTGCTCTCAAAAAAGTTTCGGTTATGCCAGAACAAAATCTAATTGTTTTTTATCAAGGTTTGCTTTTGCCACTTTTACAGTGAGCGCATCGCCCAATTGGTACTTTTTATGATAGCGACGGCCTATTAAGCAATAGTTTTTATCATCAAAAGTATAATAATCATCGTCCAAATCGCGAATAGGAATCATACCTTCACACTTATTTTCGATTAATTCGACGTAAATTCCCCATTCGGTAACTCCCGAAATAACCCCATCGAATACCTGCCCCAAGCGTTCTGACATAAACTCTACCTGTTTGTATTTTATGGATGCCCGTTCGGCATTGGATGCCAGCTGTTCCATATTAGAACTATGCTCGCAATATTCTTCCCATTCAGAAGCGTTGACACTACGTCCACCTTCTGCATATTTTTCCAGCAGGCGATGCACCATCATGTCAGGATAACGACGGATAGGTGACGTAAAGTGGGTATAAAAATCAAACGCCAACCCATAATGCCCCATGTTGGAGGTAGAATAAATGGCTTTTGCCATGGAACGAATAGCAAGCGTTTCTATCAGGTTTTGCTCTTTCTTACCCTGAACCTCGTCCAGCAAAGCATTGATTGAACTCGAAATGGCTGTTTGTTTTCCGGAAGTTTTAAGATTATAACCAAAACGTTTGATAAATACCGCAAAGTTATTCAACTTGTCGGGGTTAGGAACGTCGTGAATGCGATAAACAAAAGTCTTGGCTTTTTGTCCTTTACCCGGTTTTCCAATGTGAGTTGCCACAGTTTTATTTGCCAGCAGCATAAACTCTTCAATCATTTTATTAGAGTCTTTTTGTTCTTTAAAAAACACCGAAATTGGTTTCCCTTTTTCATCTATTTCAAACCGAACCTCTACCCTGTCGAAAGCTATTGCTCCATTTTCGAACCTTTTTTTACGAAGAATCTTTGCCAACCGATCCATTGTCAATATTTCATCCTTGTATTCACCCTCCTCTGTCTCAATGATAGCTTGTGCTTCTTCGTAAGTAAATCGGCGATTACTTCGGGTTACTGTCTTTGCAATTTTATAATGTTGAATTTCGGCGTTATCATTCATTTTGAAAATAACCGAGTAAGTCAATTTATCCTCATCAGGTCGAAGAGAACAAATACCATTGGACAAATGCTCGGGCAACATAGGAATAGTCCTGTCAACCAGATAGACCGATGTGGCACGTTCACGACCTTCCTGCTCTATAATGCTGTCGGGACGAACATAATGGGTAACATCTGCAATGTGTACCCCTACTTCCCAAAGACCATCATCAAGTTTCCTGAGCGATAATGCATCATCAAAGTCCTTGGCATCGCGCGGGTCAACGGTAAAGGTGGTAACATTTCGCATATCGATACGTTTTGCCACTTCATCGGGAGTAATTCCGGCATCAATCTTTTCAGCCGCAGCCTCGACATCGGCAGGGTACTTATATGGTAAACCAAATTCAGCCAAAATTGCATGCATTTCGGCTGTATTATCGCCTTTATCACCCAACACATCAATCACCTCGCCTACCGGATTTTTGGCATTCGGCTCCCAACCAAGCAATTTTACGACTGCTTTTTGTCCTGATTTACCACCTTTCAGTTTATTTTTGGGGATAAATATATCATTGGTCATTATCCGATTATCCAACGTCAAAAACGCATAACTGTCGGATACATCCAGAATGCCGACAAACGTATCCTGAGCCCTTTTTATAATTTCAACCACCTCACCTTCGGGCTGTTGTCCTTTTCTGCTGGCATAAAGAAACACTTTCACTCTATCCTTAAGCAAAGCATGGTTGGTTTTTCGTTCAGGAATGAAAACCAGTTCACCACCATCATCTGGGACAAGGAATGTTTTCACACCCTGTCGGTCAATTACACCTTCGATATATCCACCACGCGAGTTGACTTTAAACTTTCCACGCGAAATTTCAACCAAAAAATCTTCATCCAGTAATTCATACAATAACTGATTGACAAAAATCCGTTGCGACTCGGATTTCACATCCAGCAATGTAGATATTTGCTTATAATTAAATGTCTTTTCGGGATTTTCATTGAACACATTAATAATATTGCGTATCAGTTCTTTCTTGTTAGTACGCGTACTTTGGGGTTTTCTTTTTTTTCTAGGCATGGTATTGAGGTTTAATGTATGACCATTTATCGACTCAACATTGGAGTCACGTTTTGCAAATATACAACAAAGTGTTAAGTTCAATAGAGTTTTCAGAGTTTATAACATCATTTTATTATAAAGTACTCTCAACAAAGTCAGAAACAATCAATGAAACACAAGACTTTGTCTTAATACATTGAAAATTCATAAATTATTTGTACTTTCGCCCACCGTTTTGAAAACCCTGAAAAAAGACTTATGAAGACCAGAATCGCATTTATTATAAACCCTAATTCCGGCACAGGGAAGAAAGAAAGTCTTCCTACTATGATACAACAAGGATTAGATGCGAAAAAGTTTGAACCTGAAATTGTTTTTACTCAATATCGGGGTCATGGAACAGAATTGGCAAAAGAATTTGCAGCTAAAGGTTATGAAATTATCGTTGCTGTAGGCGGCGATGGGACGGTGAATGAAATAGCAAGCTCTATTATCCATACTAATTCTACCTTAGGCATTGTTCCTATAGGTTCGGGCAATGGGTTGGCACGCCACCTGAACATACCCATGAACGTCAAAAAAGCTATTCAGCAAATAAATGAATCAGAGTCCATTCTAATGGATTATGGTGTGGTAAACGGTCGACCTTTCTTTTGTACCTGTGGAACAGGTTTTGATGCCTATGTCAGCACTGAATTTGCAAAAGGAACAAAAAGAGGCTTAATGCGGTATGTAGAAAAGATAATTACCGGTTATTTCAGCTACAGATCTCAAAATTGTCACCTGATAGGGACTGGTATTGACTTGAAAGCCAAAGCTTTTGTCCTAACATTTGCCAACGCATCGCAATGGGGAAACAATGCCTACATTGCACCGCAAGCCAGCGTGCAGGATGGAAAAATGGATATCTCCATCATGAGTAATTTTCCGATTATTGCTCTTCCGAGTCTGGCACTACAACTGTTTGCCAAAACAATTGACAAAGATTTATTTATGACCACGCTTCGCTCGGACGAAATAACTCTGATACGCGAAGAGTCAGGTCCTTTCCACTACGATGGCGAACCTTACGAAGAAGGTAAAGAAGTGCACATAAAAACTGTTGCCGATGGACTAAGAGTATTGGTAAAAAAACGGTTCTGATATCAATAAAAAGCTTTAAAATAAAACAAAGCCCCGATAGATTTACTATCGGGGCTTTTTATATTCACAGAAGCTGAATGGCTTACTCCACACCCAGCAATCTTCCGGTTTGGACATCTACACGCACCTTTATATTTGCTTGCTTAAACAAGCTTTCTGGCAACGAAACAGTTTTTCCAAATTGAGACACTAAGAACTGATTACTAAAAACAGTATTCACACCATCACCTATTGTGAACTGTGTAGCTACCGGTATTACTGTATACAACGCACCACTCTCAGATTTTGATTTTGAACCGGCTGTTACAACTTTCTCAACCGGAACTAAACTGATATAATAAGGCACTCCACTCAAATCATCGGCAGCAACTACCCCTTTCAACGCCGAAAATCGGAACAACACATCATTATTAATCGTTGTAGCAGGAGTCAGATACAACGTTTTACTTTGGGTCTCAGTTGTTGTCTCACCTACAAAAAGCTCTGTCAGCTTTTTTTCCAGTTTATTCATACCTTCCAACATAGTTTTCAACGACTCACCATCGGCAGGTATTTTATCAACATCATCGGTCAACAGTCCCATTCTGCTTTCTCTTATCCGGTATATTTGCTTAGCAGCTCCTTCTGCTAATTTTGCTTCGGAACCTGCCATCATATATTCTTCTCCTAAAGGCAAAAGAACATCCAGGACAGAGTTTTCATTTCTGGGGGTATCAACACTTTTCACAAAGCTCGTCTGAGGCTCCGAAGCAATGTTTACTCCACGCAAAAGACCATCAGCATTGACCGACAAACGGCTTGTTTGCAAATTGCCATTCGGGGTCACAGAATACGTTCTGGCCGGATCTGCCACAGCCTTGGTCTTGACTGAGATATTCTTTATTTTATAGATTGTTTTTTCTTCAGTTATTACTTTATTCGTAGCCAGATAACGCTCTGAGTAGCGATAAAACTTACCGGGCTTCTGACTGATTTTTTCAGTTTCTATTTCAATACAAAAAACGGTCTTTGGTAATGAATAAACCAAAACAGATTCTCCATCAGCCGAAGAAAATGGCACTTGCGCTTTGGCTACAAGACCAGCAACGAGTAAGCTAAATAATAATAGTTTTTTCATTTGAAGTTAGTTATTGTTCTTTAAACGTGTGAAAGCTCCGATAAATTGTTCTATTCAAGAATAGTTGAGTAAAAACATTCAACGAAATCAGACAATACAAAAACAATACTTATTTTTTTGCTTTTGCACTTTTTGCTTTTGTAGCTTTTGCCTTGGGTTGAGCTTTTTCCTTCTTATCAGACTTGGCTGAACCTTTGCGCCCAAACGGTTTCTTTTTATTAGCGGCTTCCGGCTGAGCTGCAATCAACTCCTGACAGCGTTCGAAGGTAAGTGTTGCAGGATCTGTTCCTTTAGGAAATATCTTATAATTAGCCCCATCAAAGGTAAAATAAGCCCCGAAACGACCATTCAACACCTGAATCTCATTATTGTCTCCAAGTGTTTTGATAATACGATTCTTCTCCACCTCGCGTTTAGCTTCAATGATTTCGATAGCTCGCTCAGTGGACACTTCCATCGGATCATCAGTTTTGGGTAAGGAGTAAAAAGACGAATCATGACGAATATAAGGTCCAAACCTACCAATGGCAACAGTCATAACCTTGCCTTCGAACTCACCAACCTGACGAGGCAGCTTGAACAACTCTAGAGCTTCTTCGAACGAGATACTCTCTATTGACTGCTCTTTTCTTAGAGAAGCAAACACCGGTTTTTCTTCTTCATCAACCGTGCCAATCTGTGCCAACGGACCATATTTTCCAATTTTCACCGAAAGTTGTCTTCCACTTTTAGGATCAACACCTAAAATGCGTTCTCCTACCTTACGTTCGGAGTTTTTCATGGTATCTTCAACAATGGGATGAAATTTCTTGTAGAATTTATCAATCGATTTAGTCCATTTTATTTTCCCATCAGCAATGTTATCGAATTCTTTTTCTACATCGGCTGTGAAGTTATAATTCAGAATTTCAGGGAAATACTCCGTTAAAAAATCATTTACAACAGTACCGATATCCGTAGGGAAAAGTTTTGATTTTTCAGCTCCAGTATTTTCTTCTTTTATTTTATCCGAAATTTTTCCGGCTTTAAGTTTCAATAAATTGTACTCGCGTTTTTCAGGCGTACGATCTCCTTTTTCTACATAAGATCTGTTCTGGATGGTAGATATAGTCGGCGCGTAGGTTGATGGTCGACCAATTCCGAGTTCCTCCATCTTACGTACTAAACTTGCTTCGCCGTAACGTGGAGGTTTTTGAGTAAAACGTTCTTGTGCTATTATTTCAACTGAAGAAAGCTTTTCACCTTTCTTCATAGACGGCAACAAGGATTCATTTTCAACATCCTGCTCATCATCAGTCGATTCCATATACACTTTCAGGAATCCATCAAATACAATCACCTCACCCAATGCAACAAACTGAAGATTGCTTCCTGAAATACTGATATAAATAGATGTTTTTTCTAATTCAGCATCAGACATTTGCGAAGCAATAGTCCGTTTCCATATCAATTCATAGAGTTTCTTTTCCTGAGCAGTTCCTTCCACTGTATGAGCATTCATATAGGTAGGACGAATGGCCTCGTGAGCTTCTTGCGCACCTTTAGTTTTGGTGCTGAATTTGCGAATGTGCACGTATTTTTCGCCGGCCATGCTGATAATTTCTGCCTTAGAAGTACCCAAAGCCAGATTGGACAGATTTACGGAGTCGGTACGCATATAGGTAATCTTACCCGCTTCATAAAGACGCTGCGCCACCTGCATGGTTTGTGCTACCGAATAACCCAGCTTACGAGCAGCTTCCTGTTGTAAAGTGGAAGTGGTAAATGGTGGAGCAGGAGATTTTTTAGCCGGTTTCTTTACTATATCATCAACACTGAATTCTGCAGTAATACAAGTTTCGAGGAATGCCAGCGCCTCATCTTTAGTCGCAAATCGTTGAGGTAATTCAGCTTTCAGTTCTACCGGTTTACCTTTGCTGTCAACTGACGAAAAGATAGCATTAACACGGTATGATGCCTCCGGAAGAAACTGACTAATTTCACGTTCTCTCTCCACAATAAGGCGTACAGCCACAGACTGTACACGACCTGCTGAGAGCGATGGACGAACTTTGCGCCACAAAATGGGCGATAATTCAAAACCTACAATACGATCTAACACGCGTCGAGCCTGTTGAGCATCAACCAGATTTATATCTATATCCCTTGGAGTTTCAATGGCATGAAGTATGGCATCTTTGGTAATTTCATGAAAAACAATGCGGCGGGTACTGTCTTTTTTAAGCTTTAGCTCTTCGTACAAATGCCATGCTATAGCTTCTCCCTCGCGGTCTTCATCGGAAGCTAACCAAACAGTTTCAGCATCTTTACTTGCTTTTTTCAGCTCTGATACCAGTTTTTTCTTATCGGTAGAAACCACGTATTGAGGTTCATAATTATTCTCAAAATCGATACCGATGCCTTTATCAGCTAAATCGCGGATATGACCGAAACTAGACATGACGTGATAATCGGTTCCGAGAAACTTTTCAATCGTTTTGGCTTTGGCCGGTGACTCTACTATGACAAGATTTTTTGACATACTTTCTTTTAGTTATGTGTATGATGGTTTAAATCGGGTGCAAAATAACAAAAACAAGTAGGTACGAGCCAAATTTTCAACGCATTATTTTTGTTTTTTATTGATTTTGGCTGTAAAAGGGACGTATGAACCATAAATTTCAGCCCATTTGTTGATTAGACGAGTGTAAAATTATAGAAATACCTGATAATAATAACCAGAAATGCATCGAGAAAGAGTAAACTATGAAAAGATTCAATATAAATCTTTAAATTTGTCATGCAATATTCAAAATAAACTAATACGTTAGTCTACATAACAATTTCTATTATGAACGTTGAATTAACAAAACAATATTTCCGAAAGCTTACTCCTATTTCTGAGGATGAGTGGAAAACGATATCATCATACATCCACTTTAAGACTATTGCAAAAGGAGAAATTTTACTTCAACAAGGTCATATATGCAAATCGATTTATTTGATACTCTCTGGAGCGCTCATCTATTATAAAATAACAGATAAAGGCGAGGAAGCCACCACCGACTTTGCTTTTGAGGGTGACTGGGTAACCGATAACCGAAGCCGGGTGAGCGAAACTCCGGCGCACCTGAACATTAAAGCCTGGGAAGACACAGAAGTGGCATTTATACAGCAAAAGGATTTGGAACTGTTGTTCCTGAAAGTGCCACGGATGGAACGTTTGGGACGTTTGTTGGTTGAAGAAGCTTATGTGAAACTGGTACAACGCAGTGTTGACCTCCAAACTTTATCGGCCGAAGAACGATACCAAAAACTGGCGACGGAATATCCTCAGGCATTCCTACGTTTACCGCTCTACCATATTGCCAACTATCTGGGTATTGCACCCAAGTCGCTTAGCCGTATCCGCAATAAAAAATAGTTTCCCGATTCATTTGGTAACAAATGCGGAGTAAACTTCTTTTTTCAATGCCGAACTTTGCAGCATCAAAATTCAAAGTTTATTGGTATGAAAAAGAAAATTCTCTTTATTATGTGTGTGTTTAGCTCGTTTGGATGTGTATTGGCACAAAACGATTCGTTGCGGGTAAAGGAACCGGCCAGGGCGCATGCTAAAAGTTACGAAGTAAAGTCGGCTGTGGAAGTGGAAAGTCTGGTGCCTATGTTTCTCACGGGTGGTTATCATATTGGGGTAGGGTATCGGTACGAACGTTTTCGGGTAAGAGTGAGTGTTATTAATGGTGGAAGCTACGATGCGGAGACTGCGGGAGTGAATAACTCGTCGGCCGACTTTAAGCGGTTTTATAAAACTTCACCGGGATTGTTTTTGGGTTATAACCTGTGGCGCAATCTGGAACTTTATAGCTATCTGGAGGCTCATACCTTTGAGATAGAACAAAAGAGTACCGGCATTCGTAAAGATATGCATAGTCTTGACACAGGGCTGGGGCTGAGTTACCAGTTTTTTATTGGTCGATACTTTTACATTCAGCCCGGTATGCATGTGTATCTGAGGGGCGACAAAACCGTCAACTTCGAAACAGCCAGCTATTCTGTTCCAAACGTTGACCTTTCGCCGGTTGTCCGGTTGGGAGTGCGGCTGTGGAGCAAAGATAAATAACTATACGTAAATGAAAGCACCTAAACTTATCTTTATAATGATGTTGTCGATGTGGGGTATCTTTTGCTCCTGTTCTGTTGGATCTCATGGTCAGCGATCTTTGGAACCTACCGGAAAAAGTGCAGTTTGCCAAATGCTCTATCTGGCATCGCTGGCAGGCAGTTCGCACAATTCGCAACCCTGGCGCGTAGAGGTTTATGGTGATCGTATTATCCGGTTGTATGCCGACAGTACGCGGGCTCTGGCCGTGGTTGATCCCGACCGCCGGGAGCTTTTTATCTCGTTGGGTGCTTTTATCGAAAATCTGACTTTATCTGCCGGTAGTTTAGGGTACGACTGCAAGCTTACTCTTGCTGATAATTATTCCAACGCTAAGCCGGTGGCTGAAATAGTACTGGACAAAGCCTCAGCAACACCCTATAACCTGAAGCTGATAGAAACCCGTATGACTCTGCGCACTCCGTTTGATACAAATGCTATTAAAGAAAATGATGTAAGACGATTGACTCAGCCCGATGCCGAACGGATTCATTTTTTCGAAGCCTCCGGTGCCGACGGAAAATTCATTGCTCAACAAACAATTGAGGCTTACACGCAGCAGGCTTATAATAAAGCTGCTCAGGATGAGTTGGCCAACTGGTTGCGGTTTTCGGACAAAGATGTGGATGCAAAGAGAGACGGGCTTACTACTGCCGGCATGCAGATAACGGGGCTAAGCGGCTTTTTTGTTCGCCATTTTATGAAGCCGCAAGATTCAAAAAAGGAATCGTTTATTAAAGCCGGGATAGATAAAACCAAAAAGCAGGCTTTGAGTTGCGGCGGTTGGATAGTGATTACCAGTAGCGGAAATTCGGTTGCCGACTGGGTTAATACAGGCCGGTTATACCAACAAATTCATCTAACTTGCACAGAGCTGGAACTTGGGTTCCAACCCATGAATCAAGCTGTAGAAGAACGTAATTATAAGACTCAGGTTGTAAAGCGTTTGGGAATAAAAGATGAACTGGTTTTCGTTGCTCGTGTTGGATATGTATCTGTCGTTCCGACTCCTGTCAGTCCACGTAGGCCAGTGGCGGACTTCACTCAGTTCATTATTCGGTAAACTTTGGGTTGAAAAGCAAAATGCCGATATTGAGCCCGAAATTCCAATTGGCATTATTATAATTGGCAAAAATTCCTGCTGACGCTAACTTGAAATTATAGACTAACGTACTTTCGATCATAAACTTCGCAGAAGAAAATGGTTTAGAGTAGTAGGCTAAATTTTCACTATCTGCATTAATTGTCTTGTAGGGTAGAAAACAATAGAACTCAGTTCTTAAGTGCAATTGATCCGTAAAGTTTATGATTGGTTTTATTCCCATCGCAAGAAACTGATTGGCGCTGAATTTCGGATTGAAAATAGTGCGACTATAAGGTGTCGGTTGAAAAGCAGGAGCCTGTATGACAGTAGAAGTATAGTTCTGCAACATCTTGCGGGAAGAGTAGCACAAATCTGCACTCATTCCTACAGTCAAGTAATTTGCAAGTGGAAAATAGTACTCCGATCTACCCCTGAACTGAAACCATGAATCGGCCTTATCAGTTAAATTTGAAACCGGATTATTTACCGATTCAAATTTCTGAGTTCCATCAAAAAATTGAAATGAAGCAGAATAACTAAACCCTTTTGTCGGGTACATCAAATCGTTAAGAGCATAGCTTTCGATGCGGGCAAATGCACTTCCTAGAGAAAAAGAACTCTTATCGTTTCCAGCAGTTGGGCTAAGGGAGGTATTATTCTGATTGTAATTATCGGTTAGTGCCCCATAACCGATTCCAAGTTCCAAACGACTTTTTGTTGCAACCGGGAAACCAACACTGAACTTACTGTAAAATTCATTCTGATTCAGATTTGAATTTCTGTTATTCTGATAAAACAGGTTGTTACTATCAAAATAATCGAATTTGTGCAACACGAAAGCCAGTTTTAAATACCAATTATTATTCGACGGCATTTCTAAACGGGTACCAAGCCCTAAACCATTGTACATTTTGCCAAACTGAGCGTTGATATAAGCGGTTTGCGCGTAGTTATTCAGATTCTGGTACGTGAGCCCCATAAACGCCTGATTGGACGTAGAAGAAGATATATTACCCCCAATTGTCAACTTCAGTTGATCTTCGGTTTTCACTTTCAGATGCAAATCAAACAATCCTGTAACCGAATCAAAAACCGCATGAGGAATTACTTCCGAGATTGCTTCATCCGAAATGAGCTTAAAATACGATTGCTTAAACTCCTTCAGATCAAACTCCTCATCATCGTGATGAAAAATTCGGTTTACATACTCCCGTTGCGAGCTGTCTACTCCTTCAACATCAACATCTTGAAATTTTAAAACGGGCAATCTTCGCTGAAAATCCATTCTACGCTGAGCAACCTCTTCCGTTGAAATCCTTCGATTAACCCGCGCTTTAATTTCATCCATATGCTTCATGGTAGAATCGTACCCCAGTTTAACCAACTCATCTACTTTAGAAAAATCGAATAAATTGATTTTTCCTAAATCAAATTTCAGTACCAAACCATCCGACGAAGGAACAGAATAATCGGTCGGGTTCATAATCATGTTTTGCAATTGCGTCACAATATCGTCATCATCAGGTTTTGGTGGATTGTAGGCAACCACACTTCCCAAAATAAAGTCAGGCTTAAAATCGGCTTTCATCACATCTACAGGGAAATTATTATAAATTCCACCATCAAACAGCAACTCACTGTCAACTATAATAGGCTTAAACATAAATGGATAGGTAAGCGAAGCGCGAATAGCGTCACCCAAATCGGCCTGACGAAACACCACTGATTTTTTTTTATGAACATCAGAAGCTACGCAACGGAACGGCACAAAAAGTTTATCAAAATTACTCCCTGAAGCCGCATTTACTTTGGCACACAACGGGATAAAGGCATAATTCATCTGTCCTGGAGGTACAATATTAGTCGGTAAAATCTTTGTTTTTAAATTAATTGCTTTCTGTTTACTTATTTGAATTCGCAGATTTATTACACCTGCATTAGGACTGGCACTACGATAAAAATACATATTCTCGGGTTCTACTTCGCCGTTCAGCCAATGTTTAAAATCTTCCGACTTCAGCACTTTTATCATCTCGTCTGGAGTCATACCCATAGCATACATCCCTCCCAACATAGCTCCGATAGAAGTTCCGGTCACATAGTCTATCGGTATATTATTTTCTTCCAGCGCTTTAATAATGCCTATATGCGCTATACCCGGAGCACCACCACCACTTAATACAAGACCAACCTTCTGAGCTTTGAGTGCCGAAAAGGTTATTAAAGCAAAACAAATCAGCAACAGTTTCTTTTTAAAATTCATCGTTAATTCTGGTGTAATCAGTAATATAAAATGGCTGGATGTAGCAGCTACCCTTCGAAACAGTATCCAAGTCCGAGCTTAGTTACTATATTTTTTTCGTAACGTCCTATTTTTCTTCTAATACGGGTAATGTTTACATCTATCGTTCGACTAAGAACAAATGCTTCGTCGGACCATACGCGCTTGAGTAATTCTTCGCGCGTAAACAATCTGTTTCTGTTTTCTAAAAATAATTTAAGTATCTCAAATTCTTTTTTCGTGAATCGTATTTCTTTTTCTTCCAGCAAAACTTGTTTCTTTTCCAGATTAATTATCAGCTTATCGTAAGAGAGGATTTGAAGTCCGATTTTCATTTTAGAATCAAAACGGCCAATTATGGCTTTCACCCTAGCCAACATTTCTCTTATTGAAAATGGCTTTGTTATATAGTCGTCAGCACCAAGATTAAAAGCTGTGAGCCTGTCATTTTCGGTATCTTTGGCAGAAATAAACACGATAGGAGTATTAGCGGTTTTAGGATTATTTCGAATCATATGTGCCATCCTGAAACCTGAGATCTCACCCATCATCACATCTAATAACAACAAGTTATACTCCGTGATGTTTTTCTTCAATGCTTCTTCTGCAGAATAAACCACATCTACCGCATAACCTTCTACCTCTAATGCGTACCGAATAACTTCGCATAGATCTTCTTCATCATCGACTACCAAAACACGACATTTGCTCATAACTGACTGATTTTAAATTAATCGTCAAAGTTATGTTTGCGATGTTACGACTGTATGATATAGCTATTACAAAACTGTGTTTTCGCGCCAGACAATATAAAAACAAAAGCAAAAAACCGTTACAAATTTCATGCAACGGTTCTTATCTCAATATATCAAAATTCTTATTTTCCCTGCTCTTTAGCCCAACTATCTTTCAACGAAGCAGTTCTATTAAAAACTAGCTTGTCACTTGTTGAGTCTAAATCAACATTGAAATAGCCAATACGTTGGAATTGAAACTGATCCAGCGGTTTGGCTTCACTCAAAGAAACCTCTACTTTACAGTTATTCAGTACTCTCAATGAGTTTGGATTCAATAAATCCCTGAAATCACGCTCATCAGCCGATGGATTTTCGACACTGAATAATCTATCATACAAACGAACTTCTGCATTGAGGCAATGAGCTGCCGAAACCCAGTGTAGGGTTCCTTTAACCTTACGATTACTCTCCGGCATTCCACTTTTGGTTTGTGAGTCATATTCGCAGTAAATTTCTTCAATATTACCTTCAGCATCTTTCTTACAACCTGTACACTTAACGATATAAGCACTTTTCAGACGAACCTCCTGACCAGGTGTCATACGGAAATACTTCTTGGGAGCATCTTCCATAAAGTCATCACGCTCAATATAAAGCTCTTTAGAGAAGGCTAAAGTGCGTGTACCGGCCGATTCATCTTCCGGATTATTGACTGTTTCCAACATTTCTACCTGATCTTCAGGATAATTAGTAATAATCAATTTTACGGGATCAAGTACTGCATTAACACGCGTTGCTGTTTTGTTCAAACTTTCACGCACGCTGTGCTCCAACAGACCCACATCATTCATCGCTTCAAATTTGGTATAGCCAATTTTATCAATGAAATTATGAATTGATTCAGGAGAATAACCTCGACGGCGCAAACCACAAATAGTAGGCATGCGCGGATCATCCCAGCCACTTACCAGACCTTCTTGTACCAATTGAAGCATTTTACGCTTACTCATTACGGTATAAGTGATATTCAACCGGTTGAATTCAATTTGTCTGGGACGGTAATCGGAGTCTTTAAACTGATCGATAAACCAATCATAAAGAGGACGATGAACCTCAAATTCCAAGGTACAAAGTGAATGTGTAACTCCTTCGAAATAATCAGATTGTCCGTGAGCATAATCGTACATAGGATATGCTTTCCATGTCCAGCCCGTACGATGATGAGGGTGTGAGTTGATAACACGATACATCAACGGATCCCGAAAATGCATGTTAGACGACGCCATATCAATCTTAGCACGTAAGACCATAGCACCTTCAGGAATTCCTCCTGTGTTCATCTTTTTGAACAACTCGAGATTTTCTTCTACAGGACGATTTCTGTAAGGGCTTTCGGTACCTGGTATTGTCGGTGTACCTTTCTGTTTGGCTATAGTTTCTGCAGATTGTTCATCTACATAAGCCTTACCTTGTTTTATAAGCTCAATGGCTAAATCCCACAATTGCTGGAAATAATCTGAGGCGTAATAAACATCTTTCCACTTGTACCCAAGCCATTGAATGTCTTCCTGAATAGAATCAACATATTCAACGTCTTCTTTAACCGGATTGGTGTCGTCAAAACGAAGATTACAAGCCCCACCATAGTTTTCTGCTATCCCAAAATCAAGGCAAATAGCCTTTGCGTGACCTATGTGCAGATAACCGTTAGGCTCTGGCGGGAAACGTGTTTGAATTCGTCCGTCATTTTTACCATCTTTCAAGTCTTGCTCTACAAAAGCTTCTATAAAATTCAAGCTTTTCTTTTGTGCTTCATCAATATTTTCCATAAATGTTACGAATTTCGTTTTATAAGAAGCGTAG
>Ga0302216_1000431_pt1 | contig 14632 bp, 12 predicted proteins | sample II_Fen_N3_2_FD_194575 | JGI IMG/M metagenome (GOLD analysis project Ga0302216, IMG submission 194575) | Peat permafrost microbial communities from Stordalen Mire near Abisko, Sweden - II_Fen_N3_2 | ecosystem: Environmental > Terrestrial > Soil > Wetlands > Permafrost | place: Sweden: Abisko...
ATCAACAAATGCGCATCCCTGTATTCGGTCGTGGGAATGGAAGCGCGGTTCAAAAGGATGTCCAATTCCTCCTTGGTCTTGTGGAAACCGCCATCCAAAGCCTTCACCACGATATCCTTGCTTTTTGTGATGATCGAAGCCGTCAGCCCCAGTTGTGCATCCCTGGTCTTCATCTTGGTGCGGATGCGGGGCGCGGTGAGTTCCAGCATCCAATGGATGTCCTGTGCGGAAACCACATGCCAAGTCGGCCTGAACACGTGCGTCCGAAGAATTTCACCACGGTCCAAAGCCGATTCAATATCCGTTTCGGTGGAACCCGGTAGTCGGCTGCCAATCGCCCATTTCATCATCGCGTAATCCTGAGCTTGAAGGGCGCCCAGGTGTGCAACCACTTCCTGAACCGATTTTCCGGATTCGGGGAGTAGCAGCTGGCTGTTCAGCCGGATGGGGAGGATATCGGTTTCGACCATGTTAAAACAACATTTCAACCAATGGAATCAAGAGTGCGGTCATGATGCCCATGATGCCGATGGCAAGACCGCTGATGGCGCCTTCCAACGCTCCCATCTCCAGTGCGCGGACGGTGCCGAGTGCGTGAGAGGCCGAGCCCATGGCCAAGCCTTGTGCGATTTTGCTTTTGATGCCCAGGCGCCTTAATATAATGGGCCCGACCAGACCACCGAACAAGCCGCAAATAACAACGAAGGCCGCCGTCAAAGCTGGAACGCCTCCGTTTTTCTCGGCCAGGCTGATGGCGATGGGCGTGGTCACCGATTTGGGTGCCAAAGATGCCATCAGCATGTGGTCTGCGCCCAAGAGTTTGGCAATGAGCAATACGCTGAAAATTCCGACGAAGCTCCCAACAAAAACGGCTGTCAGGATGGAAACGACGTTGCCTTTGATGTGCTCTATTTGTTCGTAAAGCACAAAGCCCAAGGCGACCACACTGGGTCCGAGCATAAAGTTCAGCAGGCGTGTTTGTTGGTAAAAAGTTTGGTAATCAATGCCGGTCACTTTGAGGAAGGGGATGATGATGACCATCGAAATGAGCAAGGGTTGCAACAGCGTGATTTTAGTGCGTTTGTAGATCCAGACTCCCAACAGGAAGGTGCCCATGACCAAGGTGAGCATAAACACTTCGCCCTTGAAGAGTTCCCCGATTTGTTGCAGTATCGTGCTCATGATTTACGGTGTTTTTCCATTTTTTCCTGAATCAGAGCGACTGTGACTATCGTCAGGATGGTGCTGACGGAAATGGCCAGCACGATGGCCACCAGGTTTTTGGAAACCAATTCTCCGTAGGCCATCAGTCCGACTGCTGCAGGCACAAAGAAAACAGCCATGTTCTTGGTGATGGTTGTAGCGGCAGAACGGACATTCTCAGGGTTCAGCAATTTAAAGTACAAACTCAGAAATAGCAGGATCATGCCAATCACACTTCCAGGTAGGAAGCCCTTGATAAGCAGACTCAGCATTTCTCCGATAAAATAGAAAAGTAGTATGTAGAAGGAACCCTTTATCATCCGTTTTGTCTAAATAAATTCATATATTCGTAACCTCAATTCGTCTCAAAATTTCAAGGACTTGCAAATATCCAAAAATCTGCTGAAATATCGCTATACCCATGAATAAGAACGTTGTTTTACTGATGCTTTTTGTATTGCCCTTGTTGGCAAATGCTCAACAGTTACCTTTTCAGAATCCGGAATTGACATCTCTCGAACGGGCCACGGACTTGTTGCAACGCATGACATTGGATGAAAAAATCAGTCAGATGCGCGATCAGTCGGCTGCCATACCTCGTTTTGGCATGCCTCCTTTCCAATGGTGGAACGAGGCTTTGCACGGTGTAGCCAGAGCTGGCAAGGCAACCGTTTTTCCACAGGCCATTGGTCTGGCAGCGACTTTTGACGATATGTCCGTGAAAGAAACCTTCACTTTTGTTTCGGATGAGGCCAGATACAAGAATACGGAATTCCGTAAGAACGACTCTTACAGACGATATGAGGGTTTGACGTTCTGGACACCCAACATCAATATTTTTCGCGATCCACGCTGGGGACGTGGTATGGAAACCTATGGTGAAGATCCCTGGTTGACTGCCCGCATGGGAGTGGCTGTAGTCCGCGGTCTTCAGGGTGATCCTTCACAAAAGTATATCAAAACATTGGCTTGTGCCAAACATTTTGCCGTCCACAGCGGACCGGAATGGAACCGCCACAGTTTCAATGCCGAAAACATTTCCCAACGCGATCTTTGGGAAACGTATCTCCCGGCTTTCAAGGCTTTGGTCAAGGAAGCCGATGTCAGGCAGGTAATGTGTGCATACAACCGATTTGACGGTAAACCTTGTTGCAACAGTAATCAGTTGTTGCAGCAAATTCTTCGGAACGACTGGGGATACCAGCACATTGTGGTTTCCGATTGTGACGCCATTTCCGATTTCTACGAAAAAGGTCATCATGAAACCAGCGCAGGGCCGGCTGAAGCCTCTGCCGATGCCGTGATTACCGGTACCGACGTGGAATGCGGGGGAAATTACAAAAGCTTGGGAGAAGCCGTTAAAAAAGGGCTGATCACCGAAGATAAAATCAATGTTTCCCTGCTTCGTCTTTTGGAAGCTCGCTTCGACCTTGGCTTGTTCGATCCAGATTCCATCGTATACTGGACCAAAAGTCCGATGACAGAAGTGGAAAGTTCGGAACATCAGGCAAAAGCTTTGTTAATGGCCAGAAAAAGCATAGTCTTGCTGAGTAACAATAAAGGGACCTTGCCACTGAGCAAATCCATCCGTAGGATAGCTGTGATGGGGCCGAACGCCAACGATTCCGTGATGCAGTGGGCCAATTACAACGGATTCCCGACCAAAACGGTCACCATTTTGGAAGGTATTCGTTCCAAGTTGCCTCAGGGCAGTGTCGTGTACGACAAGGGTTGTGATTATGTGAAGGAACTGGACGGTCAGAAGAATCCCATTGATTACGATGCAGTTGCTCAGAAAGTGAAGGATGTGGACGCCATTATCTTTGTCGGTGGTATCAGTCCCAAGTTGGAGGGGGAAGAAATGAAAGTGGCTTTGCCCGGATTTAAGGGCGGTGACCGTACGAACATCGACTTGCCAATGGTGCAGGAAAAAATGCTGAAGGCGCTGAAAAAATTGGGCAAACCGGTTGTTTTTGTGCTCTGCTCTGGCAGTTCGATGGCTTTGCCTTGGGAAAACAAAAATCTTGACGCCATCCTTGCTGCCTGGTATCCGGGTCAGGCCGGAGGAACCGCGGTTGCGGATGTTCTTTTTGGTGATTACAATCCTGCCGGGCGACTACCAGTTACGTTCTATGCATCTTCCAAAGACTTGCCCGATTATCAGGATTATGATATGTCGAAAGGGAGAACTTACCGGTATTTCAAAGGAAAACCGTTGTATCCGTTCGGTTATGGCCTGAGTTATACTACGTTCGCCTATTCCAATGCAAAAGTGAATAAAACCGTTTTGCCCTTGAAGAATACGCTGACATTGTCACTGGATTTGAAAAACACCGGAAAGGTTGCCGGAGAAGAAGTGGCACAAGTGTACATTCGAAACCTTCAGGATCCGGAAGGTCCCATCAAGAGTTTGCGTGGTTTCCGTCGAGTCAGGGTGTTGCCCGGTACAACCAAGGAAGTGCGGTTCTACCTGACACCATCGGCCTTTGAATTCTTTGATACGGAAACGAATACGATGAAGGTCAAGCCGGGGAAATACGAAATTCTCTACGGAGGTTCCTCCGACAGGAAAGCGTTGAAATCACTGATTGTTGAACGCATCAAATAAAGAAGAAACGGTTCAGCTATTGGACTGATTTATCGGTATACGGACTGTAAACGTACTACCGACATTCAACATGCTTTCCACATGAATGCTGCCCCCGAGTATTTCAGCATAGGCTTTTGCAATGGATAAGCCTAAGCCTGAGCCTTCAAACTTTCGAATGCGTGAGGAGTCAACCTGAACAAAGCGATCGAAAATGATTTCCATTTTATCGTCTGGAAGACCGATGCCACTGTCGCTCACCACCAAGATCAGTTCATTGACTTCGATGGAGCAGTCGATTTTGACGAACCCTTTGACCGTATATTTCAATGCGTTTTTAATAAGGTTGGTCAAAATGGAATAGATCTTTGCTTGGTCGGTATGTATAAGGCAATTTTCTGGAAGTATATGGTTGTTAAAGGACAATTCCAATTTCCTTTTGGCAGCCTCGGGCCTGAAGAAGTCTTGTAGTCCTGAAAGAATCGCATGAATGTCCATTTCCGAATTGATCACTTCCATTTGTCCGGATTCAATTTTTGAGATATCGATGATGTCCACCATGGTCTTCAACAACCGATCTCCATTTTCCCATACAATGTTCAAATATTCATTTCGTTCGGTATTTGTGAGGTCATCGCGTTGCAGGATGGAAATGAAACCCATGATGCCGTTCATAGGTGTGCGGATTTCGTGGCTCATATTGGATAAGAAAGCCGATTTTAGTTTGTCGTTTTCTTCTGCCTTTTTTCGGGCGAGTATCAATTCCTCTTGACGGGCAATATCCTCCGTTATATCAAAAATGGTGATCAGGCGGCTTCCAACGTTGTTTTTTAAAGGGGTCTTGATTATTCTGAATGATCTTGTACGACCTTCCACCGTGGTGCTCAATTGGAGTGGAGAGTCAACCGACTCGATGGCCATTTGCATGGATGAGGATACCGGGATTACCTGCGAAGCAGTCAGTCCCAAGATGTCATCCGTCTTAATGCCTGTAAAAATCTTGGCAGTCAGGTTGATGTCCTGAATTCTGTTTTGTTCGTCAAGCGCCATGATACCAATCGGTAGCGTTTCAACCAAGGCCTCTCTGGCCACAGGAACCAGATTCAGAAAAGAGCTTTTAAGTATGGACCAGCTAAAAAGGATGCTGCTGAGTGTGGTGCTGATTGGGGTGATGTCCAAGCCTTTTACCGGATTAACGCCGGAGATGTAAAAGAAACTGACAATCCATGGAACTATTCCGGCAATAGTGACCAACCAACCTTGTATGACATATACTTTTCGATGTTGGTTGAAACGGATAAAATCAAACAGAAACAGGGAGGCTGCCAGAAGCAGCAAGTAGCTGTAAAGGGTGTATCCGATCCAGAACCAAAAACCGTGATAATAAGTCATGATGTTGGTCTCCGAAGAAATGGGTGAGAAGCTGCTCCATATCCAATGATGATGTTCGTTGGTGAGGGCTAACAGTAGGGTAATGAGCGGAAAGACAAAGAGCAACCAACCGTTTCTGATATCTTTGAATCGGATCAACTTGGTGAATCGGAGAACAAAAAGCAAATAGAAAACCGGTATGAGTACGACGCTGATGTACGAAAATTTGGTAAGGATGATCTTGATCTCTTGGTTAGGTGCTGCTGATTCAAAACAAAGTATGAATGCACAGAATGCAACCAAGTATGTGAGTATTGACAACTCTTTCGCACCGACTACTGATTTTCGTTGTTGAGCCAACCAGCCCACCACAAATGCAATGACAGAAGTTATCAGGTAAATGATGGAAAAAGGGGTGAAAAGCATGAATTTAAGGTTATTCGAGCAAGATTTTTGTTTCTTAAGGGACGAAGATAGCTAAATGCCCGAATAATACTTGAAGAATCTCAAAGTAATAAAAGTATCTTTTCAAGGATGTCACTTTCATCCGGATGGAACCAATGGTACTCGGTATCCCGCCTAAACCAGGTCAGTTGTTTTCTGGCGTATTTATGGGTATTGAATTTCAAGGCAGTGACTGCTTGCTCAAGGCTCAGAAGGCCGTCGAAGTGGTCGAACATCTCTTTGTAGCCCACCGTGTTGAGTGCATTCAGGCTGCGGTAGGGGTAGAGGCATTTGGCTTCCATCTCCAGACCCCGAAGCATCATTTCGTCCACGCGACAGTCGATACGATCGTAGAGTTCCTTCCGGTCCCGGTTCAGGCAAATCTTCAGGATGTGGAAGGGCCTTTTTTTTGCCGTGTCCTTGCGAAAGGAGGAAAAAGGAAGTCCCGTCATTCGGCACATCTCCAAACCGTGGATGACGCGTTTCGGGTTCTGCTGGTCCACTTGCTCAAAATAAATAGGATCCAAGCGTTTTAATTCCTCCAGAATGGGTTCCAAACCTTTATTATGGTACAGATCGGATAATTCTTGTCGAACCACTGGATCCATGTCCGGCATGTCGTCAATTCCTTTGCAGACTGCATCGATGTACATCATGGAGCCGCCAGTCATCACTACGGCCTCGTGACTGTCGAATAGCGTATTCAGCAGTGTCAGTGCTTCTGATTCGAATTTGGCGGCGCTGTAAGGCTCGTGGATGCTTTTTGAGGCGATGAAGTAATGTTGTGCGCGTTTTAACTGATCAGGCGTAGGCGCTGCCGTGCCGATGGACATTTCGCGGAAGATCTGCCTGGAGTCGCAGCTTAAAACAGGAGAACCCAACGCTTCGGCGATGCGAAGGCTGAGTTCTGTTTTACCTACACCGGTGGGGCCGGTCAATACCACGAGGGTCTTCATACGTTGGATTCTGCCAGAATCCTAAGGTTCGGTTGAGAAGCTGGTGTTGTTTTCGACTTCATCCAGACCTGTAAAACCTTCGGCATCCAGTTCGTCCATATCAAAACCTTCGTCACCGTAGAAGCTTTCGTCCAAATTGATTTTCGGAGTGACATCCAACGTGGTTTCGTCGAATTCAACGATTTGAACAGGTGCCTCGCCTTCAGCAAAAAGCAATTTGGCTTTGGAGAGCTCTTTGCCGGGAATGAATTGGAAGGCTTCCATAAAAAAGGAGCGTTCGGTCAGGTAATCGAAGACGTAAAGCAATTTCTGGCCTTCGTCCTCGATCAGTTCGCTGAGTTTGGTACTTTCCATGACCCAGCTGTCCACTTCGGGGCTGCTGTCCATTTCAATGAGGGTCACTTCGGTATCCTTTTCCCAGTCGTCGTTGCAAAGGAAGAATGACGTCATCTGGTCGGGTGCATATTCGACACTATCTAGGATGGCGTTGTGCAAATCCAGAAAACTGGCTTCCGAACTGATGGCGATTTCGCGTGAGAAATCATCCACTTCGTCTGAAAGTAGGCGAAACTTATAAACCATAGAGCAATAATCGTTTAGTAATTAAAAATATCCTTTGATGATACCGCGGGGCGAATTCTTCACGAAAAGGATGATTTCGTCGCGTTCTTTGGTAGCAGGCAGCTCTGCCTCAATGCGTTCGATGGCGTCGCTGTTGTTGAGTCCCGATTGATAAAGATAACGAAAAATTTCCTGAATATCGCGTATCTGTTCGTTGGTATAATTTCTTCTGCGAAGGCCGATGGAATTGATGCCACAGTAGGCGATGGGCTCGCGGGCAGCCTTGATGAAGGGTGGTACGTCTTTATTTATTTTGGATCCGCCCTGTACCATGACGTGTGATCCGATGTGGCAGAATTGGTGAACCAAAGTGCCTCCGCCGATGATGGCGAAGTCGTCCACTTCCACTTCGCCGGCCAGTTGCACGCAATTGGACATGATGACGCTATTGCCGACCACACAGTCGTGGGCCACGTGGCAATAAGCCATGATCAGGCAGTTGTTGCCCACCACTGTCTTGCCTTTGGCTGAAGTGCCACGGTTGATGGTGACGTATTCACGGATGGTGGTGTTGTCACCGATTTCAGCCGTAGTGTCTTCGCCTGCAAATTTCAAGTCTTGTGGAACGGCTCCGATGACTGCTCCGGGGAAAATGACGCAGTTTTTGCCTATTCTGGTGCCTTCGAGGATGGTCACATTGGAACCGATGCGGGTACCTTCACCAATGATCACATTCTTGTCGATGGTGACAAAGGGCTCGATCACCACATTGGGTGCAATTTTGGCATCCGGATGTACGTAAGCTAAGGGTTGTTTCATATTGCGGACGAACTATTTGTTTTTGACTATCTGAGCCATGAATTCGGCTTCAGAAACGATTTTTTCCCCGACGAAGGCATACCCTTTCATCGAGCAGATACCTCGGCGGATTTCGGAAATCAGGTCGAGTCGGAAAATGAGGGTGTCGCCGGGAACTACTTTGTGGCGGAATTTGACGGCGTCTATTTTTAGAAAATACGTCGAGTAGGTTTCCGGATCCTTGAGGGTGCTCAGAATGAGCAAACCACCGGTCTGTGCCATGGCTTCCACCTGAAGTACACCGGGCATGACGGGTTCGTTCGGGAAGTGACCCATGAAAATTTCTTCATTGCCGGTTACATTTTTGATGCCGACGATGTGGCGGTCGCTGATTTCAATGATTTTATCGACCATTTGGATGGGCCAGCGGTGCGGGAGCAATTGTTTGATGCGGACGTTGTCGAAAATGGGAGGAATGTCCGGATTGTAAACCGGGCATTGAACTTCGGTCCGCTTCATTTCCTTGCGGATGAGTTTGGCCATCTGGTTGTTGATCTTGTGGCCAGGGCGGGTAGCGATGATATGGCCTTTCAAAGGCTTGCCTATCAATGCGATATCTCCGACAAGATCGAGCAGTTTGTGACGTGCAGGCTCGTTGTCGTGTTTGAGGGGCTTGTTGTTGATGTAGCCCAGTTTGTTGACCAGTTTGTGAGGCAGGTGCATGTGGTCGGCCAATGCGTCCAGTTTATCCTGTTCCAATTCCTGGTCGTAGATGACCAGGGCGTTGTCGAGGTCACCACCCTTGATGAGGTTGTGTTGCAGCAACAAGTCTACTTCGCGTACGAATACGAAGGTGCGGCTGTCGGCGATTTCAGCCTGGAAATCGGACAATGCGTTCAGTCGGGCGAACTGATTGTTGAGGATGCAGGAGTTGAAGCTGATCAGAGTCGTGATACTGAAGCCATCGTATGGAAGGATGATGAGGGATGCGCCGGTTTCGGGATCACTCACTTCGATGCGGTTGCGAACCACGTAATATTCTTTGGCCCAATCCTGACTGACGACGCCGACTTCACGGATGGCTTCGACAAATGAAATGGCGCTTCCGTCGAGAATGGGCATTTCAGGTCCATCAATCTCAATGAGGCAGTTATCGATTTCAGCAGCGTAAAGGGCAGCCATGGCATGTTCAATCGTGCTGATGGTCACTCCGTTCTTGAAAAGTACGGTGCCGCGTTCGGTGTTGTTGACGTTTTCGGCCACGGCTTCAATAATGGGCTTGTCTTTGAGGTCCACCCGAATGAATCGATAGCCGGTGTTGGGTTCAGAGGGACAAAAACGTGCTGTTATGGGGATGCCGGTATGCAAACCTTTGCCGGAAACGGTGAATTCTTTTTGAAGAGTGAGCTGATTGGGCATTTTCAAATGGTATTTTGATTTTTCTTAAGCGCTTCGATTTCTTTGCGAAGCATGCCAATTTCCAGATTTAAATCAGGCAATTGTTTGTAAATGGCGAAAGAACGGGCAAATTTCTTGTTGTTTATGGCAGGAGTGCCGAAAAGAGCATGTGAGGTGTCAAGTACGGAGTTGGACAAACCAGATTGGGCACCAATCATGGCCCCATCTGCAACATGGATGTGACCAGCCATGCCGACTTGTCCGCCGATCATGCAATTCTTTCCTACTTTCGTAGAGCCAGAAATGCCTGTTTGAGCAGCAATGACGGTATTGTCACCGATTTCAACGTTGTGGGCTATTTGAATGAGGTTGTCCAATTTTACTCCTTTACGGATCACGGTGGAACCCATCGTAGCTCTGTCAATGGTGGTGTTGGCGCCGATTTCGACATTGTCTTCCAGAATGACATTGCCAATTTGGGGTATTTTTTGATAATCGCCAGCATTTTGCGGAGCAAAGCCGAAACCGTCCGCACCGATGATGGCGCCCGGTTGAAGGATGCAGCCGTTACCGATCACGCAGTCGTCCATTATTTTGACTCCAGGATAAATAACACAATCGGAGCCGATTTTCACACCGTCTCCGACATATACCTGTGCATGAATTTTTGTATTGTTGCCGATTTTGGCATTTTCTCCGATGATGGCGAAGGTTCCGACATACAGGTTTTCACCTAGGGTGGCTGAAACCGCGATGGATGATTTCGGGTCTATGCCGGTCTTGCCAGGTTTGGCCTGGCTGACCATGGTGAGCAGGATGGCCAGGCTGCTGTAAGGGTCGTCAACCCGGATCAGCGTGGCGCCAATGGGCTGCTCGGCTATGAAATCTTTGTTGACCAAGACGACACTGGCGTTGGTCGAATAAATGAAAGGTGTGTATTTCGGGTTGGATAGGAACGTCAGTGAACCCGTCACGCCCTCCTCAATCTTCGAAAGTGTGTTGACGGAAACGTCGGGATTCCCTTCGATTTCACCAGACAAGAAAGAAGCTATTTGTTTAGCTGTAAATTCCATCGGTCAAAAAATTTGCGCAAAAATACAAAATATTCCCTAATGAATATGTATTTTTCCAGTGAGCGTTTCAAATCTACTAAAATTATATGTCATCTCAAAGACGAATGTAACAGTACACGTACTTTCGGACTTCCTTGGAGAGCAGTTCCAAATTCAGCATGTCCGAAGCCTTCGTGATGGGTACAATAACCCCTGAGTTATACATGATGTCGATGCTGTCGTCGGCTTCGCTGTACATGTTGCTTGAAACACTGCTCAGTGATGTCAGTAACGTGGCGTCTTTCCTTGAAATTCCGAATTTCTCCATGATGGCCAAGGTTTTTGCCTCGACCCCTTTCGGGTCCGGTTCCTCATTGCTCATCTCAATCTTGAAGAGTTTGCGCTCCAACAAGCCTTTGCTCAGGGTGGAAAGCACAAAATCGGGGTGAAACTGCCAGCTTTTGATGGCAGCCCAGATGTCGGTATCGTCCAATTGTTCAAAAAAATCGAGATCCTCTTCGTTCAAAATGCCTTTGACTTGGTTCCCTTCAAGGAAATAAGTCAATGCAGGAGATGCAAAAGGGCATGCATTCGCTACAGCCAATTCGCTGGCCCGCTTCAATAAGTTCTGCAACATCTTCTCAGCTGCCAGCGAGGTTTTGTGCAAATAAACTTGCCAATACATCAACCGCCTGGAAAGCAGGTAGTTTTCGATGGAATAAATGCCTTTGGCCTCCACCACGAGTTTGTCGTCAACGACGTTCAGCATTTTAATGATTCGCGCGGATCCGATGTTGCCTTCGGTCACGCCAGAGAAAAAACTGTCGCGGCGCAGGTAATCCAGTCGATCCATATCGAGGTTGCCGGATACCAGCTGATGCAGGAATTTTTTGGAGTATTCATCCTTGAAAATGGCGATGGCCAGATCCAGCTTGCCGTTGAAAGTACGGTTCATCCGTTCCATTAAAAGCAGGGATATTTCTTCGTGGGAAACACCTTTGATAATACTGTCTTCCAGTACGTGCGAAAACGGTCCGTGACCGATATCGTGCAAAAGGATGGCGGCAGTCACGGCATCGGCTTCTGCCTGCGTGATGTCTATGCCCTTGGATTGCAGGTGATGAACGGCTTCCATCATCAGGTACATGGCGCCGGTCGTGTGCTGAAAGCGGGTATGCTGGGCACCCGGATACACATAAGGCGACATGCCTAATTGCTTGATCCGCGAGAGCCGTTGCAAGTAGCGGTGCTGATAGACTTCGTACAAAAACCCGGTTGGCAGGTTGATGAATCCGAAGACTGGGTCGTTGATTATTTTGCGTTTGGCTTCCAAAATGTCAAATTTTTGCCAAATAAACGGCCATTTCTTTCTGTACTTTCATCGCTTCGGCCTTGGCTGTTGAAGCAAAGTCCGTTCCGTTGGAAGCGTAAAGGATTTGCCTGGAGGAATTCACCAACAGGCCGCATTGCTTGTTCATGCCGTATTTCACGACTTCTTCCAAGCTACCGCCTTGTGCGCCGACGCCGGGAACGAGTAGGAAGTGGCTGGGAGCGATTTTACGAATGTCGGCAAACGTACTACCCTGCGTGGCACCGACCACATACATCATTTGTTCGTCAGAAGCCCAGTTTTGGGAAGTTTTCAGCACTTTTTCAAAGAGGCGTTCACCCTTGGCATCGGTGGTGAATTGGAAGTCTTGGGAGCCCTTGTTGGAGGTGAGTGCCAGCAGAATCACCCACTTGCCCTCGTATTTGAGGAACGGCTTCACGCTGTCTTCACCCATGTAAGGGGCGACGGTTACTGCATCGAAAGGCAGTTCCTCAAAGAAACTGGCGGCATACATTTCGGAGGTGTTCCCAATGTCGCCACGCTTGGCATCGGCGATAATGAATTGGTCGGGATATGTTGAACGAATGTACTTCACGGTTTTTTCCAAAGCCAGTAAGCCCTTGACCCCTAAGCATTCATAAAACGCAAGGTTGGGTTTGTAAGCCACGCAATAGTCGGCCGTGACGTCGATGATGGCTTTGTTGAAGGCGAAGATGGGGTCTTCCTCCTCCAGCAAATGTGCGGGTATTTTTTTCAGGTCGGTGTCCAAGCCGATACAAAGGAAGGATTTTTTCCTTATAATGTTTTCAAACAATATTTTTTTATCCATATATAATGGTGTGTTATAGTTCACTGTCTTTCATTCGTTCGGCGTTCTCTGCCACGATCAACTGGTCGAGCACGACTTGGATGTCGCCGTTCATGTAGGCGGCCAAGTTGTAGATGGTGTAGTTGATGCGGTGATCGGTGATGCGGCCTTGCGGGTAATTATAAGTTCGAATTTTGGCTGAACGGTCCCCGGTGGACACCATCGTCTTGCGCTTGGAACCGATTTCGTCGAGGTATTTCTGATGCTCGATGTTGTAGATGCGGGAGCGCAGTTCAATCATGGCCTTGGCCTTGTTCTTGTGCTGTGATTTTTCGTCCTGGCACTGCACTGAAATGCCCGTCGGAATGTGTACCAGCCTAATGGCTGAATACGTGGTGTTGACCGATTGACCGCCTGCGCCGGAGGAACAGAACGTATCCACGCGGATGTCGGATTCTTTCAGGTCAATGTCGAATTCCTCGGCTTCGGGCAAAACAGCCACGGTGGAGGCGGAGGTATGAACGCGGCCCTGTGTTTCGGTGGCCGGAACGCGTTGAACACGGTGCACTCCCGATTCGTACTTGAGCGTGCCATAGACGTTTTCGCCCGTCACGGCAAAGATGATTTCCTTGAATCCGCCGGAGGTGCCTTCGCTGGTGGAGGTGATTTCTACCTTCCAGCCCTTGCTTTCACAGTAGCGGGCGTACATCTTGAAGAGGTCGCCGGCGAAAATGGCGGCTTCGTCACCGCCGGTTCCGCCACGGATTTCCACAATGGCGTTCTTGGCGTCTTCGGGGTCGGCGGGCACGAGCAGGAACTTGATTTCGCTTTCCAGTTCCGGAAGGCGGCTTTGGCTGGAATCGAGTTCCTCCTTGGCCATTTCACGGATTTCGGGGTCGGATTCGGTATCCAACAATTCCCTGGCATCCGCGATGTTCTGCATCAGACCTTTCAATTCTTTTTGGGCGACGACGATTTTTTCAAGGTCGCGGTATTCTTTGTTGAGCTTGACAAAGCGTTTCATATCGCCAATCACAGATGGGTCTGTGATGAGCGTCGATACTTCTTCAAAGCGGTGTTGAAGGAATTCGAGTTTTTCGAGTAAGGTGGTTTCTGCCATTTTAAAATTTGTATTAAGTTGTCAATCTGTTTCTAATGAAAAGATTGCGTACCTAATACTCAAAGGTGCCGAATTCGCTACTGATGGTCAACGAGGTCTTGTCGGACGCTTCCACATGACCCACAAGTTGTGCTTCCAGCCCGAGGCCTTGGGCGATGGAAATCACCTCGGCGGCCTTTTCGGCAGTTAAATAGACTTCCAAACGGTGTCCCATGTTAAACACCTTGTACATTTCCTTCCAGTCGGTGCCGGACTGTTCCTGAATGAGGCGGAACAGGGGTGGAACCGGAAATAGATTGTCCTTGATGACATGCAACTTTTCGACGAAATGCAGCACTTTGGTCTGGGCACCGCCGGAGCAATGCACCATGCCGTGAATTTCGCTGCGCATCGCATCCAAAAGCTGTTTCACAAAAGGAGCATACGTACGGGTGGGGGAAAGCACGAGTTTGCCGGCATCCAAAGGTGAGCCTTCCACGCTGTCGGTCAGGTTCATGCCTCCAGAATAAATCAAATCGGAAGGGACGGCAGCATCAAAGCTTTCAGGGTATTTCGCGGCAAGATACTTGGCGAAAACGTCGTGGCGGGCGGAAGTGAGGCCGTTGCTGCCCATGCCACCGTTGTAATCCTTTTCGTACGAAGCCTGCCCATAGGAAGCGATGCCCACGATGACGTCGCCGGGTTTGATGTTGGCATTGTCCACCACATCGCTGCGCTTCATGCGGCAAGTCACCGTGCTGTCAACGATGATGGTGCGCACCAGATCACCCACATCGGCGGTTTCACCACCGGTGGCATAAACGCCCACACCCATTGTACGGAGTTCAGCCAGCAATTCGTCCGTTCCGTTGATGATGGCGGAGATGACTTCGCCCGGAATCAGCATTTTATTTCGGCCAATAGTGGAGGAAACAAGAATGTTATCAACAGCCCCCACGCAAAGCAGGTCGTCAATGTTCATGATCAGGGCGTCCTGAGCGATGCCTTTCCACACCGAAAGGTCA
>Ga0302216_1000442_pt1 | contig 14386 bp, 4 predicted proteins | sample II_Fen_N3_2_FD_194575 | JGI IMG/M metagenome (GOLD analysis project Ga0302216, IMG submission 194575) | Peat permafrost microbial communities from Stordalen Mire near Abisko, Sweden - II_Fen_N3_2 | ecosystem: Environmental > Terrestrial > Soil > Wetlands > Permafrost | place: Sweden: Abisko...
CTTGGTATCCATCTTCCCAGGCTTCTGTAGGAGCGTTGCGAGCAGATGCAATCCACCAGCCTGCCTTGTGGCCCCGAAGGAAGTCAGGTACTCCATCAAATCAAGGTGGCCACGCTGATTGTACCGGGAGCGCGGCGATGACGGCCCCTCTACTCCAAACCAGCTAGGGACAGCAATACCGTAGCGGTATGCCGCCATCTCAAGGACCGGCAAATCAAAGCCGCGACCGTTGAACGTGATGAGCTGAGGACACCGGCGTAGGCTCCAACCCTCCCAAAACGCCTTCGTAATCATGTGCGGCCGAAAGCGAGGGCGGTCCAAAGTTGTCAAGCCTGTCAGCGTAAAGTTGGAAGCAACCGCAGCCAGAGCCACAGCTACAGGAACATGATAGACATGCGGCACAAAGTCGGACTTGCCCTTGCTCTCTTCAAGTAATTCGTCGCGAAGACGGGCAACAGCATCTTCGGGACTTAGCGACGGCTCTGAAGGCCATTTCACACGTTGGATCAGCCGGCCGTCAACGACAGTCTCAATGTCCATAACTAGTCCAGCGGTATCAGACGGCAGATGGGACAAAAGAGTAATCCTGAGTTGCAAAAACATGCATGATAAGGCCGTACGATTCATTGACCGGCACATTTCACCCAAATGGCGCTGCATAACCGAGATACTCTTGATGCCCTGAGCGCTCTTCGTCCCAAAAACGTCCTCGATACCCCTCAGGACGATCCCTTCGGGCAGCGGTCGTCAATACAAGACGCTTTTTCGCACGCGAGATGCCCACGAAGAACAAACATCGTTCTTCGTCAGGATTACCCCAAAACATTTCTTCTTCGATTCCCAACATGACAACGGAGTCAAACTCCAAGCCTTTACTCTTATGCATGGTCAGGATCCGCCGCCGATCCAAGGGCTGGGAACATGCTTCAAGGTCGCAAGCAACAAATCGGGCAGCACATGTCCGTCCATCATAGGGGTTCCGCACCGCCGCATATCTCACTTCACCAATGATACTATTTCTTTTCATGCAAATAGACAAGCCATCCACTAACTAGCGAAGCACATATCATCATGGCCTGTTTTTGCAAAGCGGATAAATCACCATAATCGCCAAAGCGCTTTTCGCCATTATTTGGCACAAAGCACAACACCAAATACACAACTAAAGAAATAGCCAAAGCCTTTGCCACTCAAATCCCCCTTTGCGACAACAATTACGAAAAATTTACAGCCGCAGCTCACCAAGATTAGTTACAAGTCATAAACATGATAAAAATCATACATTAACTCTCACGATCAACATCTTCACCAACCGGATTGGACATAATTCATAATAGTTCCTATAATTGCCCCCAATTGAGTAGGTCCTATTGACCCATCCAGCCCTTGCCAAGTTACTACAGCATCTGTGGCGTACAATCCTGCAGTTTCTAATGTGCCGCTGTAAGCTGCAACGCCGACAGCCCCTACAATTTCCGGTGCAAAAGCAGCCAGAAGAGGCGCTCCTGCAACCATCATACTAGCAACAGGATGATCTTGAATCATTCCAAACGCCCCGTTAGCCATTGAGGTGACAGGACTTGCACCATTCGTAATCGACCCCAACACATCAGGGCCAACATTTCCCCATCGGCTACTACTATGCCCCCTCGTACCTCCAGATGCATCACCAATCATAGAAGATCCATCTATTACATTTGAATTCTCATCGCTAGCCAGTATCCCATTCGGGTATGGATTCCAAAACATCCCCAAAGGACTCTGCTGTAGCAGTTGTATCTGCTTCTGCTGCTGATCTGCAGCATGGGAGTAAATATCAGACAATCGATCAATGGAATTTTCTTCAGAATTTGGAGTAATATCAAAGCTTGAGCTATAATCAGGATAAATATCAGACAGCCGATCGATAGAATTCTTCTCATACTTTGGATTAACATCAGTATTCGAGTTGTAAGAAGGCATAGAAGATTGGAAAGAAGACTGGAAATTTGCATATTGAGACGCAGCCATAGATTGAGCACTTCTAGAGAAATCATCCATTTTTGATTGAAAATTCGAATTCCAATCCGAAGCCCCATAATCAGAATACTGCGTAAATTGACTAGGCATTACAATCGGAGGAATGGTCACGTTCACAGGAGGGATAGGAGGGATAGTGATAGGAGGAATAGTGATATTTATCGGAGGAATCACAAAACCATCATCGCGCCCATCAGCATCAACAGTGATTAATGGAGAAGTACCGTATGCATACGGGCTCGCAAATTGGTGCGCAGGATCCGGAGCAGTCCACATCCCTAGTTCCGGATCATACCAACGGGCACCAAAATAATACAGTCCCGAGCCATCAAAGAACTGCTTTCCAGTCCATTTCTCGGTTACATCAGGACTTTCACCTTCTAAAGTGCGTGGATCACCATACGCTTGATAATCATAGCTGCTTACAATACTCCCTGTAGAATCAATTACTCGAATTGTACTTCCCTGATGATCTTTCAAGTAAAAGTTCAAGTTTCCATCATGCAGTCTGCGACCGATTACTGAGCTCTGCCCAATAACATTTGTGATTTCTTCAAGAGTCTTGGAAACGTGTTGATCAGCCGAATCATAATAGCTCCATGTTTCACGGATTTCTTTCTGAACTTTCCCTCCAATCCGAACATATTGTACTCTTCCGACATTCCCATACGCATTAGGATAGCTGATCGCTTTCTCAACCACAGCCATTTGACCATCAGCATCATATAGGGGAAACAGATAACTTCCTCCAAAAGTCAAGCTTCCAGGTGTACGTGATCCAATTTGAGTTACTTGGCCATCGGCATCGTAGCTCATCCATTTTAATTTCGATGCATCATTAATCAGATTTCCATCAGCATCATAACGGAATGTTCCTGATGCCGAGGCATCTCGTGTCACATTTGGCTTAATCTCTCCATTCACATGATCCAGCAGATTCGTTCCAGACGAATAAGCATATTGAGCCGCCGAGGACTGATTGCCATACTGCCGCGTATTCAAGCGATCATTATCGTCATAACTAAAGCTCTCACTAAGCGCTGCAGTTGCAGAATATGAAACAGAGAAATTTGCGTCTCCCCTCGTACCAATATATGCTACCTTGCTTGAAGGCATCGAAGCCCGATTTTGAAGAAGTCGCCCCCCAGCATCATAATCGTAGGCATGCGCAAGAACCGTTTGCGCTCCTGGATTATTTTGATCTATAATATTCTGATTTGTGCCAAACTGCCGTACATCCTGCGTCAAGCGCCCGCTATAACTAGATGTTACTGATACACCACTAGTTGCAGGATCCACAACAGGAGTTTCATATCCCAAAGCCTGCCGATAAAGGACCTTGCCAGACGAATTTATGGCGCTGATTCCATTGACTTGCCCGTGCAAATGATATCCGTAACTAACAACGGCCGAGGGAATAGGAATATTTGAACCTCCGTTCCTTCCCAAACCTACATGAATCACATGTCCCAAACTATCATAGTCATAGGTCGCAAGAAGTTGATCATTCTTACTATGCAGATCATCAATTTGCTGCATTCGCCCTTTATTGTCATAGGTATATGCATACCACATATCCGTATTCCGAGACTCGTCAGGCTGCAATGTCTGATCCATCGAATGGTCAACAAGTATTTGTGAAATACGCCAGGCAGTATCGTAGCGATATTCAACACTTTGCCGTTGCAGCGAATCGGCAGCAGCTCCAACGTACCGTCCAATAATTTTCTGGCGTCCTAAACTATCATAGCTGTAGAAGTCAGCGACAAGACGCGCTGCCACACTCGTGTCTCCAGCAAGTGGACTGGTGATATGGGGATTGCGGTGATACTGTGCAACAAGCTTTCCCGTCCCATTCTGGCCAGCAAAAGTCGTTGTTCCTAAAACGGTAGTGCGACTAGGAAGGTTACGCTCATCCCAACGAGCGATATCGTCATAGATCCATCCCTTGCGCTCAATCGGAGAGTACTGGCTTTCGGATCCAACCGTATTAGCTAAGGTCTGAGGATCCACATTGGTAGCTGTTACTTCGCCTTCAGCAATCGTACGCCCTTGTGCATCATAAGTCCAATAGGTGTATTGCGATTTAGACCTTTGTGATGCCTTTTGGCGGTAGCGAAGATGTCCCACTTGATTGTACCAGTACCGAATACGCCCTTCGTCAGGACTAACAACGGCAATAACACGCCCAGCTTGATCATAGCTTGTAATTGTCGAAAGAGAGTTCTTGCCCGTCCCGTATTCCAACGGAGTCACAGTGTAACGCAAATGGCCATCGGGATAGTACACGTATTGGGTAAACGCCCATTTCCAAGACGATGCACTGGCTTGATTCTGACGATCCAGAAGGCGTGCGCTCAACCGCACATTTCCCAGAGCATCGGTCCATTTCACTGCATAATTGCCATCGGGATCACAAGCCCAGTCGGCTCGATAGGGCTTTTCTCCGCTGGTGACACTCTCAGCCCAAGACTCCAAATCACTGGGCAAGTCCGAAGCACTAGAGGGAAGAGCATCGACAAACAACCAGCCACTTCGTGATTGATGAGTTGCTGTAGTCCAAGCATCTCCAGAATGTGTCGACGCCGTCTTGGGATAACCAGCACCTAAAGCGTCAGCGTAGATCGTTAGCGAAAACGGAGCGTTTCCAGCGCCACGAACGGCATTTGACGCGGTTGCCAAGGTCAAACGATTCGCGGGCAGCGTTGTTGGATCAACAGCAAAATACGGAAGATACGTGGAGTCAGGACGCCAAAAATTATCGTATCCCTTGGCATCAATGCGATAGGTGGTATCGGCGCCAGATTTCGAGAACAAATGATACGCTATACCCATCGGATCGGTAATACCACCCGCTTCGATAATTTCATCACGATCAGATGGTAGCGCACGATCTCCTTCAGTGAAAAGAACATCATCAAATACCAATGAAACGCCTGTAGGACGAGGTCCATTGGCCAGCGTAATTACAGCACGACAATCTTGGGCATGAGCCGGGACGTTCATACTATACTGCATCCAAGCGCTACTACTTACATAAGAAGTCCCATCTCTTGTACCAAGTACGTTGCCGTTGAGATCTACAAACGAAATAGATGGATATATAGTTGCCCCGCTAGGGCTTCCATTGTAAAAGAAGGAAAGGACATAACTCTGTCCGGCCTTCAGAGTTATCGGCTCCCCTTGAATCCCCACGAGGTTATCACCAGCAGCTTCCACAAGTCGGACAGCATACTTTCCACTATGCCCGCCACTTACGCGTAACTGTGCACCATCTTTAGCCTGCCAAAATTCGAGGTCATTTTCAAAGCTCCAGTTAGGGATTAGCGATCCCCGTGGCATAGCCCAGGAATAACTCCGCACCGTGCCAGAACTTGTCGGTGTGGCAGACACTGCGTCACTGTAACCAGAAGCGGGAAGATCCGACAATGTTGCAGCATTTGCGACGGCAAGGCTCCCCCACAGCAGAGACATGAGAAAGTATCGCATATCAATTCTCCCCTGCCGGAATCGTGGTGGACTGCCCAAATATTCTGCCTCGTTCATCACGAACGGCTTGTACAGCGCCCTTTCCGTTGTATTCTCGCGTGGTAACAGAGCCGTTGGCGCTCAAACTTGCGCTTGGACGTCCCTGGCCATCATGCGTTTGGAGAGACACTGATGCGCTAGCTGGAGAGGCGAAGATGTCATCGACCCACACCTTCGTTCCTGTCCCGTAGATGCCAAAGAAAACTCTCGCGTACCCTCCCGCCCCAGGATCTGAAGCCTTTAGGGTTTCATATGGGATCGTCGTAGTCCAATATTGCCAAACGTTCGGCTTATACCCGCCTTCTGTCGTTGCGAGGAAGCTATTTGTTATACAATCATCCCCACTGCAAGATTGCTTCCAAATCTGGATCAAAGGCTCAGGAGCCGTACTTCCTTGCGAATAAGCCCACCCTCCGACACGAACACCATCTTTATGCGCAAGAATGCTATCCAAGGCAATGTTCGCCGTCGGCCCATAGTTGTTCTCTACACGAACCGACCATTTTCCTGTATGTGAGATTGAACTATCAAATCCAGCCGCACTCCCCATCTCCCAACGCCCATCTGTCAGACGCAAGGATGATGGGTTGTAAATCTCCGTATTATTTGCAGCACTTCCGTCCTCTGCCGTCAATGCTGCAAATTCATTGCGGGCAGCGCCGGATGCAGAAGCCATAACTTGCCCACGAGTTCCTTCATGGAGCTGAGTACTCCATTTTTGTCCATAGATTCCCGGCATTGAAACAGCTTCTATGACATTACCAGTTGTTGAGCGCTGTGTGATCTGAAACGTTTGAGTCCACCCAGCATCAAAGCTTGTGGGCCTTTGCTGCACTCCGGTGTCGAATACAGCATCAGTATTTATAGGTGCAACGCCCCAGTTCCATGTTGCAACGACATCACGCAGATTAGAGGCGTAATTAATTTCTTGCGCATTCACCGGAACAGCACGCCCATCAAGCATCATTTGCTGTATGAGTGTGTTACCTAAAGGGGTCTCCAATAATCTTTTTTTCGTCCCTGGCAAAACACAATAGTCTGAAAATTTTCCCCACCTACAATAAGGAACACCTAAAATACTCGTTGAATCTTTCAGCATTGCTTCACGCACCCCAGATACCACACCTTTTTCATTGATACTGCGCTGAATTGCGTGATGCCGATATTCTCCATTGTCTGCCCCCCCCATGACATCAGCTTGGATTGCCGGCAACCCGGAGACACTATTAAATTGGTCTTGATATGTCGTGTGGGACTGCACGGCTTCACCTGGATATATTAATTGAGTCTTTGTACTGATAGACGTAACAAGAGTCACAGCCGAGGCCCAACCAGATTCTCCTTTACGTGTGCGATAAGTTGGAGTCGTTAATACTGAGGTGTTATCTGTATTTGAAAATGTTTGCACAGATTTCAGTTCGCCGATCCAATCCAATTGTTCTATGGTTGGATTAACAAACATGAACACATTCGCGCTATATGAAGAATCCACTTCACTATCAACAATACCATTCCCAGAATAATGCCAAACCGTTGCAGATGTAGCAGATGGCGTCATTGATGTATTGTAGAACAATTCATTTCCGCGAAGAGGCTTATATATAAACATATATTTGCTAGAAACAGCCCTATCAGTAGTATATAGCGACTGCGTAGACGTTGCTCCAAGTCGCAAAGTTTCTTGCATATAGTTTGCAATAGCGGGGCCTGAGCTATATGACGAATTGAATGTAGTTACCAACGCGGAGCTAGTAGACTTCACCATTAGCCATGCATTTGCCCCCAGCGCCAGCTCTGGGCCATAAAAATCATCAGATCCACCAATTAGCATAGAATCTAAAGTCACCCAATTTGACACGGCATCAGGAATAACGCCAATAGTGCCATCAGACAAGTTTCCATTTATCAGCGGAACATAATAATATTTAATCCAATAAGCCCCTCCAACACCGCAACTAAAACTTTTTCCGATCAGCCAATCTTCATTTGAAGAGATTGCGGTTACGTCCAATTGTGTTGTCCCATTCTCCCCGGCCACTTTACTTGAAAGATCACTTAATCCATCCATTTGCCCAGACGTTGTCACATTCAATGCAGAATTCTGAAAGAACAGATGAGTCGCTTCCTTACCGTTAGCATTTCCACAAGAACCACCGCTCACACTAATTGATAGCGGGATATCACCGCGCCATTTTGATTCTCCATGTGCATAAGGTTCTGTAAAATTAAAAGCAGTAAAATGCTCTGCAGTAACAATATGAGGCATATGCTTTGCACTTTCATAGTTGTCATAAGCAATAGCTTTCCCGTTAGCATCTTGAAAATTAGTACGAACAAATGGATAACTATTCACATCAGAGATCCCATTCGTATTCTTTTTAAATCGTGATACATATCCCTCTGGCGTCACCAAAACGACACCATCCGATGCTGGAAATAGCTCATCAGGTCGCCAATCGCTTCCAGACCAAGCCTTTGTTCCCCATTGATCATCAGCAGGCGTCAGGAGCATTGAATTCCACGCGGCACCATTCCAAGACCATGCAATTGATCCAACCCGATCAAAATTTGGCCAGCTTAATAGCACAGCAGCAAACCAATTATCCCCGGCAACCAATGAGATTGGATTACCACCAAGATTAGCGGCAGTAGCGCTACTTGTCGGAGCGGCCCACACATTATTACATGCGGCGCTATTAATATGATTAGTTTCATTTGTAAATGTGTTTGATCCTGGATTCCTCCTAAACACAGCTATTCCAGCAGACCATTGCGGCATAGCAATAAACGTATTATTGGAAGCAGCCACTAAGATTTTTCCAATTCCTTGGGACTTTCCAAATTGAACAGCAGCAAAGCACGACGTTGAAATCATGTTCTGATCATTTCCATCAGAATATGAATAAGTCCTTGCATCAGCTTCACATGAAGATATGTTTCTATTAACACTAATCCAGTCTTGTCCATCACGAACAACGGGAACCACCTCACCATTACTCCCATTGATCATGCTAACAACAAAAAAATCAGCACCTACAGCTACATCTATATCCGTTGTTGAAGATTGAATCCTAGAATCCCCAGCGAACGGATTGCTCGAAATGAATGCATTTCCATCCCATTGATAGACCGTTACACTTTTTGCAACAGAGTCTACAACAACAAAGAAGTCATTGCCGTAATACAACGCAGACTGCTTGAAAATATCGTTTCTCACTTTGTAATACGAATTACCCGCACGCAAATAAGCCTGAAGAGTTAAGGCATTCGAGTTATCTGCTGCCATTTTTACTTTTTCTGCGACATAACAGAATTGCCCCACACATGCGGATTGGTCGCCGACAAATTTTAGCGCTGTTCCGAAACCACTTTCACTCTTAGTCGTATCCATAAAATGTTGTCCATATGCAGAATTTGAAAAAGAATATTTCTTTTGCACAAAAGATGGATCAACAGCAGACGTTAGCCAACCTGATGGACTTGCCGATGCAATATCGTAATCAAAATGCCATTGCCCGATTTCATCTTTTCCTGACTGAAATTGATACCGGATATTTCTCAAGAAGCGCTTAGGGTCACCGTTGGCATTTTTATCGACACTATATCCCATAATCCATTTCACACTTTGCTTCCCCATAGAGCTATATTCAACGGTATCAAGGTATCTAGTATCAATAATCGAAGGCTGATACTCTGTCACATACCCAGTTTTCGTAACGACTTCATCATTCCCTTTTACACTCCAATGGAAACGGATTGAATCAATTCCGCAGGAGGCGTTTCCACACACGCTGGTATCCCCTGTCACAGAAAAAGGAAGCGCTACAGACCAAATTTGTGACAACCATGATTCGCGATCAAACGAGTGAGCTCCATCTGGAAAGAATGGCATTTTCCCACCGATTTTGTTCCAATCAAACCGAATGACTCCACGATTTTCTGGAGCACGAATTTCTGTAACATCCCACCGGTAAGTGAACGTAGGATCAGAAGCGTAAGCGCTGGATCCAGGTTCAAGTCCGACTTTTCTTCCATTCACAAAGGTCTTACGCTTAGCGTCTTCACGCAAGCCAAGAACAATCACAGTTCCATCACTCAGTTCAACATTCCACCCATCAACTTGATTTGTATCTCCAATGGGCGTAATCTTCATATATGGATTATTATTTAGATGAAAAGTTGCGCCATCAGCGGAGACCAACTGACCACCTCCCCATGGCCCAAAATTAGCATAGAAAGCATCATCCGAATAATTAACGGTCCCCTTGTGATCCGTTACAATATATGGGAATTCAAAATCCCAGCCGAATCCGACAGGCCCTGTAGGCGCATACTCAGAATTCTTTGAGAACAGCGTGGGGGTTGGGGAATAATAAGATAAGGACAAGGGATATGAAATCCCACCAGTAGCAGATATCGCCCCCATGTTCACACTATAGGTATAACGTCCCGATTCCGTATTAACTCCGTTTACATAATTTCCACTTCCAGCCCGTTGAGATATAGGAATCTGATATTCGTGAAAAATCGGCGATTTCAGTTGCACGCTCGCACTAGCTGACGCTATACTTATTATGTTCCCGTCAGCATCAACAACATTCCCAGAGGGGAAACATCTCCCAAGATCCGTTACCATAGGAAACTGAGAGTAGCCACTAACGGCATTACCAACTTGCCCCATCACATTTACCGCAGCGACATATGAACCACTTATCGCATTTCGGATAAATGAACTTTTTGCATATTCAACATTAGGAATACCGTTATCCAATATCAATGAATGCGCAACAAATGCCCCAGTTAATGTGCTGCGCGATTGAATCGTTACGTCAGCCGCTGGAGCAACCCAAGTTCCAATAAGATTAACGTCTGTACCTATAGTAACAGATCCAGAGCTAGCAACTAAAACATTAGCTGCGCCATTTGAAATTGCGCTAGCATAAGTCGTACGATCTCCCAGATGTATGCCGCTATCTCCAACTAATAGGATCGTTTCGCCTTGCAGTCTTATTGTCACATCTGGTTGGGTAATTAACTCAGCCATTTGGTAATTACCCGCCGCCAAAACGAGTTGCCCCGCATTCTGTACCGTAACTGTTCCGTATGTTCCCGGCTGCAAGGTCAGCGTCTGTCCATTCCCCACAGACACGTCATTGATACCAGCCGTCGCATAGACTTTCACCTGCGGCAATGAACAGGGAGATACCGTCCCTGTTACAACCGTTCCTGCCGAAGCTTGATTCCCAACGCTTATGGTTCCTTGCACTTTGGAATTCCACAGCACATCGGAGCGATCCCCCAGCGTTAGATTCCCCCCCACCCGCAGATTCGCTACGCGGCTGTCATGCCCAATAATCATGTCACCACCGGACTGAATCATTGCCCCAACGGTGTCTCGATCAAGCAGTTGGACGGTACTAGTTCCGTAGAACTGTACGCTGTCCAAGCATGCCGGCAACGTCAATGCACGCGAGGGAGATGATGCGAACAATACAAGCGCACATGGAACGATCGTCATCAAGCGGGATTTGCTCATCGAACTCTCCTAAAATTTGGAACTGGGCGAAAACCTAGCACCTCATCCCAGATGCGGCAAATCGCCCCAGTTTCATTGCCGTTACACCCCTACCGCCTTGAACGTGTAGCGCCCACCTCGACTATCTTTGACGCAATGAAGCGCTGGTTCTCCGACAGACGCACCGCAACAGCTCATGCGGAGCACGTTTTGCAGGCTGGGAAAGCCTGAATGGCCACAGCAACGCCCTTTGCCACGAGCCAGCTCATAGACCCATTTGCCCGTGAGCTGCACCGATGCCTGGATGGCGATGAAGAAGGCCCCAGCGCCCTGAGCCCCACCTCTTCGGACCCGGTGCATGTGGTCCAGGAACTCATGGAGCGAGCAGTCCGTTCCGGCGTCTCCGACCTTCACTTTGAGCCGCACGAGCAAGGCTTGCGCGTTCGTTTCCGGCTTGATGGCATCCTCCGTGTCGTTCAAGACATCCCATTACGCCTAAGGCCGAAGTCCTCTCGCGCATCAAAGTCATGGCCTCCATGGACATCGCCGAGAAACGGCGTCCCCAGGATGGCCGGATTCACTTTGCCTTCCTTGGGCAGATGGTCGATGTGCGCGTCTCTTCTCTCCCGACCGAGCACGGCGAAAAGATCGTTCTGCGTATCCTCGATCAGTCCGCGGTCGAGCTGGACCTACAAAAGCTCGGCATCGACGAGGCTAGACGCGCCCTTTTCGAGCAGGTCTTCCGTCGCCCCTACGGCATGATCCTCATCACAGGTCCCACCGGTGCCGGCAAGAGCACGACGCTCTACAGCGTCATCAATGCCCTGCGCTCCCCTGGCCTCAACATCACGACGGTGGAAGATCCTGTCGAGTACCGCCTCGAAGGCATCGTCCAGACCGCCATCAAGCCGGAGATCGGCCTGACCTTCGCACAAGCGTTACGAACCATCCTGCGCCAGGATCCCAACGTGATCATGATCGGCGAGATCCGCGATCTGGAGACGGCACAGATCGCCATCCGCGCATCCTTGACGGGGCACTTGGTGCTATCGACCCTGCACACCAACGATGCTCCTTCGGCAGTGACACGCCTTGTGGACATGGGCATCGAACCTTTTCTTGTCTCCTCGGCAGTCAATCTGATTGTCGCGCAGCGCTTGGTCCGCAAGGTCTGTCCCTTCTGCGCCATCCCCGATGATCGTGCACTGGCAATTCTCTCAGGGCTTGGCGAGACTCGGACAGGAAAATGGCTGCGCGGTCAGGGATGTCCCAAGTGCGGGATGACCGGTTTCAAGGGACGCATGGGGATCTTTGAAATGATGCCTCTGTCCGAGTCCCTGCGTCTCAAGGTGTCCCAAGGTCTGGATGCCAATCGTTTGCGCGATGCCGCCGTGGAAGAAGGCATGACCCAACTGCGGGACGACGCAATCGATAAAGCCGCCCAAGGCCTGACTAGCCTCGATGAAATTGTCCGAGAGACCTGCGCAACATGATTTCCCTGCTTCTATCCTTCGCTCTTTCCCTCCCCAGCCAGATCGTGGTCAACGGCAAGTGGATCGACACGCTTGGCCCCGAGTGGCATAATCGCAAGAGCGCTCCGGCCGCCACACCCAAGCTGACTCCAAGCGTTACGAAGTCCGCGTCTCCTGCAACGCACACCGCTACTCCACCAACGCCCGCCGCCGGAGTTTCGAGCGTGGCAACGACAAGTGCGCTGCCACCAACCGCGACGTCAAGAGTAGACCGGGTGAGTGACACGGCTTACACCAACGACACGGCATGGCTTGCGCAAGTTCCGGACAGCATCATCGTCACCAACCTCGCAGTGCGCCAATCCGAGGTCCGGGATATCCTGTCGGCACTGGCCATGCAGCATGGCATCAACCTGGTCATCGACTCGTCCGCGTGCGGGCCGATCACCTTGAACCTCCGCAACATCAAACTGCGCGATGTGTTCCGCTGGATCGCGCAAGAACAGAATCTGTTAATCCAGTCTTCCCCTGGCGTTCTAAAGATCCGCAAGCGCCCGATCCCACCACCGCCACCGCCCGTAGAACCGCCTTGTCATGTCGAACACAAGGACAGTCTCTATACCTTAGATGTGCAAGGTGCTCCGCTCGACCATGTTATTCGCGCATTGACCAAGGATGCGGGCCTGAACATCATCATGGAAGAGGGATGTTCGAATCCAAACGTACAGATTCATTTGAATCGCCTCGGCTCTCGGCAATTGCTCTCCATCCTCGCAGACCAGCTGGGCTTGGAAGTCCGCGAGCGCCAGGGCGTCTACATCCTTTCTCGCTCGGCAAAGCCAAGTGCGAGTCCCGGCGGCCCGGTATCGTCAGGGCTTCGTGTATGGACAGAACAGGATACGCTCATCTCCATGGAAGCCTCTCAGGCTTCCTTGCAGGATGCCGTCAGCGCCTTGACACGCCGGTTACCGATCAATCTTGTAGTCCTGGGAACGCTGCAGGGAAATGTCACGCTCAAGCTGTCCAAGCTGCCTTTTGAACAGATCCTGAGCTTTCTCTTCTCCGGCACGGAGTATACCTGGTGGAAGCATGATGGAACCTGGTTTGTCGGACCCTCCAGCACACCTAGCGTCACCAATGCCGATCTGATCCCGCTGTCGCACCTGCGAGCCGAAGAGGCCATGGGGCTTATCCCCCAAGTCATTCAGAAGAATGTCCAGCTCACGCTTGTGAAAAGCCATAACGCCATCATGTGCCTCGGCTCCCGCGAAGCCATCGACGGCATCCGCAAGTACATCGAGAAGATCGATTTCCCGGTCCCGCAGATCCTGATTGAGGCGCTGGTCGTAGATGTGGATATGGACCGCGTCCGCAACATCGGGGTCTCATTGAATTCCAAGAAAGCCTCTATTGGCACCAGTTCTGGGGAACTGTTCCCAGGCTTTGACCAGACCTACAAGCTCGATAACGGCAACACACTGCTATCTGGAGTGCCGGGCCTGCGCGACATCGTCTCGCTACCCAAGAACTTCTACATGCGCGTGAAGGCACTGGAAGAAGACAAAGTCCTCAAAGTCCGTTCACGCCCGCAGATCAGCACTCTGAACGGCTCCGAAGCAACGATCACCGTCGGGCAAACGCAGTATTACTTGCTCAAGACGGAAACGAACATGCAAGCGGTGTCCACCACGACCACCACGACGCAGAAATTCGAGAAGATCGAGGCCAACGTCACCTTGACCGTGACTCCGTTCGTGACCGGTGAAGGCGAGATCACCTGCGACATCGTTCCCGACTTCACGGAGCCCGAAGGCTCTCTGGATGCCTCGACGCCGCCGACCCTGAACCGACG
>Ga0302216_1000462_pt1 | contig 13920 bp, 12 predicted proteins | sample II_Fen_N3_2_FD_194575 | JGI IMG/M metagenome (GOLD analysis project Ga0302216, IMG submission 194575) | Peat permafrost microbial communities from Stordalen Mire near Abisko, Sweden - II_Fen_N3_2 | ecosystem: Environmental > Terrestrial > Soil > Wetlands > Permafrost | place: Sweden: Abisko...
GGTGAGCTCGACTCGACCCAGTTGCACCTGCCGCGCCAGTGGTTGCACGTCTTTGAGCTGCACGCTCAGCCGATCAAAGGCCAGCAACTCGGTGCCTGCCGGGGCAGTGGCCAGCTGCACTTGGCTGGCAGACAGTTCGCCGCTGAGCTTGACGGCGGTTTTGTCGGTTTGTTCAAACGCGAGATGGATGTCGGCATTGAGCACCGCCGAGCCCAGGCGCACCGGCAAACTGGCTGGCCAATAAACCAAATACGGCGCCAGGTCCAGGTCTTTGACGACAAATTGCGCGTCGGTCTTGCGCGTCTGGGCAAACGGGGTGGTGTTGACCGATGAGTCAAACTGGCTGCCGTTCAACTCAAAGGCCAGCTTGGGGCTGACCAGCACCTCGCGTTTGGAGTCCAGATTGCTCAGGAAAGGCACCGTAAGCTGCACATGGCTCAGTTGGTGAACCTTGTTTTTGGGTGCATCGGTGAACGTCACGGCGCCATCCGATAGCGCCAGGTTGTAAAGCGCAAAACGCAGTGGCTCAGAGGATGCTGATGCCGGTTCATCCGCCAGCGTACTCAGCTTGGCCAGCACATCATCCACGTCGTAATGCCCATTCCCTGTGTGCGTCAGATTCAAGTGGGGAGACTCCACTACCAGCGCATCCACCACTGGGGCCAATCGCAGCAGCGACTGCAGTTCCATATCTATATAGAGTCGCCCTACCGTCAGCTGAGCACCCGCTGCGCCATCAGCACCCGCCACAACCAGGTCAGACACACTGAGTTCAAGCGACCAGGGTTTGAAATCGACCTGCCCCAGGGTCACCTGCCGCCCCAGCAAGACACTCAGACGGGTTTGCGCCTGGGATTTGAGCAAAGGCGGCACCACCAGCCAGCTCACACCCCAGAGCGCCAACACAGCCACCAGTGCCCACGCAACACGGCGTAGCCAGCGTGGACTCACAGGGAACTTGGCAGATGGCGTGGTGATCAATGGGTCGGTAGTCATGCTTGGATTTTGAGGGCTGAAGTCACCAAAATACTGTGACAAAGGACAGAGAAATCCTCATTTTTTTGCATATCAAATAGATTTCTTATGGTTGACTCGACATATTAAACCCGCCTAGAATGCCGTCGATTCGGTCACACCGGAAACCAAACAAGCTGCCAACCCCGGCAACATCAAGTCTCTGCACCTACAAGAAGGAAGTCAAACGCAGGATATTGATAGCGTAACAACCCAAGCGAGTGTTCAGATCTGCAGCAGCACATGCCGCAAGTGGGACCCTCCGCGCAAGAAGGAGAAGCTATGTCAGCATCTAAATCTTTGTCCCAGAGCCTGCGACGCGCCACCGCGACTGTCGCCAAAGGCTTTTTCGACATCACCCACAACAGCATCGCCTTGGTTGGCGTGACTGTCATCTTTATCGCCATCGCCCTGTTTGCCCGCCCTGAGCTGCGCGAGCTTGGCGAAGTCAAACTGTTTAGCTGGCTGCAGGAACGCCAAGCCGAATTAACCGGACTGGTCAAGGACCCGGTTGCCGTCGAACGCGCCACCGCAGCCAACCCCAAGGACCTGCCCAAGCAACAAGCCAGCTTGGCTCTATGGCTGAGCAAAAAGTACCATGTGGCGCCGGAACCTATCAGCGCCATTGTGTCGGAGGCTTTTGACGTCGGCAGCCGTGTGCGCCTTGATCCAACCCTGATTCTGGCGGTGATGGCCGTTGAGTCGGGTTTTAACCCGTTTGCCCAAAGCCATGTCGGTGCGCAAGGGCTGATGCAAGTGATGACCCGCGTGCACAGCGACAAATACAAAAACTTTGGTGGCGAATTTGCCGCCTTTGACCCCCTGGCCAACCTGCAGGTCGGCGTCAAAGTCTTGCTTGACTGCATCCGCACCGCAGGTTCACTGGAGGGTGGCCTCAAGAACTACGTCGGCGCCAGCAATGAGTCCGATGACGGAGGCTACACCGCCAAGGTGATGGCCGAATACAACCGGCTCCAGCAAGTCGCCTTGGGACGCGCTGTACCGGCTTTTCTGCCGATGGTCATTGCACCCAAAGAAGCCAGTTTGCCGACGCAAGCGCCAAGCCACCCGACAGCCCCAGGAAAAACCGGTGACAAATCTGCCACCGTGGCAATGCAGTGAGCGCGCTCAGTTAAAATCTGGCGGGTACGCAACTGGCGATAGGCACCCCACCCAGACGGGTTTGGCGGTGCCGATGTGGGAACACCACGGGGGAGCGTGCCGCAACATCCATTGGGGTTTTGCGTTCAGCCGTTCGCCTGGGCAGCCCTGGTGTCATCACGTGGATGACGCTCAGGCCATAGTCTTTTAGGACTGCCATGTTCAACCGCAATATTCTCATTGAGCAAACCGACCCCGAGTTGTTTGCCGCCATCCAATCCGAAAACCAGCGCCAGCAAGACCACATCGAGCTGATCGCCAGTGAAAACTACGCCTCGCCAGCCGTCATGGCCGCGCAAGGCACCCAGCTGACCAATAAATACGCCGAAGGCTACCCCGGCAAGCGTTATTACGGTGGCTGCGAGTTCGTCGACATCGCCGAACAGCTGGCCATCGACCGCGTCAAGCAGATTTTTGGCGCCGAGGCCGCCAACGTGCAACCACACTGCGGCGCATCCGCCAATGAGGCCGTGTTCCTGGCCTTCCTGAAACCCGGCGACACCATCATGGGCATGAGCTTGGCCGAAGGCGGTCACCTGACCCACGGCATGGCGCTGAACATGAGCGGCAAATGGTTCAATGTGGTGAGTTATGGCCTGGATGCCAACGAAGCCATCGATTACGACGCCATGGAGCGTAAAGCCCACGAAACCAAGCCAAAATTGATCATAGCCGGCGCCAGCGCTTATTCTCTTGCTATTGATTTTGAGCGTTTTGCCAAAGTAGCCAAGGACGTGGGCGCGATCTTCATGGTGGACATGGCCCACTATGCCGGCCTGATTGCGGCGGGACTCTACCCCAACCCGGTGCCACACGCCGACATCGTCACCAGCACCACGCACAAGAGCCTGCGCGGTCCGCGTGGTGGCATCATCCTGATGAAGGCGCAACACGAGAAAGCCATCAACAGCGCCATCTTCCCCGGACTGCAAGGTGGCCCGTTGATGCATGTGATTGCCGCCAAGGCGGTAGCATTCAAAGAAGCGCTGCAACCCGAGTTCAAGGTCTACCAACAACAGGTGCTGACCAACGCACACATCGTGGCCGAAACGCTCACCGCGCGCGGCCTGCGCATTGTGAGCGGTCGCACCGAAAGCCACGTCATGCTGGTGGACTTGCGTGCCAAGGGCATCACCGGCAAGGAAGCCGAGGCCGTGCTGGGCGCCGCCCACATGACCATCAACAAAAACGCCATCCCCAACGACCCGGAGAAACCCATGGTCACCAGCGGTGTGCGTATCGGCACCCCAGCCATGACCACCCGTGGTTTCAAGGACGAAGAAGCTCGCCTCACCGCAAACTTGATAGCAGATGTGCTAGAAAATCCGAGGGACAGCGCACATATTGATGCGGTACGCGCCAAGGTCCATGCGCTGACCGCCCGCTTCCCGGTGTACGGCTAAGCAGCGGCATGAAATGCCCCTTCTGCAGTCACCAAGACACCCAAGTGGTGGAAACACGGGTGTCTGAAGACGGGGGCTTCATCCGCCGCCGCCGCCGCTGTCCGTCGTGCGACAAACGTTTCACCACCTACGAACGCCCGGACGTCAACTTCCCGGCGGTGGTCAAGAAAGACGGCAGGCGCATCGAATACGAGCGCGCCAAACTCCTGGGTTCGATGAAACTCGCGCTGCGCAAACGCCCGGTGAGCACCGAGCAAGTCGACGGCGCGGTCGAGCGCATCGAAGAAAAACTGTTGAACCTGGGCCTGCGCGAGGTGTTATCTACCCGCATTGGAGAGTTGGTGATGTTCGAGCTGAAAAAGCTCGACAAAGTCGCCTACGTGCGCTTTGCCAGCGTGTACCGCAGTTTTGAAGACATCGACGACTTCAAGACGCTGGTGGATGAGGTGGGGCGGTAAACACACCTTACCATCAGGCAGCAGGAAAAACTGTCATGCTAAACAGTCAACGCCAGCAGTCATTGATTGGCAAGGTCGATGAGGTTCCTTTGACGCCAGTGTTGGTCAATGTCAGGTTTGCACACTGGTCTGAGCCCCGCGGTGCTGCGGTCAATGTGAACGAATTTGCTGTTGCAACCACAGACAGATCGTATTTTGGTGCCTCTGGCGGAGCCACCTGCAGCTGCGCAGGCAAAGCAACCGCTACACCGGCTTTAGTCTGATCGTACCCATCATTTGCTGCATAAAACCTTTCCATGAATTGCGCGGCTTCCAACAGCGCGGCCCGAGCAGAGGCTCGATTGCCGCGCTTGATGTATTCTGTGTAACTCGGAAAAGCAATTGCCGCCAAAATGCCAATGATGGCAACAGTGATCATTACTTCGATCAAGGTAAACCCAACACTTTTCTTGGATGGTCGACGAAAGGTGAATTGCCGCGAGAACATGGTCTTAATCCTTGTCAGTGGTTTCAATGGATAGGCGGATTGATGATACGCCGCCAAATCCGATCAAACTGACGCACCGCTGTTCCCAAAACACAGGTCATGGTTTGCCCCACCGCATTTTGAATACTCTTGGGGTAGTAACCTGGCTGGCAAATAGGGGGAGGCTCACATGTACCGGCAGCTCCTACGCACGAGGTACCGTTGCACGTTCCACCATTGGTAGTGCAGGTGTAGGGACCGCCACTGTTACCACCACTGCCACTGCCCGTGCCAAAACCGGACAAAACGGCCCGCCGACCGACTGAGTTGGTCTGAATACCGGCAGATATCGCATCGCTGCCATTCACAACGCCGTCTCCTGTGGTGTCAAAAATCGGGTAGTCCGCCGCCAACCCAGACTGGACATCAAAAACAATGTCCGTGCCAACCCCCGTGTTGCTGGCGCAAACCGCTGCCGATTGAGCGGGGGCTACTACTGTGGCAAGAACCAGATTTGATCCAAAATCCTGCGTCGGGTAGATCACTCGCCCACCAATGATGGGAGTCAGATCTATGTACCAGCCACGCTGACTCGTCCAGTTAACCGACGTTCCAGAGAGACTGTAAAAAGTATCGCTGGACGCAGCGCCGGTACCCGCCTGTGATGTCAATGTCCGCGATTGCAAGTTCGCGCGAGAAATCGTGCCCGATGTTCCATTGTCCCAAACACCATACAAGGATTGGACATCCGTATTCGTCCCGTCAGCCGTCTCAAATAGCTTGCCGGTACCAAAAACAATGAGCTTTCCGCCACCTGTTTGTGAGGACGTAAAGATTGACGGTGGTTGTGTAATTGCTTGCGCCAAAGCGCTTGGCCCAGCAGCAGTAAAGAGTGGAGCGCCCCCATTTGCGATCACAAATGGTGAAGTGCTACCAGACGTAGTAAATGGCACGCTGGCCGTGTTGAAGTCAAACTTCCAGAGTTGCCCCTTCAAGTCACCAGCAAACAAATTGGTAATCTGACCGTTGGCATTCCGTTGCACACCCACCCCACCCAGGCCATTGCCACCCAACGTGTCTACGTTAAGCTTGGTGTAAGCAGCCGTCTCCAAGTCAACTACAAACAAAGTCGCATGCCCATTTGTGCTGGAGAAACCATTGCCAAAGATGGCCACCCATTGGTTGTTGGGCAACACGCCTACCTCAATTGTTGCCAGGATGTAACCCATGTCAGCGTCTATCGCGCTGGAAAGTTCCCAACGTATATTCGAACCACTGAGATTGGGCGAACTGGTTACGTCCAGCGCATAAACCGCGCGCCCACCAGCACCAAGTGAGCCCATGAGATAGTTGCGCCAACAGGTTTCGCCAGCAGCGCAGGCGGGTTGCCCAAAAAAGGTCGGGTAGGCCGGGCCAGCCACGTATGCGTCGGCCTCACTTTGGGGTCCATCGACAAAGTACTGGTGCGAAACAGTACTACCGTAATACTTGTCACTCAATTTATGAAGATTGGGGTAAACCGCCCTTGGCACATAGGCAAACACCTCGCGACCATCGGTCGCAGCTGTAGATGGGGCAGGAGGTTGTGAATTGACATCAATAAAGGCATGCAGCATTCCGTCGTTACCACCAACAAACAAGGCGGCATCCCGGGCGGCCTTGGCGGCAGTAAACACTTGGTAACCGGTGGCACCACCAAGACTGAGATTACCGTAAGCGCCGTCAAAAAGCCCCTTTATCAGTACCGGGTTGGAATTGACAAAATCCCCCAACACGAATGGCGTGCCCGTTGCATCTTTACGTGTTCGATAGGGATTGAGTGGCTGCGTGGATGTCGCTTCCTGGCTGTGATCTCCGCGCAGAAAATTAACCAGATCTGTGGAACCGGAAGTCATGGCCGACTTATTTGATCCGCTCAGACTCGCCCAGTCAAAAGTCACAGAGGCAGGTGGTGTCAGCCCTGTGTCCATGGTGTATATATTGCGTGTTTTCCAATCTACTGGTAGCCGCGCCGCTGCATTCCAAACTGCAGTGGATGCTTGGCCGTTAGCATCCAGCGGCAGAGCCGAGATATCACCGCTCCAAACATTGCCATCGTAGGTTGGCACATATTTGCGATTCCCGTTCTGAAGCACCGATGACACCGTGGCGACACCAGCTGTTGCCCCGCCGCCGCCCTGCGCGCCATTCAACGCCCCTGCGATGGCAAATGCCAAGGAGGAGGGATCCTTGGCACTGTAATAGGCGCCTCGTGTATTCAAAGCTGCATGCCACAGATCATCAATATTCTCTGGATTTGCATTTGATTGGGAAGGGGTGCCCCAATTCAAATCACCCTTTGTCAATGCCGGCAGATCAACGGTTGGGTCCAATTTTCCACGCACACCAAGGCCTACCATATAGTTGGTCATATTCTGCCAATAGGTAGGGTCTGCACTGTTGGCTGCAACCTTGTTTGGAATGTTGGGTTGAATATCTTTTTTCCAGTATTTCATAGCCACGTCAGCCAGCGTGTGCGCGATGCCGTCGCGGTAGGGTCGGGTATTTGCCTGAAAAATGTAACTCCCACTAGAAATAGCGTCACCCGCCGTACTGTCCTCGTCACCAGCTGCAGGAGTGTTGGTTTGATTCCAATAACCATCGGTCACCATCAACTGATATGAGCGCCTGCAACTTGCGTTGTTGGCGACAACGTTGGTGATGACACTTGGGTCATCGGTATAAGGGCCTCGAGCGTCCTGACGCGAGTAATAAGTACCCACGGCATCCAAAGCGTCAGGTAGGGGTGTCCCCCCATCAGCTGGCAAATCTTGCAGCCACTTAAACAACTGGTCCTTGCGTGCTTGGGTGAATGCACGCACACCACCACCACCATAAGTAGCGGTATTTGACTCAAGAACAGAAGTCGCAACATTGTCCACCAACTGGGCGTTGCTGGCGCCACGCCCGCTGGTGCCCGTGTTCAGGTTGATGCGCCCAAAACCCACTCGAATCGTATTGCCAATACCAGCAAAAGATTCCATCAATGCACCACGCGCCATCAGATTACGGGTGCGGTAATAGGTGAACCAGTTGGCAAAATTCTGACGCTCTTCTGCCTGGGTGCAACCGGTAGAGCCAACCGCCCCAGAACAATCGGTTCGATCTCCCAAATTGGGAAATGATGTGCCAGAATTGATTGAATATTTGGTGTAATTAGCGTAATTTGTGAGATCCTTGTAGCCAGTTGCCGTGCCGCTTCCAGAACCACGACCCGTGGCATTGAAGGTCACCCCCACGGCATTTGAGGGCGCCCCAATCAAGGTGAAATCAGTGCTGCCAAGGGACGCAATGGTGTACGAGGTCTTCACGACAAACGCGCCAGCGTTGACAGTTTGCTTTTGCAACCTGAAATAAACACCTGGGTCATGGTTCAGAGACGCAGAGTTGTTGCGCATCTCTCTGCAATCCGTATCTGCTCCAGAGTAGCACCAATCACTTTTACCAGCAGGTGCCGTGTATGACGTCAGGTTGACAGTCGTCCCTGCGGCACCGGTTCGAACTAATGGGTTTTTGTAAGCCGCCGCTACCGGGGAGTTGGGCATGCGGCTCCCGTTACTCGTCACCCAGGGAAGGTAGGTAATTTCAGGGTTGTAAAAGATCGTGTTGGTATCGGGTGAACGCAAGGCCATTAACAGGTAGTTGGTCGAATTAATATTACCAGGGACAGTACCCATGGTTAAAAGGTCATATTGATAGTCATCCGATGGATCCCATCGCACCGTATGGGTACCAACGGGATTCACGGTAGCAAATGTGCCACCTGCAAAGACCGCTTCCGGCATATGCCTGAACTTCATCGAACCAGAGTCATCCATTGTCAGCATGAAGTTAGGCGCTGCACCTGCGCCAACCCGATTCAATAACGGCACCTGAGCCGGTACCGGTTGCGCGTTCACTCCTTGCACGGAAGTCCACAAAAAAGGCAAAACTAAAAGCAACGCACGGACTGAATGCGGCAACGAGTTAGCAAAAAGCATCTCTTTCTCCTTTTAACGCACGCATTTAGAAAATGGATTGCAACCAGACCACCGAGCCATGCGTGGTGTTGCCATTGCTATCTGCCTTGTAATCGGTGCTGAAGCCGCGTGCCGTGACCACTGTTACGGTGAAGGTCGGAGACCCAAGCGTCTGGAGCTCCGCCACGCACTCTGGCGCTTTGGTCGGCGCATAGGAGCTTAGTGACGAGCTGTACTGCGACGCAGGCAAAACAGTGCGTGTCGATGCGGCGGCGCCAGCACCCACCGCCCCAGTCCATGAAATGGGGTTTTCCCAGGCAGCGCTGGCACCACCAGCGATGTTGACCGCCGGGACAACCGCATCCTTGAGACTATTGACACGGTTCGCGTCGGTCAACTGCAGTTGCGACTCACAATAGCGCAAGGCAGCCTCGGCGTATTGCTGGGCGATATTGTCCATGCGCACGTTATTGGTGACTCGTTGGCTTGAAATCGCGCCACGCATTGCAGCGGCGGCAGTCAGGCCAGTCACCACCAACAACACAAGGACAATGATGAGTGAAATACCCTTGTGCTGAATCTTCAAAGTCGCATTTATTTGTCTGTTCATAGTAATAAACCGTCAAGGCATCTTGTCGCGAACGGTAGCCGTGGTGAAGTAAGCACGGCGCAGGTAGCGATCAGTCGGCGTGACCAAAGTCCCGCTGCAATCGCGGTAAGTCACCGTGTCATCACCCGGATTCAGTACCGGCTCTGCACTGCGCACCAGCAGGCACAAACGCACACTGATTACCTGTGCCCACTCTGCAGCAGCGGCCACACCCAAGTTATTGATTTCTGTGGCGCTTTCATAACGAACGACCTGACTCGGCGTTGCCAACAGCGATGTCCCGTAGCGCAGCTGCATATCCTCAACGTTCTCGATTAGAGGTTGCGGTGTGTTTGCCGCATTGTTACTGGCGCAGTAGAGTTCAGTTCGGCCCGAGCTGCCGCTGGATAGAAAATATCGGTTATGTGCTACATAAGGCGGCCCACTCGAGATGCCATTGCCAAGGCAATCCGAAGGCACACCTCCGCTCGTAGGCACAGTGTTCCTCGCATCCGCCTGATAGACCACCTCGAACCCTGGCGTTGTAGCAGTACCGCATACCAAAGACGATGCTGTTGGATCGGCAAAGCCGGTATCACATCCGAATACAGGGGTGCTGGTTCCCAATGTGGTCGAAGACAAAGTTAAAACCAGCGAGGCACCGCTACCGCTGGTTGTTACCGCAGTTGGCTGCGCATAACCCGCCATTTGCAAGTCGCGAGACAAAATGCTCAGACCGATCTGTGCATCTTCGTTCATCTGTGCATAGGCGGACTGATACCGCCCAGCCTTAACCGACCCGATGGTGCTGACAATCACAGCACCTACAACCACCAGGCCAATCACCAATGACACCATTACTTCAACAAGGGAGAACCCCCTGCTACGGGATCGCGTGGCAACTTGTTTCATAAATTAATCCTGAAATAGCTGCAACGTATACTGGGGTCGCTAGCCACCGTCAAAGTCGCCGGACACTCAAGCGCAGCAGAAGGGGCATCGTCACCCGCGACGGTAGGATCGCGCCACACAACCCAGACGTCCGCTGCAGTTAACTCAGCCACCCCAGGTATGGGTGCAACGCTCTGATTAACGATATAGGCCGACCCTTGCGGCAACTGATCGCGCACCAACACCCGCCAGGTCTGCAAGTCAACCGCCGCGATTTGAGCTGCCGAGCATGTCGATAGGTTCGTATCACACAAAGGCGAAACGGCTCCTGGTAACGAGGCTTGGCCTGAGAAACTCGTTTGCAGGGCATAGTTCGCAATCCCGGCCTTGTTGGCCCGCATACGCTCCCCGAGGTCGCTTGCCAGTTGGGTTGCCGTACCGCGATATTGCGACATTTTGGTATGACGGATGGATGCCGTGTTGACCCCTGCTAGTGCCAGCAATCCGATCGAAGCAATGACAATGGATACCAAGACCTCAATCAGTGATACACCGTGCTGGACGCAACCAGCGTTGCCCCAATGTGCTTTGCAGCGTTCGCTGTTGGTCATTGACATGATGATGTTCCCACTGATCTCAAAGCAGGCCTCCCCTGATTGGAGATGCAAACTAGGCGAGTTGAACCCGCTGACACAGTACCCGTCGGCGTAAAGATAAAAGTCTGGGATGAGGATTTTGCAAATCCTGTCGGTTCGTACTTGAACTTCGGGAGATCAGATCCCGGATTTAAACTTTGAATCGATGCAATATTCGGCAGTGACTGCTGCACTTTGACAATATCATCCCCAGCATCAACGCTGCTATTGGAATTCATGTCGACGAACACAATCCAGCCATCACTCCAACTCCCGACGCCAGCACAACTGGTGCTGTTTAACGAGCGACAAATCACTGTTCTGGTCGACCGTTTGAGCGCCTCAGAACGCGCAAATCGCATGTCACTCACCAGAGTGTCCGCTGCAGCCTGCACAGATCGATTGACCAACATCGCACGAAAGCTTGGGGCAGCCAAGGATGCCAGCACAGCCACAATCGCGACCGTAACCATCAACTCAATCAGGGTAAAGCCAGTTTGACATCGTTTCATGGCTGGAAATGTAGTGCAGCCAGCAAACCTGAAGCATTGTGCCCAGACAGTCGGTGCACTCTGTCCGCCAAACGGTAAACTGCAGACATTGGTCAAACAAAACACCGTGTTATGCCGTTGAACTCACTCCTGTTTGGACCGACGAAGAAGAGATCATGAGGTGAACGTAATGCGCCACGGTGTGCCCATCGTCAATCCGAAAGCTTTTTTGTTTTTCCAGACTTCGAAAAGCCTTCATTGGGTACTGGCGCAACTCCGCTTACGACACCATTCGACTAATCTTCGCAATAACCACGATGATGTGATAGCGGAACCATTTCGGGTGGTTTAGGCTTCCATGTTGCCCATCGGCTTTCTCATTTCGTTAGTTTGACGGCTCATGATTGGGCGTTTCTGCGATGGGCAAGCCTATCTATCTCAAGGTCAAACTCCCGCTGTCACCCTGGCACAGCCGGTGCATTGCCTACTTTTTTTTAACCATAAATCACCAGAATTGAGAACAAGGCCGCAAATGATTCCACTTTTGAAGCATTCTTTGGACCTCGCCACCAAAAGCCTGCAGATCACTTCTCCCAACCCTCGAGTAGGTTGCATCATCACCAGCCCTGACGGCAGCACGCTCGGCAAGGGCAACACCCAGCGAGCCGGTGGGCCACATGCTGAAATCATGGCGCTTCGCGATGCTGCCGCCCAAAGCCATTCGGTGCAAGGAGCAACTGCGTATGTGACGCTTGAACCCTGCGCGCACCAGGGACGCACTGGGCCATGTTGTGATGCCCTCATTGCTGCGGGCATCAAAAAGCTGGTCGCCACCAACACCGACCCCAATCCACTGGTTGCAGGACAGGGCTTCGCTCGCATGCGTGCGGCAGGCGTTGAGGTGGTTGTTTTATCGCCAGACGACCCGCTGGCCATTCAGTCACGTGAACTCAACATCGGTTTTTTCAGCCGCATGATCCGCAAAAGACCTTGGGTCCGGATGAAGATTTCCGCCTCGCTGGACGGCAAGACAGCGCTCCCTAACGGCGTCAGCCAGTGGATCACCTCGCCCGAGGCCCGAGCTGACGGCCACGCCTGGCGCGCCCGGGCCTGCACTGTACTCACAGGCATGGGCACGGTGCTCGCAGACAACCCCAAGTTAAACGTGCGGTTAGTAGACTCGCCGCGCCAGCCGTCGGTGACCGTGGTTGACAGCCACCTGGATCTATCGCCGGCTGCTAACGTCTTTATAGCCGGTCGCCCTTTATATATATGGGCTGCAACCCAAAATTGTCAAAAACAATCTGCGCTTGAGGCCAACGGTGCCAAAGTGTTCTACCAGCCAGACGGCCACGGCCATGTAAACCTGACTGCCATGTTGAAGGACCTGGCAACGCTGGAGGTCAATGAAATGCACGTGGAGGCCGGCCATCGACTGAACGGCGCATTGATTGGCGCAGGTTTGGTGGACGAGTTTCTAGTCTATCTGGCACCCAAACTGCTGGGTCATGGCTCTGACATGGCCAGTTTCGGGCCGTTGACTGAGTTGTCGCAATCCGTGCAGTTGGTATTTCAGTCCACACAAATGATTGGCCCTGACCTGCGTGTGCTGGCCAGAGTGCAGGGGAGCGACCAGTTTTAACCAAAGTTCCAGTGATGATGTATTGGCTCATGTTTACGCAACCTGAAAATTGACATGAACAACTTGTGTTGTTTAATGGCGCGGCATGGATTTCCGAGACATGAGAAGACAGTTTTCTCGCGGAGAAAACAGCGCCAATGGTGTCGACAATGTTTACAAAAAAACTGAACGAAATGCAAAAATACGGGCAATATCTATATTTTTCAATGACTTACGAATGATGGCGCGAATTTTGCTTGTGACAAAGTATCTACATTGGTTAACTCGTTCATTGGGCCACTTCATGATTACTAAATCTCTAGGTCTACAGTCTTTGGTGATCGCCTCGTTAGTGCTCGCATCAAGCATCTCTCAAGCTGCATTGACGGTTTACACCGATCAGGCGAGCTTTTTGGCTGCAGTTTCGGCCCCTGGAACCGATACGTTTGACGACGTTGATGGGACAACTGCAAGCCCTATAAGTCGCACGGCAGGTGCATACAGCTATTCAGCCTCGGCTACAGATGGTTTTTTCGGTGTTGGAACGACCTCTGATCATTGGCTGTCAACCTACACGTCGAAAGACACCATCTTGTTCAACAATTTTGGTGGTGGTGTGCAAGCCATTGGTGGGTATTTCTTTGGCAGTACTATCGATGGAGTCTTTTTCCCGGGACAGTCGATCACCGTAGTCGCTGGTGATTCCGACGGTGATTCGATCACCAAGCTGATTTCAGACAGCACCACCACTGGTTTCCTGGGTTTTATATCGGATAGCTTGATAACCCAGTTGTCTGTGACAGCTGTACAGATTGTTGAGTCCGCAAATAACTGGGCTGCTGTAAACGACCTTGTGCTGGCTACCACCAGCAGCAACAACATTCCCGAACCAGGCACAGTTCCTATGGTGTTGGCAGCCTTGGGCGTGCTTGGGTTGATGGCCAAACGCCGCAAAGCGTAGGCGTTCTGTTTTTTATTCAAGCGACTCCGAAGCGATTCAAAGTCGCTTTTTTTCGTTTATAAGCAGACTTGTACGCTTTCGCCTAGCGCCAACCAGCCAAAGCCTGCTGACGCGCACAAACTGGGGACATGGCCAGCTTTGGACCGCTGACCGCGCTGTCACAAGCGGTGCCGCTGGTGTTTCAATCCACCCAAATGGTCGGACCAGACCTGCGTCTGCTGGCCAGAATTGA
>Ga0302216_1000485_pt1 | contig 13476 bp, 11 predicted proteins | sample II_Fen_N3_2_FD_194575 | JGI IMG/M metagenome (GOLD analysis project Ga0302216, IMG submission 194575) | Peat permafrost microbial communities from Stordalen Mire near Abisko, Sweden - II_Fen_N3_2 | ecosystem: Environmental > Terrestrial > Soil > Wetlands > Permafrost | place: Sweden: Abisko...
CAAGATATTTACCACTAGCTAAGTAGTTGCTTCCATTTGCAAACTGAATAGTATGTCCTAATACGACTAATACAATTGCCAATCCCCGTAGCCCATCAAGAAGAGAATCTCTATTTTTCATTTTAGATAACCCTACTTGGCAGTGCATTGCGGAAAAAAGCAAATTGTACATAGCAAAAAAGTGAATCTTTAGCCATTATGATTTGTATACCTTTTCAGAAAGAATCCCTAAATGGGATAAAATGATCAAAGCCATCACTTTGAAAAAGTCAATCGACATAAAAATCATTGTTTGAATACTTTGTTTAAAACAGCTCTTCAACTTTTGCCTATATATTTTCAGTGCATGTTCGTAAAAGTAAAATTTTTCAAAGAATGAAGGCGCATACATCTGTGAAACAACAACATAATCGCCGCTTAAATGCAGAGCAATATTATTCCTGTAACGAAATGACTCCTCTTGATCATGGATAGCAATTCTGTAAGTAGGAATGTTGATTATCGCAATCCTCTTCGATTTTCGCGCATTATATGCAAGCATCAAATAGTCCACGCAATGTCCGAATTCAAGTTCTTTGCTTATTTGCAAGAACAGCTCATCAATAACCATTTCTTTCATGCGAGAGGTTTTGATTGCATAAGCGTTCGGCATCGCCGGAAACCTATAATACCTCCAATGGCGTTGCAAAGTGTTATATTCTTCAGCCGAAATTATTTCCACTTCTTGGCGATGCTGTCTATCAGCTATTTTATCCCCATTTGTACCTTTAGAGAACAAAATATCGACATCCGGATTCGAGCGCATTATCTTCCGCATCAAGTCTAATGCCCCAGGAAGAAAAATATCATCGCTCATTAAAAATCTAAGCCATTCACCATTCGCACATTCAATGCACTTTATGCAGTTTCTTGTAAATCCAATATTTGAATCATTTCGATAGACTCTGACATTGCTAGCCACATAGCTTTGTGCTACTTCGTAAGTTCTATCAGTACTATTGTTATCTACAATCACAAGTTCCGCATCCTGTCCAAGTTGCGGCAGTACACTTTCAATTGCAACAGAAATCAAATCTTGACGATTATATACAGGTATTGCTATAGTGATTTTTGGTGTCATTGCTATCCTCTAAAAAACATTAATGTTTGAAATCACATTTTTTACGCCAGAAATTCCGCTCATCAAAGCCTGATCACTCCATAAATAGTCCCACTCACCAAATCTGCCTATCGTAGACAGTATACAAATTCAATATCACTTTCCTTAATGATATCTATTTCGATGAATTTTTGTACTGTTCCAGCATATAGGTCCTCTTGTGAAAATTGATCTTTTCTACAATAGACTTCAGCCTGAAGTGATGAGTAACCTTCGGGAACATTATCAGAAGATTTTAGCGAAGGTGAATATACTCTAGATGCAAGAATGCTTCGTCATAAACATACCACCATAAGTACGGTGGTATGTTGTTCCCTTTCAATCCAATAGAAATATGATATCCAGTAGTACAGCACAGATTCGAGCATGCCTCATGGACGAAATTCGGGATATTTTTTAATAGAAACCTGTACTCAGGAAAAGGAATACTTGATATTAGAACATCATAGCTAAATACGCAGCCACTATCAGTTACAACTTGTTTGGATCCGGGATTAATTTCTATTACTCTCTGGCCATATTTTATATCAGCTGAATTCGACAATTCTGACAAGAACGCCTGATATCTGCCTTTTTTCGGATAGCGCATTTCTTTAGCGTAGTAGGTGACAGGCGTATTGGATGAATTTACGCCTTTAATGACTTCTTCTACGGAAGGTTGATACAGCCGTTCTCCGATCCATTCGGTGCTCATTTCGCTTGTTCTCTCATCCAACATTTTCTAATATACCTCATAGAAAATGCTCTGCGAAATAATCGCCGTATCGCCAGCGCAGTAATTGCTCATAATCATCAATACTTAATCCCATTTTCTTTCGTTCTAGAAAACCTCTTATATTTTTCTTTTTCGCACTTTTCTAATGGGGAAATATTATTCTGCGCAGAATAGTTTAACCATTTCCGGTTGTATGTGTTGTAGGAGTTGGATGTATGCCGTATAATATCATTTGCTGACTTGCTGGAAATAGAATTAACTTCATCATGTTCCGAAAATGGAAGATGAGCAAAACGATCAAAAAAGAAATTTCCATGTCGAAGTCTACTACACAGGCCTCTAGAATGTTGCTCTTTCTCTAAAATCATGAAGCTAATTCCATGATTCTTGCAGGCATAACTAGTCCCTAGTCCAGATATGGCACCGCATAATATTTGCACCTGGAAAAGATCATTTGGCATCAGGTGCCACTCATACGCCGTCCGAGTAATTTTGCATTACATCTTTTAAGTTTCATCAGCACACTCAGTAGAAAAATGCCGAACAGATAAATCAATGGCGCTTTCTTTTTTAATCCGATTCGTTTACAAATCGCAGATTTCTCTTCTATGCTAAGTCCAATTTTATCCAGTTGTCGAGATGTTAATGAATCAATTAAAAATGCATAAAGAAGCGAGTTGTCGGCCCGTTCCCGCAATATACGAACGTATGCAGGGTAATCAATTTCAATGAAACTGATTTTCGTTTCTAGTTGGCTGCTAACATTATCACATACCCTATAATATGCGCCGCTTCGATTGCTGAGTAAATGATAGCATTCATCATTTGATGTCACAATTCGTTTCGCCAAAAGGTGATCTTGTGAGGGATATTCACTTTCTTTGAACATCTGATGAGCAACAACAATTTCTTTTTTAAGCATACAACCAATATTGCAAGTAATCCCACCAAAAATAGCGCCAAACAAATCTATTTTAGCACATATGTCTGTATAAGGTTTGTTTGAAAGTTCTGGTGCCGTTTGAAAATTAGCAACTGGAAATTGGATGTAACATGCATCGGGGTGCAATGCAATCACACGTTCCACTCGTTTCAAAAATGAGCCATCAAGGATATCGTCATCGCATAAAATTGTAAAATATTCCGCTTCACTAAGTATACATAGAGCATTCCAATTTTGTACCATCCCTATGTTTTCTGAGTTCCTAATATACTTGAATGAAACATTTGATGGAATCTTGATGTTTTTGCAAGAAAAATTATTCTGAGGATCATTATCAAGCACTATAACGGAATATGAATCCTTATAATCTTGGTTAAGCGCGCTGTACAAAGTTTGTAGTAGTTTTTCATTCCGCCGATATGTTGGTATGCAAATAGCATAGTTTCTGCTACAACCGGAGTCAGTACTATATACTACTTTTGACTCGACTAGCGCCCCATTGGGGAGAGAATATTTAAATAAGCCTGAACCCATTATGCTTTCCTTGTGCATTTTTCTTTTACCAATGATAGCGCAATGCATAGCAACTCGCAATAATTTGAGTTTATGTTCTTCAACATTTCGTACGGCCATTTCCAATTATTGTAGCACAATTGAATGAAAAATTGAGCCCCTATAACGCCAAAGATTCCGAAATTTGTAAATCTAAGCATAGAAAATGTTGCAATTACCACGGCCACTCCAGAAAATATAGATGGCTTTACATATGGAATAGTATTTCCCGTTGTAATCATTCCTGCAGATATCGAGTGATTTGATTCCAGGAAAGCTGTTACAAGCATCCATCCAACAGCGACCACACTAGGAAGAGTTATTTTACTCCCAAAAAGAAAAAGTATTTTGTTCCCAAATAGTAGCAATGGGAAACCTGCTAACAAAAAGACAATGATTAATAAGAAAAGTCCTGCAGCAAACCCTCTTTTCAAGCCTTTTAAGTTATTAGTTATTCTATACCCATTTAGCGATGGTGCCAGCGTATAGAAAGCCGTGTTAGCTATTCCTGAAATAAAGCCAATCACTTGCGACGCTAAACCAAATTTAGCAGCTTGAGTCAATGGCAAAAATGCCGCAACAAAGAATAGATTTGCTTTTGTGATGGCAAAAGCCCCAACAGAAACCATCCCTGATTTCTTCGCATTAGTCCACAAAATCGGAAATAAATCTTGAGTTTCGCTAGTGGAATCAATTATTGTTCTATTTTCGTCAGTATAAAATGCATAATAAGAAAGGACTCGAACAACAATCACATTAACTATATTTGACACAGCAAGGCCAACTAATCCTAAGCCAAAAAACAAAGCTAAATATGACACACATATGTATATAAGTTTAGATGTTACAGTTATTCTTTTGAAGTCAGAAATTTTCCCAGAGCCAATAAGCAATGACTCGTAATACATGAAATACACATTGAATGCGATTGAAAAGACGATGATCGCCCAAGATGTCGCCAAGACTTTTGTTTCTATCTTCCCCCCAGCAACCAAGTATATATATATTGAACCAACTGTCCCCATAATAATGAATGATGCTAATGAAATTTTGCGGTAAATCCTTTTGATCGTAAGAATCATGCTTTTAAGCAAAGAATAATTCGGATGGTCTAATGTGCTTTGTTTGACAATTCCTTCTGGCGACAATTTGGTCGCACCAGAAAATATGTAGCTCACATTAATTGCAATTGTTCCAGAGAATCCAAAATCCAAAAGCGAAACAAATGACATTAATGTTGCATATATATACCAAATTGCAATTTGATTCGCAGGAAGCTTATGCAACACATAGGGAAGAACAAATACTCCCGCCCCGAATTGAAGCATTTGCGCAGCATAGCCCCAAAATAAGTCTTTCTCTTTCGACTGCTTCATTTGCTCCTTGAAATTTTGTGCAATTAAAAAATGCCAAGCGATCGCGCCGACTTTTTTAAAAGCTGTAGATATGCATTATTCCACATACTAGCCTCTCCGTATCGTATATGTTTACAGCATTATTCAGCCCTAAAAATTAGGTTTTGTTGATATCAGACGCCAAACTCCATCTTTAATGTCCATTTTTGCGTCCCATCCTGGAAGCTTTTGGGGAAGTACCGGCACCATTATCTCTCCTTGGCGGTATGGACGCTTACCCCATTGAAAGTCAACTGAATGACCAATCGCAGTCTCAACTAGTCTGCCAAGATCACGAATCGTTACCAATTCCGGATTGCATAAACCGAAAACTTCGTGTCCTGCATCTTTAGCACCAAGAAGGCGCTCTAATCCTTGAACGAAACCTGAACGCACATCATCTACCCAAGTTAGACTGATCTTCTGCTCTCCGAGGCTTAGTGCAAGCGCTTCCTCTCGCACAGCAGCATCAACCAGCAGCTGAACAATTTTGCGCCGCGTATCACCAATACCAAATGTGTCAGCTAAGCGCAAGGTAATGGCGCAAAAGCCCTCATTGCGGACATAATGCTGAAGCACATCTTCAAAGGCTTGTTTGGTGGCCGCATAGAGATTGAATGGCGTTCCCGGTGCCCCGGTTGCACATTGGAAAATCGTCCCTGTGTTAAGAAAATGCCGTATTCTAGCACCCTTCATAGCTTCAAGAAGACGAGTCGGAAATGTAATATTTGATTCGACCAATTCTGCAGCTTGATCTGGTGCATGGGAAGAAAGAAATAGTGATGCCAAGTGCATGATAGCATCCGGCTTGAAATTATCTAATAGAGAGACTAATTCTCCTTGCGATTCCGGAATTGCCAAACAGCGGGCTTCTCCTAATTTTTGGATAGCTCTATCAAAGCCGGCTAGACGCACTAGGCATTTTACCGAATGTCCTGCCGTCTCAAGCTTGGGAACTAATCCCGAGCCAATGAAGCCTGTTGCCCCTGTTAGAATAATTCTAGCCATTAGAATTCACATAGGTTTGGAGAAAAAGCTGCAAAATTCCTGTCGCGCATTGACATCACAGGACTCTCGATTTTCCAATCAAAGCCAAAAGAATTCCAAAGAATTCCCGAATCATCCTCAGGGGAATACACTGATGATACATTATAGTACATCAAAGAATCATCTTCCAGCGAAAGGAATCCATGAGCAATTCCTTTGGGAAGGAACACTGCACAGAACTCATTTCCGGAGAGTTCTACGCTGGCAGTCTTGCCAAAGGTGGGACTCTGCTTGCGCAGGTCGAGGAACACATCGAGCACTTTTCCCTGCATACAGAAGACCAGTTTTTCATGGTGATGAGGAGGCTTCTGAAAGTGCATTCCTCGCAGCACATTTTTATGGGATATCGAATAGTAGGATTCGCGAATGTCCATACGAATCCCTGCTCTTCGAAAAAGCTCTTCATGAAAAGTCTTTACAAAGACGCCTCGATCATCTTTAATACGCTTTTGGCGAATCAAATATGCACCAGGAATAGATAATTGCTCAAATATCATCGTCCCGCCGCCTTCCGAATCACCTTCGCGATGTATGCGAGCTTCTCCTGGTCCATACCGGGGTAAGTGCCCGTGAACACGGCCTCGTTCATGATGCGGTCGGCACCGGCAAGATCGCCGATCACACGGAAGGCCTTGCCCTGGCTGTCGTGCTTGAGCTGCACGAAGGCCGGCTGGCGAACCAGATTCCCTCCGAAAAGCATCCGGTTGCCGATCTTCGCATCGTCCAGGGCGCGGGCAAGCTCCGTGCGGCTGAACGGCGCACTTTTCTTCACAAGCATCATGAAGCCGAACCACGAGGGCTCCACGAGAGGTGCGCTCTCCTGCCAAGAGAAGCCCGCTGGACTCCAGGAACGCGCGTGCGTGGGAAGCATGAAATCGAGCACGTCTTCTAGATCGGCCAGCTCAGTGCGCAAGAAGTTCCAGTTGTCCACGCGGGCCTGGATGAAGCGCGGGAGCTTCCTCAGCTGCACGCGACCAATGGCCGCCTGTGGATCCAGAGGCTTCACATTGTAGCCCAGATGGCTGTAGATGTACTTGTGGTCGTAGCCTGCGGGAAGCTCGCCCAGCTGCCAGTCGAAGCGCTTGCAGCAGGTGTCATCCTTGCCCGAGGGACACCAGCAGTCGCGGCCCCAGTCGCGGAACGACTCCGCGCAAGTCTTCAAGATCGCCTTAGAGACGATGTTCACCGAACCGCCCTCGCCCATGGTCAGGTGGTGCGGAGGGTAGAAGCTCTGAGTCGAAAGATCGCCGAAAGAACCCGTCCACTGGCCGTTGTACTTCGAGCCCAAGGCATCGCAGTTGTCCTCGATCAGCCATAGCCCTTTCTCGTCGCAGAAGCGCTTCACCTCGCCCAAGTCGAAGGGGTTGCCCAAGGTGTGCGCAAAGAAGACTGCCTTAGTCTTGCCCGGAACGTAGGCGGCTTCCAACTGATCCGCACGGCCGTTCGAGGTCAACGGGTCCACGTCTACGAACACCGGCACGCAACCGTTCTGCACGATGGGAGCCACGGTGGTGGGGAAACCTGCCGCCGCCGTGATCACCTCATCACCGGGAAGGATGCGCTTCTCCTTGAGCTTGTAGGATGTCAGCGCAGCAAACGCGATCAGGTTCGCTGACGATCCCGAGTTCACTAGAAGCGAATTGCGCACGCCCAAGAACTGAGCCAGCTCCTTCTCCATGGCTGCGCCTTCGGGACCGAGGGTCAGCCAGAAATCCAGCATGCTGGCAATGCCGGCCTCTACCTCGTCCGCGTCGTACACGCGACCGGCATAGGGAACCGTACTCTGACCCGGGACGAAATCCTTCTTCGCCTCGCGAAGAGTCACCAGCTCTCGGGTCTTCTCCAGAATCTCCTTGCGCAGTTCTTCGATGTGGTTGCTCACGCCTTGCTCTCCTTCGCCCAGGGCAAACATTGCCGCCTGGCATCATTGCTATAGGATTCGATCTGTTCGCGGGTGCGGGAAAGCATGTCCCCACCCTCGGAATGTTCCTTGTACCAGTCCACCACGCGGCAGGCCGTCTCGTCGACGTTCCAAACGCCGTGCCAGCCGAACGCCATGCGGGCCTTGCTGCAATCGAGCTTCAGCAAGCCCGCCTCGTGAGGATGGCTGCCCGAGGAATCGAGCACCACCTCGCCCTTGCCCCAGCGAGAGACGAGCTTGCGGGCAAGCTCCTGGACCAGCACCACGGACTCCTCGGAAGGGCCGAAGTTCCAGCCTTCCGCAAAATCGGGACCGTCCGGGCCACAGAGGCGCCGTCCCAGCTCCAAGTATCCCGACAGCGGCTCCAGCACATGCTGCCAAGGACGCGTCGCCGCGGGATTGCGAAGCTCAAGGGGACGTCCGGCAAGGATGGATTTCACGAAATCCGTCACGATGCGATCTGCCGACCAGTCGCCTCCGCCGATCACGTTGCCCGCACGTCCCGAAGCCAGACGACAGTCCGCAGGATCATGGAAGAAACTGCGTCGGTAACTGGCCACCACCAATTCCGCAGCCCCCTTGGAGGCACTGTAGGGGTCGTGGCCACCCATAGCCTCGGTCTCGCGATAGCCCCACGGCCATTCGCGGTTCTCGTAGCACTTGTCGCTTGTAATCACGACGCACGCTTTCACGGAAGGGCAGGCGCGTACGGCCTCGAGCAGGTTCACCGTGCCCATCACGTTGGTTTCCCAAGTAGAAGCAGGTTCACGGTACGAAAGACGCACTAAGGGTTGGGCAGCTAAGTGAAATACGGCATCTGGCTTGAAGTCCTGCACCAACGCTGCAATCGAGGCTGCATCACGAACATCCCCCACCGTATGACGGATTCTGTCCGCAAGGCCAAGGATTTCGAAATGAGACGGATCAGTGTCGGGAGCCAGAGAATAGCCGGCCACCTCCGCGCCAAGCGAGAGCAACCATTCACAGAGCCAGCTTCCCTTGAAGCCCGTGTGGCCGGTCACGAGGACGCGCCGATCGCGGTAGAAGCCTCCGAACATCACCACACCTTCCACGGGGCCTTGCCCGATTGCCATAGATCCTCAAGGAGGATCTTTTCGCGAAGGGTATCCATCGCATGCCAGAAACCGTCATGAAGATAGGCGTGAATCTCACCTCTACGAGCAAGCTCCTCCATTGGTTCTCGTTCCCAAATCGTAGCATCGCCTGCAACAAGGTCGCAAACCTTTGGAGAGCAAACGAAGAATCCGCCGTTGATCCAGCCTCCATCACCCACCGGCTTTTCCTGGAAAGACTCAACTTTCGAGCCTCTCATCTTCAATGCCCCATAGCGCCCAGGAGGCTGCACGCCCGTCAAGGTTGCTAAGCCGCCATGTGCCTTGTGAAAGGCGAGCAACTTGGTCATATCTACATCTGCAACACCATCTCCGTAAGTCAGGCAGAAGACTTCATCATCCTGCACGTACGGCTTGATGCGCTTGATGCGTCCTCCTGTCATAGTTTGTTCGCCGGTGTCAACAAGCGTAACCCGCCAAGGCTCAGCATGCTGCTCATGTACTTCCATCCGATTATTCGCCATATCAAAGGTGACATCAGACATGTGGAGGAAGTAGTTCGCGAAATACTCCTTGATCACGTAGCCTTTATAACCCAAGCAGATCACGAAGTCATTGATGCCATAACTTGAATAGATCTTAAGGATGTGCCAGAGGATCGGACGCCCGCCGATTTCAATCATTGGTTTAGGGCGTACGGAAGTCTCCTCCGAGATGCGAGTACCTAAGCCGCCAGCAAGGATTACGGCTTTCATTGATTCAGTCCTTTCATTCTACCGTTACCGATTTAGCGAGATTTCGTGGCTTGTCCACATCGTGTCCGCGCAGCACGGCGGCGTGGTAAGCCACCAGTTGCAGAGCCACCGTAGTCACCAGAGGGCTGAAGATCTCGCTGCAAGCTGGAACCCGGATAATCTCGTCGGCGTGCGGCACGATTTCCTCGTCGCCTTCGCTTGCCACCACGATCACACGACCGCCGCGAGCCCGCACTTCCTGAATGTTCCCGATCACCTTGTCGTGCTGGCTGCCGAGAGGCGCCACGAACACGCAGGGCATGCCGTCGTGGATGAGAGCAATGGGGCCGTGCTTCATCTCGGCCGCGGGCATTCCTTCGGCATGGATGTAGGAGATCTCCTTGAGTTTCAAGGCGCCTTCAAGAGCCACCGGGTAGTTGTAGCCGCGTCCCAGGAACAACCAGTTCTCCTGGCTCACATACTTAGCCACCAAGTCGTGGATAGAAGCCGACTGCGCCACCACCTTTGCAATCAGATCTGGGATGCCGTTCAGTTCCGTGAGCAACCGGCGGCTGGCCTCAATGGAGAGGTTGCGACGACGACCGGCGTAGATGGACATCAGAGCACCCACAGCCACCTGACCAATAAAGGCCTTGGTGCTCGCCACTCCGATCTCTGGCCCCACCCGCAGATATACGCCGGCATCGGTAAGCCGCGCGATCGAGGAGCCGACGGCGTTCACGATCCCCAAAGTGGTGGCGCCGCGCATCTTGGCTTCTTCCAGAGCCGCCAGGGTGTCCGCCGTCTCTCCCGATTGTGAGATCGCGACAATCACTGTCTCGTCTTCCACGATAGGGTTGCGGTAGCGAAACTCGCTGGCATACTGCACTTCGCAGGGGATGCGCGCCAGCTCCTCCAACATGTACTCGATTACAAGAGCCGCATGCCAGGCCGTGCCTTGGCCGGTGAGCACCACGCGGTGCGCACGCACCAGATCGCGGCCCACCAATTCCAGACCGCCCAGGATCACCTCGCCCCGGTCGGTGTCGATGCGACCGCGCAGGGTGTTGCGCAGAGCCTCGGGCTGCTCGAAGATCTCCTTGAGCATGAAGTGCGGGAAATCGCCCAGTTCAATCTGCTCCAGGTCCATCTCCAGTTGCATCACCTTGGGGGTGACCGGGACGTTGTGCAAGTTCGAGGTGCGGTAGCCTTCCTTGGATAGGCGACAGACGGTGAAGTCTTCCAGCGCGAAGGCCTGCTGAGTATGGGCCACGATGGCCGAAGGATCCGAGGCAATAATGAATTCCTCGTGTCCCAGTCCCACCATCAGCGGAGACCCTTTGCGAGCGGCCACCAAGACGCCCGGTTCGCTTTCGCACATCACCACGATGGCGTAGGCGCCCGTCACCTCGCGCAGCGCAGCCTGCACCGCCGTTTCCAGATCATCCTCGTAGAGCTCGCCAATCAGCATGGCCAACACCTCGGTGTCGGTTTCGCTGGTGAAAACGTGGCCCTTCTGCTCCAGAGCCTTCTTCAGGGTCTGGTAGTTCTCGATGATGCCATTGTGAACCACCGCAATGCCCGAGTGATCATCGCACTGCGGATGAGCGTTGCGCTCAGCAGGAACGCCGTGGGTAGCCCAACGAGTGTGGGCTATGCCCTCAGAGCCAGCATACTGGGCCACATCGCGACCAAGTTTGGCTTCCAAAGCCGCCACCTTGCCAACTTCACGGCAGACTTGAAAGCCCGTCGCGGTGCGGATCGCCACCCCAGCCGAATCGTAGCCCCGGTATTCCAGGCGCTTGAGGCCCTCCAAGAGAACAGGAAGGGCAGGACGATTGCCCAAATAGCCAACGATTCCGCACATGGTTCAGCTCTTTGAGACTAGGATGAAGACCGTGACCGCCGTAAGGACTAGGGATGCGGTCGCTCCCAGGGCCGAAATAATATCCGAGAACTTGAGCGGTTCCGGAGGCTTGCGGAACGGAACCACGATCTCGGAACCCGGATTGGGCAAGCTATCGATGCCATAGTCTCGCGTCTGAATCGCCCCGTCCGCCAATTTCAGATACACCTTGCCCTCGTTGGCGCTGTCGGTGAACCCGCCAGCCATGGCAATGTACCATTTCCAGTCCTCACCTTGACGCCATGGGATGTCACTAGGGTTGTAAACGCGCCCTGAAACCCGCACCGTTGCCGGCACCTCAGGTACCCAAAGGGTATCGTTATCCCGCAGCTCCAGGTCATCAAGGCCCCCAGGAGACTTCAAGGCCCGATCGATGTTGATGGCAATACGCCCTAGATTCGCTCGAAACAATCGCGCTCCAGCAGGGTAGCCTTCAGGGCGGATTCCTCCTGCCCGGCGAATCAAGCTGCTGATCCGTTCGCGAGGATTCAAAAGACTGAAGTCCCCCGTGTGCGTCACCATGCCATTTAGGGTGACAATATCCAGCGTCTTGGTGATCGCCTGAAGCGGCACCGCAACATGGGCGCCATCTTCCAGCGTCAGGTTACCACTCGTGGGAAGATCAAGATCTAAAGTCAGAGTCTCCACGCGTGCGCCCCGCACCGAATCCAGAGGATATTCGACGCGCACACTGCGCAAATCGGCATCCTTGAGAACTCCGCCAGCCAAAAGGACAAGATCCTTTACCGTCATTCCCGAATCGAGGTCGAAACTCCCCGGCCTGTGAACCGCACCAGAAATGAAGACATGCCGTCGCGGAGCCATCTCGAAGCGATTGAAGAACGTCAACCGGTCATTGGCACTTAATGTGGTTCCGTCTTCTGGGGTCACGTGAATCGAAAACGTCGTGAAGGTGCTGTCGGGCAGGCGTCGCATCAACAATCCCCGTGCCACGAAAACCTTCTGGGTGTATCCTCCCGCCAGCTTCACAAGGTCAGCAGCCGTCATTCCCGCCTGCAGGGGATAGCTCCCCGGAAAACGCACCTCACCATCCACCGAGACCGTCTGGCGACTTGGATCCTTGCCTTGGAAGACAAAAACAGAATCGCCATCTTGCAGCCGAGCAGGCGTCTTCCCATGCGCAAGTTCTCGAGCAGCGGGAAGGGTCAACGCTTCACGTCGGCCATTGTCGAAAATGCGCGTCACCAGGACGCCCTGATCGGCCGTGGTGGCCGTAAGGCCGCCGCAGTAGGCGAAGAGATCCTTGGTTGATTCGGTGGTCAGCAGTTCGTAGCGTCCGGGACGTCCCACGGCCCCGCGCACATCAATGACCGGACCGCGCACCGGAACGCGCACCACATCGCCATCCTGCAGGACATCGGCAGCCGAACGATGGCCGCGGAAGAAGTATTCGTACAGATCCACGTTGCGACGGATATTCCCGCGAATGATCTCGATGCGCCGCTCCGAGCCAAGGTCCGTGGGTCCTTTGGCCTGATAAAGGGCATTGAAGACGTTGGTGTTGCCTGAAAGCAGATAGCTGCCCGGGTTCACCACGTCACCGGTGACGAAGATGCGGATCTGCTTGAGCTTGCCCATGGTCAGATCCATGTTCACCTGACCGCTCTTCATGCCCGCGTAGATGCGCGAAAGCCGCCGCTTCAACAGCATTTCGGCACTCTTAAGGGTTTGGCCATTGAAGTTCACCAAACCGACACCCTCCACGGACGTCTCCCCGGAACGATCCAGAGTCAGTTCGTAGCGCGCTTCCTTCTGGCCCCACAGTGTGAGGACGATCTGATCGCCCGGTCCCAGCTGATATCCCTCGCCAATGGCCCCAACATAGGATGCGAAAAGGCTAGGATTGGCGGCGCGGAAGATCTTCTGCCCGTAGCGCAGAGTGTCAGGTTCGGGACGGATATTTTTCCGGCGCGGCCTGATGCGATTCTTGCGGGCATTGCCAAGAGAATCCATCCCCCCCAGAGAACCGTTGGAAAGCGAATCGTCGCTCCAAGCGCGCACATCGGTTTCC
>Ga0302216_1000488_pt1 | contig 13414 bp, 11 predicted proteins | sample II_Fen_N3_2_FD_194575 | JGI IMG/M metagenome (GOLD analysis project Ga0302216, IMG submission 194575) | Peat permafrost microbial communities from Stordalen Mire near Abisko, Sweden - II_Fen_N3_2 | ecosystem: Environmental > Terrestrial > Soil > Wetlands > Permafrost | place: Sweden: Abisko...
CGCGTTCACGATTTCCAAGTTCAACAATCCGGTGCAGGACATTTATCTGCGCCAGGTCTCGGGCAAGGAAAACAAGCTGGTCAGCATCGCCAGCAAGGCGCTGACCGATCCGGGCCGTGGCTGCAAGATGTAAAAAAAGCTGAGGCACTGTCATGGACTTTTCCATCTTCCTGATCCAGTGCCTGAACGCGCTGCAATACGGGCTGCTGCTGTTTCTGGTGGCTTCCGGCCTGACGCTGATTTTCGGCATCATGGGCGTGATCAACCTAGCGCACGGCAGCTTTTACATGATTGGCGCCTACATGGCTTACGCGCTGGCGCCCATCGTGGGCGCGACGCTGGGCGGCGGCTTTTTTGCCACGCTGGCGGTCGGCGTGGTGCTGGCGGTGCTACTGGGCTATGTCTTGGAGTGGGCGTTTTTCAGCTTTCTGTACGAGCGCGAGCATCTGCAACAGGTCTTGATGACTTACGGCCTGATTCTGGTGTTTGAAGAACTGCGCAGCCTGCTGGTCGGCGACGAGGTGCATGGCGTCGCGCCGCCGGACTTTCTGGCGGGCACGCTGGCGCTGGGCGATGTGATGACGTATCCGGTCTATCGGCTGTTTATCTCCGGCGTGTGTCTGGCGCTGGCGCTGGGCATGTATTTTGTGTTCACCCGCACGCGGCTGGGCATGATGATTCGCGCTGGCAGCGCGAACCGCGAGATGGTGCAGTCACTCGGCATTGACATCAAATTCCTGTACCGCGTGGTGTTTGCCGCCGGGCTGGGCGTGGCGGTGCTGGCCGGGATGGTGGCTGCGCCGGTGTCGTCGGTCTATCCGAACATGGGCGACTCGGTGCTGATTATTTGCTTTGTCATCGTCGTCATTGGCGGCATTGGCTCGATTCGCGGCGCGCTGCTGGCGGCGCTGTTGATTGGCTTTGTCGATACCTTTGGCAAGGTGTTTTTGCCGCAGGCCGCTGGCGTGCTGGTCTATGTGCTGATGGCGCTGATCCTGCTGTGGAAACCCGATGGCCTGTTCAAGGCTGGATAAACCGATGACACACTCCAAAACTATTTTCACCGCGCTGGTCTTTGCCGCGCTGGCGCTGTACCCGGTGTTTACCGGCAGCTACGGCGTCGATCTGGTGACCAAAATCATGATCTACGCCATCTTCGCGCTGAGCCTGGAGCTTCTGGTCGGCGCCACCGGCTTGATCTGCTTCGGCCAGGCGGCGTTTTTTGGCATTGGCGCTTATGCGGCGGTGCTGCTGTCGCCCGAGGGTAGCGCGCCGTCGCTGCTGTGGCTGCTGCCCGCCTGCGTGCTGGCTGCTGCCGTCTATGCACTGGCCGTCGGCGCGCTGTCGCTGCGCACCAAGGGCGCTTATTTCATCATGGTGACGCTTGCGTTTGCGCAGATGGCCTATTACGTCGTGCATGACACGCCGCTGGGCGGCGGCACCGACGGCATTTATTTGACGATGAAGCCGGTCTTGGGCAGCCTGCTGGACCTGGACAAATCGCTGACGCTGTACGGCTTCACGCTGGCGATGCTGGCCGCCGTGTTTGGCTTTCTGGCGCTGCTGGGGCGCTCGACCTTTGGCCGGGCACTGGCCGGTATCCGCGTCAACGAGCAGCGGATGCGGGCGACGGGCTTTTCAACCTATCCGTACAAGCTGGCGGCGTTCACAATTTCCGGCGGCATTGCCGGGCTGGCTGGCTTTTTGTTTGCGGTGAAGGATGGCTTTGTGAATCCTGAAATGATGAGCTGGCACCTGTCTGGCGCGGTGCTGATCATGATTATTCTGGGCGGACTCGGCCATTTGCGCGGCGCGCTGCTGGGCGCGTTTGCCTTTGCGCTGCTGCAGGAGTTTTTCAAATCCGAAGCGGTGTTTGGCGACTTTGCCAAGCACTGGCATTTGGGCCTGGGCCTGAGCATCATTGCCAGCGTGGTGTTGCTGCCGCGTGGCCTAGTCGGCCTGCCCGGCCAATTGCGCGCCCGCTTGATTGGCCGCAGCACATTGCAGGAGGTGCGCCGTGAAGCTGTCTGACATTTCAACCGCGCCCGACATCCTGCTGCGCGGCCACGACATCACGCGCCGCTGGGGCGGCTTGGTGGCGCTGGACGGCGTGTCGCTGGCGCTGGAGCGTGGCACGGTTCACGCCGTCATCGGCACCAACGGCGCGGGGAAATCGACACTGATCAACATCCTGTCGGGCGAAATCCCGCCATCGAGCGGGCGCGTCGAACTGCTCGGCCAGGACGTGACCGGCTGGACGCAACCCAAGCGCGCCCGCTTGGGGCTGGGCCGCAGCTACCAGCGCAACACGATTTACCCGACCTTCAGCGTGTTTGAAAACTGCCGCCTCGCCGCGCAGGCCGCGACGCAGCAGCCGTGGCAATGGTGGCGCAGCGCCCAGCATTGCGAGGCCAGCACGGGGGCCGCCCGCGAAGCCGCCTCCCGCGCCGGCCTGAACGACTTGCTGGATCGCCCCGCTGGGCTGCTCTCGCACGGCCAGAAGCGCCAGCTGGAAATCGCCATGTGTCTGGCCACCGCGCCGCAAGTGCTGCTGCTCGACGAGCCGCTGGCCGGCATGGGCGCCGAAGAAACCGAACGCATGCTCGCGCTGCTGGCCGAGCTGAAAACCGGCCACGCCATCCTGCTCGTCGAACACGACATGGACGCGGTGTTTCGCATCGCCGAGCGCATCACCGTGATGGTCAACGGCACGGTGATTGCCAGCGACACGCCCGACGGCATCCGCAACAGCCCGCAAGTGCGCGCCGCCTATCTTGGAGACCATTGACGTGAAGCCTTCTGAAGAATTCATTTTGGATGCACGCGGCATTCACGCCTGGTACGGCTCCAGCCATGTGCTGCACGGCGTGGATCTGCAAATCGCATGCGGCGAAACCATAGGCCTGCTCGGGCGCAACGGCATGGGCAAAAGCACGCTGATTCGCACCCTGCTCGGCCATGTGGCGCAGCGCGACGGCAGCATCGCCTTTTTCGGCAAGGACGCTTCGCGCGCCAAGCCGCACGAAGTCGCCCGGCTGGGCGTGGCTTACGTGCCCGAAGGGCGAGGCGTGTTCCCCAATCTGTCGGTGCGCGAAAACCTCATCATGGCCGCCCGCCGGGGCCGCGACGGGCGCAACGACTGGTCTTACGAGCGCGTGCTGGAGACCTTTCCGCGATTGAAAGAGCGCCTGACCAACCTGGGCGCGCAGCTCTCGGGCGGCGAGCAGCAAATGCTGTCGATTGGCCGGGCGCTGATGACGCACCCGGAACTGATCATTCTGGACGAAGCCACCGAAGGGCTGGCGCCGCTGATCGTGCTCGACATCTGGAACGTGATCGACGCCATCCGCACCAGCGGCATCGCCACCCTGATCGTGGACCGCGATTACCGCAAGGTGTTGCAGCAGTCAGACCGGGCGCTGGTGCTGCAAAAAGGCCAGGTGGTGCTGGCAGGCAGCGCCGACGAGGTGGCGGGAAGTGAGGCGCTGGCGGGGTATTTGGGGGTGTAAGGGCTGCCGTTTTTATTGAAAGCACGAGCGTAGGGGAACAGTCAGCCAGTAGGTGCAACCGCAGACAATAAACAGAGATTACCGGAATATGAATAATTCTGTAAAATCAGAGATATACATCAAGACAATAATAGATACGAGACCGGAAAGAACGTGCGAGGCAAAGCTGCCTCACAGGCGATAATCATCACTAACTATGGTAATGGGCATCGTCGCTATTAGTTCAGATTTAGAGTTCTCGCACTTTATCGCCTCTTCATGTGAAATTGCGGCACTTAGGTAGATTAATGCACTACGCGCAAGCTTAAGCAGTTTTATCGAATGATTGAAAAGTTCTTTATCACTTACTGGGTAACTAATTTCGTGACCAAGTCGTTCACGTTCTTCGGCGGCACCATAGAACGTATGATCGTGAACCCTTAAATATTTATGCGCTATATGGTTACGAATCTCGTGGATTATTTTTGCATCAGGCTCAACCAAGGGCGCATGACTTGATTTATTATAAAAATCCTTACCAAGCCAATAAAGCCCACGCAAAGGCCAATTTTGTGATGACTTAAATGAACTTGCAAGCCCACGATCCTGCCTCCCGCCCTCATACCATATGGAATTAAAGTTAATAGATTTAACATTCAACCTCAAACCCCAATAATCATTGACCAAGTAGGCTATTTTATCAAAAATAGCATGGGCCGCCAAAAATGCCATTTTTATTTTCTCCACCCAAAGCCTATAAAAACGATAATCAAGTGTATCGTATAATACAATTCCTTTATCTGCAAAATGAAGTGGTTCATCTTTCTCCTGAATGGCAACAAAGATTAGATAGCGTGCTGACGCATACTCCTGTTTTAGTTGATTGAATATTGCGTAAGGCCGTGGCAACTCAGAACTTCCATTCTTGATCGACAGGGTGATAGGAGGTAAAGTTAAGGTATCTTGCAATCCATCAAGGTTCTGCATGAGATCATTAATTGGATTAAGCACAAGACGATTATTTACACACCAAATCCTGTACTTTTGCTCCTCCCTTGAAGTACTCTTAAAAATCTGTGGGGTCTCCGGTGGCATCGACTCCCAATCTCCAATACTTTCTAGATGGGTTACCCAATTACACATATCTTCGTGGGCGTGCTCCTCGACTCCAGTTGCGGTAGCGAAACGGAAGCCAACATAGCTCTGCTTTAAAAAAATGGTTTGTTCATCAGGGTCATCAAGAAATCTTGCATACCAAAATAGAGCTTGCGCTCTGTTTCCTATTGCCATTCCAAAGTTTGAGTGCTCTGCTATCGCTTCATCCCATAACTCAATCGCCTCTACAAAGCGACCTACGTGATTCAACGTATTAGCTAGATTTGTATAAATTCTAAGCTTTAAATCTGTTTTTAAGTCTTTCGTTGCAAGGCAACCAAGCTTATTAAGCGCGAGCCGCAAATGATATATTTCTTTTTCAAGCAGCGGCTGAGACCATGCAAAATCCTTAACCCCACCTCTTATACGATGAAGATTTGCAAATATATTTGCAGCATACAAATCCAGCGCAGCTTCATCCTTTAGCTGCAAAGAGTTACGATCAAAATTATTAATAATATCCAATGAAATTTCGAGCGCAACAGCATCATTTAGATCGCAAGCAATGTCAATCTCTCGGGCGAGCACGTCAAGGGTTTCAGTCATTATATTTGGAAAACTTTAATTAATTTTTTAACGAAAAATTATTCTACTCATCATATTAGGAGTACAGCTTCTTAGGCCATTCAAACCACGTACCGCCTGCAGCCATAGGGCATAAATATTTAATTCAAATTAAATCACTATCACCTCACACTAAATTATATTTTATTTTATTTTTGAAATACTTTCCCGATTTCGGGATAGTATTTTGATTTCTCATTCACACACTCATAAATAATTGGCGTCACATAGAAAAATGGATATTCTTCTTGCGTGTCAACTGAAATATTTGAGATAATTACAATACTTACAATATGATCTTGGAAAAATATATTTTTAAGCTTTTGAGCAAATCGTTCATCCTTTGAAAAATTATCAACTGTTTGAATATTAGAAACATGAACAACAATAGAGGCTGGTTTGTTTTTTCTTAACTGACGTTTTGCTGCATCTTTGCATATTTTTTCAAACTCCCGCCAAAACCCATCTTTCGCGCGTGTTGTTATTTGCAACCCATGCCTGCTTTTATCTCCGTCAGGTGAAGTTACAGTTAATCCCAGATCAACGCCATGCTTATTTAAGTTTAATACGCCCAAACACGCATCGACTTCATCTATATTTTTTACATTCTTGTGTTGTTGGAAATGAAATTTAAATTTATCAGTGGATCTATAGCTTTTCTCGTTAATTTCTCGTAATAATTCGCAAATAAATTTATTTCTTTCTCTAGGCGTTGATGGAATTGGCGCAATGATCTCTAAAGTCATTAGGCCAATTTCTCCAGTTGGACTACTATTTATTTCCAAACCATTTTCTAAAATTTTCTCAATTAGACTTTGAGCCTCATCTCCATTTATAGCTAGACCTTTATCATATGCAAAAGATTTACATTCAACCTGTATGAATTTTGAATTTTTTCCAATCAAATAATCATACGTCTCCCCCGCGCCGTCATCATCTTTAGATTCAACAACATACCCGTAATCTCTTAACGCAAAAAATACAAAAACTTCAAATGTAAGCGATCTCATATCATTTGGTTGTCGAAATGCTGCAAAAAACCTAGATTTTAATCTATCAAGATGTTTCTCCTCTATAAAATCAAATAACTCCAAAATTTTTCCGCAATAAAACATTGCATCAGCAATTACTGCCGTTAGGTAAGAATCATATTCTTTCCCCTCTCTACTTTCCCACAATTCTATGCCGTATGGTATCAAATAATCGGAGAACTGCTTTACTGTAGATTTTTTATTTCGATTAAGATTGCCAATTACTCTTCTCCAAGGAGCATCAGGGAAAATTACAATCAGCCGATTGTAAATATATGCATAGTAATCTTCTTTTGAGGTCATAATAATTTAAGTGATGGCAACCAATTAATAGTTCGCACAAGATAGCTCTGACTAGTTCAACGCAAATTGGACGACTACATGTTACGCGAATGGAGGAATCTAATTCGATAGAAATTTGACAAAATTTCTTCAATAACAACGAACTTTCAGCTATCAAACCATTTAGGCAAATCTAAAATTTGACGAATAAAGCTACGCCACTAGCAGCGAGTTCACAGCGGATAGTCGCCCGAGATCAAGACGTTCAAGCAGGGCAACAGGAGCAGTCAAACCCAACCCCACACGCGGCCCCAACAACCACACCCAAGGGTTTCCCCGCAAAGGGAAAACCCCCAGCAATTTCCCCCAAAAGCGGCTTGAATTGGTTATATTTCATAACCATAATTCACCCCATAGAGGAAATTGCACACATGACCAACCAAGACATCCAGCTCGACATCTGCGGCGACCACAGCGAAATCGCCGTCATCCGCCTGACCCGCCCGGCCAAGCGCAATGCGCTCAACGACGCGCTGGTCATCGCCATCCGCAACATCTTTGACACCCTGCCCGCCAGCGTGCGCGCCGCCGTCATCACCGGCGACGGCGACCACTTTTGCGCCGGGCTGGATCTGTCCGAACTCAAGGAGCGAGACGCGGGCCAGGGCCTGCACCATTCGCGCATGTGGCATGCCGCGCTGGAGCGGGTGCAGTTCGGCCCGGTGCCGGTCATTGCCGCGCTGCACGGCGCGGTGGTCGGCGGCGGGCTGGAGCTGGCCAGCGCCTGCCACATCCGCGTGGCCGACGAATCGACGTTTTACGCGCTGCCCGAAGGCTCACGCGGCATTTTTGTCGGCGGCGGCGGCTCGGTGCGTATTCCCAAGCTGATCGGCGTGGCGCGCATGACCGACATGATGCTGACCGGCCGCGTGTACAACGCCGTTGATGGCGAGCGCATCGGTCTGGCGCAATACCTGGTGCCTGCCGACGAGGCCTTTACCAAGGCGTTCGAGCTGGCCCAGCGCATCGCCCAGAACGCGCCGCTGACCAATTACGCGCTGATGCACGCGCTGCCGCGCATTGCCGAACAGCCCGCCGACCAGGGCTTTTTCACCGAAGCCATGATGGCCGCCATCGCCCAGAGCGCGCCCGAAGCCAAAGAGCGCGTTCAGGCCTTCCTCGATGGCCGCGCCGCCAAAGTCCAAAAAAGCTGAATTTCACCGCAGGGCTTTTTAGTTCGCCAGCAGAGCGGATGCCCTCTTAGATTCCACCCTTCACGACAAGATGGAGCGAGACAAATGAGCAATAACCCCGCCACCGCCAGCCACGCCGCGCAGTACCGCCCGCTTCATTTTGGCGTGACCCGCGCCGTCATGAGCGAAGGCGCCAACGGCGTGCGCTATTTGAAAGCCGAGCAGCCGCTGCAGCCCTGCGCCCAGCGCCTGACCGATCAACTGGTGCATTGGGCGCAGACCGCGCCCGAGCGCACTTTTCTGGCCCAGCGCGTCAAAAACGCCGACGGCACGAAAGGCGACTGGCGCCGCATCAGCTACGCCGAGGCGCTCGACGGCGCCCGGCGCATCGGCCAGGCGCTGCTGGCGCGCGGCCTGAGCGCCGAGCGGCCCGTCGTCATCCTCAGCGGCAACGACATCGAACACGCGCTGCTGGCGCTGGGCTGCCTGTATGCGGGCGTGCCTTACAGCCCGTCGTCGCCCGCCTATTCGACGATCAGCCAGGACTTTGGCAAGCTGCGCCATGTGCTGGGCACGCTGACGCCGGGCCTGGTGTTTGCCAGCGACGGCGTGCGCTACAGCACGGCGATTTTGGCCGTCGTCGGTGCCGATGTGGAAGTCGTGACCACCAGCGGCGCCGTGCCGGGCCGCGCCACCACGCCGTTTGACGAATTACTGGCCACCGTCGCCACACCCGCCATCGACGCCGCGATGCAGGCCACTGGCCCCGAGACGATTGCCAAGTTTTTATTCACCAGCGGCTCGACCAAGCTGCCCAAGGCGGTCATCAACACGCAGGGCATGTGGTGCGCCAACCAGCAGCAAATGCGCCAGTCGATGCCGGTGCTGACGGAGCTGCCGCCGGTGCTGGTGGACTGGCTGCCGTGGAACCACACCTTCGGCGGCAACCACAACTTCGGCATGGTGCTGTACAACGGCGGCACGCTCTACATCGACGAAGGCAAACCGACCCCGGCGCTAATTAACGAGACGCTGCGCAACCTGCGCGAAGTCGCGCCGACGCTGTATTTCAACGTGCCGACCGGCTACGAAGCCATTGCCAACGCCATGAAAACCGACCTGGCGCTGCGCAAGAACTTTTTGTCCAAAGTCAGCATGTTCTTCTACGCAGGCGCCTCGCTGGCCCAGCCGGTCTGGGACAGCCTGTACGACAGCGAAGAAGCCGAGATTGGCGAGCGCATCGTGATGACCTGCGGCTTTGGCATGACCGAATCCGGCCCGTTTGGCCTGTTCGTGACCAGCCCCGACGTGAAAGCCGGTGAGCTGGGCCTGCCCACGCCCGGCCTGGAACTCAAGCTGGTGCCGAACCAGGGCAAAACCGAAGCGCGCTACCGTGGCCCCAACATCACGCCCGGCTACTGGCGCGCCCCGGAAGAAACCGCCGCCCATTTCGACGACGAAGGCTTTTACTGCACCGGCGACGCGGTCAAGTGGATTGACGAGGACAACATTCACCTCGGCATGAAGTTCGATGGCCGCATTGCCGAAGACTTCAAGCTGGCCACCGGCACCTTTGTCAGCGTCGGCCCGCTGCGCGCCAAGATCATCGGCGCGGGTACGCCTTATGTTCAGGACGCCGTCATCACCGGACTCGATCAACACGAGGTCAGCGCGATGATTTTTGCGACGCCAGCGGTGCGCGCCCTGAGCGGCTTGGCTGCCGACGCGCCTATGGCCGAGGTGCTGGCCAGCGCGCCGGTGCTGGCGCATTTTCAGGAAACCGTCAACGAGCTGGCCCGCACCGCCACCGGCAGCGCCAACCGCATTGCGCGGCTGATTTTGCTCGACCAGCCGCCGTCGCTGGATCTGGGCGAAATCACCGACAAAGGCTCGATCAACCAGCGCGCCGTGCTGCAACACCGCGCCGCGCTGGTTCAGGCGCTGCACGAAGGCAGCGCGCCCAACATCCTCCAACCCGGCAACTGAAAGAACACACGCATGGCTTCCCAAGGATTTTTCTCCAGCTTCAACGATGTCTGGATGCTCGCTGGCGTGCGCACGCCGATGGTCGATTACTGCGGCGCACTCGGCCACATCTCGCCGACCGATCTGGGCATCAAGGCGGCGCGTGAGGCGCTGGCCCGCGCTGGCGTTCCCGCCGAGCACATCGGCTCGGTGATTGCGGGCAACATGGCGCCCGGCGACTTTGACCAGTTCTTTTTGCCGCGCCACATCGGCCTGTATGCGGGCGTGCCGGTCGAAGTGCCCGCGCTGATGGCTCAGCGCATCTGCGGCACCGGTTTTGAATTGTTCCGCCAGGCGGGCGAGCAGATTCAGGGCGGCGCCTGCGAGGCCGCGCTGGTCGTCGGCACCGAAAGCATGACGCGCAACCCGATTGCCGCCTTTGACCACCGCACCGGCTTCAAGCTGGGCGCGCCCGTCGGCTTCAAGGACTATATGTGGGAGGCGTTGAAAGACCCAGCAGCGGGCATCAACATGATCCAGACGGCTGAAAATCTGGCGAAAAAATACGGCATCAGCCGCGAAGAAGTTGATGCGTTTGCGTCCAGCTCGTTCGCCAAGGCCGTGGCGGCGCAGCAAAGCGGCTTTCACGCCGGTGAAATCGTGCCCGTCATCACCGAAAAGTTTGAGCTGGAAGGCTACAAAGCGCGCGGCATCCGGCTGCAGGGCAAAGTCACCGAAATCGCCCACGACACGCATGCCCGCATTTCGCCCGCCGAGGTGTTGGCCAAGCTCAGGCCCGTGTATGACGGCGGCGTGCAGACCGGCGGCAACAGCGCCGCGCTGGTCGATGCGGCAGCCGCTGCCATCGTCAGCTCCGGCGCCTACGCCAAGGCGCAGGGCAAAAAACCGCTGGCCCGCATTGTGGCCGCCGCCGTCGTCGGCGTGCCGCCGGAAATCATGGGCATTGGCCCGGCCCCGGCGATTCAGCTGCTGCTGGCGCGCACCGGCTTGACGCTCGATCAGATTGGCCGCTTTGAAATCAACGAAGCGCAAGGCGCGCAAACGCTGGCCGTGGGCCGCGAACTCGGGCTGGACTTGAGCAAATTGAACGTCAACGGCGGCGCGATTGCGCTGGGCCATCCGCTGGCCACCACCGGCGTGCGCCTGACGCTGACCGTGGCGCGTGAAATGCAGCGCGCCGGTATTCGCTGGGGCATCGCCTCGGCCTGCATTGGCGGCGGCCAGGGCATTGCGCTGCTGCTGGAAAACCCCGAAGCCACCTGAGTTTTTTCAATGAAACTTGAACCAGGACGGCCTCGTGCGCAGTCGCCACGGGCCGCTCCTGAAAACATCGCCAAAAAGGATTGATTCCATGCAAATTCAAGGACAAGCCGCCCTGGTCACCGGCGGCGGCTCGGGACTCGGCGAAGCCACGGCCCGCGAACTGGCCCGGCTCGGCGCGAAAGTCGCGGTGCTAGACGTGAATCTGGCCAACGCCGAGCGCGTTGCCGCTGACATCGGCGGCATCGCCTGCGCCTGCGACATCACCAACACCGAAAGCCTGCAAGCGGCCATCGCTCAGGCCGCAGCCGCCCACGGCCCGGCGCGGATGTTGATGAACATCGCCGGTGTCGGCGCCGCCAAGCGCCTGATTGCCAAAGACGGCTCGCCCGCGCCGCTGGAAGACTTTGCCAAAGTCGTCAACATCAACCTGATTGGCACGTACAACGTCGCCCGGCTGTTCGCCGCCGAGTGCGCCAAACAAGCGCCGCTGGAAGACGGCGAGCGCGGCGTGATGGTCTTCACCGCCTCGGTCGCCGCCTTTGACGGGCAAGTCGGCCAGCAGGCTTACAGCGCGTCCAAAGGCGGCGTGGTCGGCATGACGCTGCCGATGGCGCGCGACTTGGCGCAGCACGGCATCCGCGTCTGCACGATTGCGCCCGGCCTGTTCGCCACGCCGCTGATGAAAACGCTGCCCGAAGCCGTGCAGGCGTCGCTGGCGGCCAGCATTCCGTTTCCGCAGCGCCTGGGCAAGCCCGAAGAGTTCGCCCAGCTCGCCGCCCACATCGTCACCAACACGCACCTGAACGGCGAAGTGATTCGCCTCGACGGCGCCCTGCGCATGGCCCCGCGCTGAAAGATCCTGATGAGCAAAACCATTGTTTACGAAGTGAAGGTGATGTTTGGCGACTGCGACCCGGCCGGGATCGTGTTCTTTCCGAATTTCATGAAGTGGATGGATGCCTCGTCGCTGAACTTTTTCATGCAGTGCGGCGTGCCGCCCTGGCGCGAGCTGATCAAGACCCGTGGCATCGTCGGCACGCCGCTGCTGGAGGTCAACACCAAATTCCGCCAGCCCGCCACCTACGGCGAGACGTTGCAGATTCACACCAGCGTTGAAGAGTGGCGCGCCAAGGTCTTCATTCACCGCCATGTCGTGATGCGCGGCGACGATCTGCTGTGCGAAGGCACGGAAACCCGCGCTTTTGTGATTCACCCGCCCGAAGCGCCCGAGCGCATCAAGGCCATTGCCGTGCCTGAAGACATCAAGGCGCTGTGCTGCTGAGTTTGCTGCTGAGTTTTTCTGCCGATCTTTTTCACTGACCAAAGCTACAACCTAAAGAGACAATCATGAAACTGAACAAAACCATCCTCGCCGCCGCCCTGTCGCTGCTGGCCTCTGGTGCCGCGCTGGCCGACATCACCATCGGCGTGAGCCTGCCGCTGACCGGCCCGGCTTCGGGCCTGGGCATTCCGGTGAACCAGCAAATGAAGCTGTGGCCAGCGACCATCGGCGGCGAAAAAATCAAGCTCGTCATTCTGGACGACGCCACCGACCCGACCAACGGCGTGAAAAACGCCAAGCGTTTTGTCACCGAAGACAAGGTCGATATCATCATCGGCTCCGTCGCCACGCCGGTGGCGATGACGATTGCCGATGTCGCCGCTGAGGCCAAAACCGTGCAACTGTCGCTGTCGCCGATTCCGCTGGCGCCGGGCAAGGATGGCTGGTCGTTCCGCATGCCGCAGTCGAACGCGGTGATGGCCCACGCGATGCTGACGCTGATGAAAAAGCAGGGCGTCAAAACGGTGGGCTTTCTCGGCTACAACGATGTGTACGGCGAAAGCTGGCTGAAAGACTTCAGCGCCGAAGCGGCCAAAAGCGGCATCAAAATCGTCGGCACCGAGCGCTTTGCCCGCTCCGACACCAGCGTGACCGGCCAGGTGCTCAAGCTGACCGCCGCCAAGCCGGACGCGATGCTGATCGTGGCTTCGGGCAGCGGCGCGGCGATGCCGCACATGGCCGTCGTCGAGCGCGGCTACAAGGGCAAGATTTACCAGACCCACGCCGCCGCCAGCCGCGACCTGATGCGCGTCGGCGGCAAGGCCGTCGAGGGCGCTTATGTGGTCTCCGGCCCGGCGGTGATTGCCGAGCAGTTGCCCGACAGCCATCCGTCGAAAAAAGTTGCCATCGACTTTGTGCAGAAGTACGAGGCCGCTTACGGCCCCGGCTCGCGCAACCAGTTTGCCGGTCACGGCTACGACGCCGAGCTGGTGCTGGAAAAAGTCATCCCGGTGGCGCTGAAAAAGGCCAAGCCCGGCACGCCAGAATTCCGCGCCGCGCTGCGTGACGCGATGGAAAACATCGGCCGCACCGTGGTCGCCCACGGCGTGCTGAACTGGACCAAGGACGACCACTGGGGCTACACGAATGAAACCGGCGTGATGCTCAAGG
>Ga0302216_1000495_pt1 | contig 13375 bp, 11 predicted proteins | sample II_Fen_N3_2_FD_194575 | JGI IMG/M metagenome (GOLD analysis project Ga0302216, IMG submission 194575) | Peat permafrost microbial communities from Stordalen Mire near Abisko, Sweden - II_Fen_N3_2 | ecosystem: Environmental > Terrestrial > Soil > Wetlands > Permafrost | place: Sweden: Abisko...
TCAATAGGGGCAGGATGCTGAATGGCACGCGGCTCTCGAGCAACGGTTGAGTCACGTCAGGATTTTCATCGAGCGATCTCGTAGTCGAAGGCGCAATCAGGCGATTTTGCTTGCACAGCACACGGCTGCACGTTCAGGACGGTCACCCATTTCATCAAGGCGTTTGGCATCAGGGCTCAGCCAATGCTTGTTGCTTTCCAGCACGGTGGTCAGCACTTGATGAACCCAGTCAGGGAGGTTCGGGTGCAGGCGGTAATATACCCATTGACCTTGGCGACGGTCCGACAACAAGCCACACGTACGCAATTGCGCCAGGTGCCTGGAGATTTTTGGCTGGCTTTCGTTCAACGCGCAGGTCAGCTCGCACACACAAAGCTCTCCTTCACGGGTAATGAGCAGCATGGTGCGGACACGGGTGTCGTCAGCCAGGCATTTGAAAACAGTGGTCGGTGTCAGGTGGTCGGCCATATCGATGCTCAGCGTTTGGTTTCACCAGGATGAATATCTTGATGCGCTCATGAATGTCGTGAGGGGGGGTGCCGGCGCTTGCGGGTCACTGCGAAATCTCAACTCATATACGATTTAACGAATATATGTTTTTACGTATATAAGGTAAATGAAAAGAAACGAAATATTTCCTCAAGGTGCCTGTTCCTGAGGATAACAGTCAGCTCAAAGCCCTGATTTTAAGGCGAGCGGCAGGCTAGCCCCTGGCGAAATGCTTTGGATATATGGGGGAAATTGAATATTAGAAAGCTGTAATGAGTCAGTCGCTCACACAGAAACAGTCTCACGCCTGTTCGCATCGGCTAATGATGCCTGCGCAAGTGCGCCCAATGTACCCACCGGCCGAACACGGCAGGTGGGTACAGATCCGATCGACACGAACAAGATTGAGCGACCGATAGTGGCAAAACAAAGCCATCAAGATCGGGAAGGATCGATCAGCACGGCTGCCCCAGGTGACTGGACTTGGGGAAATTCAAGCCCCCCTTCACTCGCAACTGAAGACCGGACGCAAGAACGCCTCCAACGCCTCGTATCCATCCAGGGGCAAAACATGGGCGATGAACTGATCCGGTCGCACCAGTACCATTGCGCCCCGCTCACGATCAATGCCGCGCAACGCGAATACATCCAGACGACTGTCCGCGGTGAAGACCTTTTCATAGTCAATCAACCCGTATCGTCCTTTTCGTGGAAGCAAAAGCGGAGGCTGATCTTCCAGGCGCAATGTACGGTGAGGTTGCTGGAAAATCGCCCGTACATCCAGGATGCCGTCCATGTCAGCGCTTAGAGCCGCGATGCGGCGCAACGAGGGGGACGCGGCTTCGCTCAAAAAATTGCACAGACCGCGTAGACCTGTCTGCTCCTTGTCAGAAAAGGCGTAGAGCGTCCAGCGGCCATCAGCACAAGCCGTGTGCCCCAAATGAACAGGCTTGGCGTCTGCCAGGCGAATCACGGGGGCCGAGTGGAATCGGCTTCCAATATGCAATCCCTCGGCCAGATGCTGCCAGTGCCCCTCCCCCGTCAGCATTCCAGGCTTGTAGCGTGTTGCCACACCTGCCGTATAACGCCCGGCGCGGACAAAATACTCTTGCACTTCGGCGGGGTCGATTCCGCTAGAGTCAGGGTTATCAGGGTCCTTTGGCCGTCCTCCCATCAGTGCCGCCCAGTGCTTGTCGAAGTCGATCAGTTCCTGAGCGACAGGCTGACGTTCTTGGCTGTAGGTTTTCAGGAGAGTGGCATCACTGCGCCCCTCGAGCACTGCTGCAATCTTCCAACCGAGGTTGTACGTGTCTTGCATTGAAACGTTCATGCCCTGGCCAGCCTTGGCACTGTGCGTATGGCAAGCGTCACCGGCAATGAAAACTCTGGGTTCACGCTCATCACCCTGTTGATCCAGGGAGTCGTCAAAGCGATCGGTCAGACGTTGCCCGACTTCGTAGACCGAGGACCAGGCGACTTCCTTCACCTCTAACGTGTAAGGATGAAGAATACTCCGGGCAATCGAGACCATCTGCTCGATGCTGGTCTGCCGAATTGACTGACGATTGTCCTGATCGACAATGCCAAGATCGACATAGAAACGAACGAGATGACCTCCTTCGCGAGGAATGATCAGCAGATTTCCACCCGTCGCGGACTGAACAGCCGCCTTGAGACGAATGTCGGGGAAGTCGGTTACAGCCAATACGTCCATCACTCCCCAGGCATGGTTGGCAGCATCGCCGCGCAGTTGTTGCCCGATAGCGCCACGCACCACACTGCGGGCACCATCGCAACCGACCACATACCTGGCTCGAATCTGGCGCTCCTGCCCCTCGTGACCGGGTTCTGTACGGCGCAAGGTCACCTGGACGGGATAGGGGTTTGTGTCGTCACGCGCAAGATCGACGATTTCCCAGTGGTAGTCAGGCACCAGCCGGCGGCTGGACTTCTCCATGGACTCAAGCAGGTAATCCTGGATTCGCGCCTGATTGACGATCAAGTGCGGGAATTCCGACAGACCGTCCTCGGTGTCCTGGACTCGCCCCGTACGGGTGATCGAACCTCGATGACTGGCGTCAGGTCGCCAGAACACCGTTTCGTTGACCCAGTAGGCCTCACGCAGCAATCGGTCGGCCAGGCCAAAAGCATTGAACATCTCGACTGTGCGGCAGGCGACTCCATCGGCCTGTCCCATCAGCAGAGGCCCGGAGCGCCTCTCGAGGATGCGCGTCACGATGTTTGGAAATGTCGAGAGCTGGGTTGCCAATACCAATCCCGCGGGACCGCTGCCAGCAATAAGTACATCAACTGCTTCTGGCAATTCGTGATTGTGCACCCCCTCCTTTGCGGGTTGCAGGCAGGGATCACCCGCGTGGAAACCGTTGAGATGAAACTGCATGAATGTTGTCCTCACTCTACGTGAACGATGGTGACCGTTTGGCCTGTGCCTTTTCAGGTTGCGGCGGCGACTCGCCCCCATCAGGGGGCCAGGTGTTCTCAGAACGGATAGTTCGCGCCGTTTTGTCTCCAGGTGATCCAGTGAGCCCGGGTGAACTCGTCAATGGCGTAATGGCCATTGAACCTCCCCAACCCGGAGTTCTTCTCACCACCGAAAGGCGCATTCGGCTGGTCGTCCACAGTGATGTCGTTGATGTGGGTCATGCCGGCCACAATCCCTCGCGAGAACTCGATACCCCGTTGCATGTCGCGAGTGAAAACCGCACTGGAAAGCCCGTACTCACTCGCATTCGCGAGATCTAGCGCATGAGCCTCGTTATCGGCGACAAGCAGAGGAAGTACCGGGCCGAAGGTTTCCTCCAGTGCCAGTTCGTGGCTCGCGGGAACCTTGCCGAAAACATGAGGCGGCAATACGAGGCCATTCGGCTCGCCGCCATGAAGCTCCTCAAGGCCGGAGTTCCTTGCGTTGGCGAGCTTGGCCTGCAACGACTGCATCTGCGCCTGATTGGTCAGCGGACCGATGACCGTATCGGCTGCCATGGGGTCACCCACCTTGAGTTTCCTGACACGCTCGACGACCAGTGCGGCGAAATCCGCGTAAAGCGAACGCTCGACAATGACCCGATTGGCACTCATGCAAATTTGACCCTGGTGGAGAAAACGCCCAACGACAGCGGCATGAGCCGCCAGTTCGACGTCAGCGTCCTTCAGGACAACCAGAGGGCAGTTGCCGCCCAGTTCCAGGGCAACCCTCTTGAGGTGGGCGCCGCCAGTAGCAATCCGTCCGACATTCCGCCCGACTTCAGTCGAACCCGTGAAGGAAACCAGACTCGGCACCGGGTGCTCGACGAACGCATCACCGATTTCAGAGCCGGCACCGACCAGGACGTTGATCACTCCGGCCGGAAATCCCGCTTCCTCAAACATGTGCGCTATCAGCAACCCACCGCTGACAGCCGTGTCACTGGCCGGTTTGAGTACAACGGTGTTGCCCAGCGCAATGGCTGGAACGACCGAACGCATACTCAAGTAAAGGGGGAAATTCCAGGGGCTGATAACCCCCACGACCCCCAGCGCTTCGCGGAACACAAAACTCTGCTCACCCGGTTTGTGGCTGCTGAGGATGCGCCCCTCGACCTGGAATGGGAGCCCCGAGCACTCCCTCACCAATTGCAGCGTGTTATGCCATTCGAACCCCGCCTTGAGCCGGGTACTGCCCGACTCCCGGATCAGCCACTCGACAATTTCTTCGGCTCGCGCCTCCATTACACGGGCCAGGTTCTCCAGCAACTGGCGGCGTTGCCCGGGAAATGTTTTCCCCCATGCATCCTGAGCCGTCCTGGCAGATTGGTAGGCGTCATCGAGATCGCCGATAGAGGCCAGCGGCATCTCCAGAAGTTTTTCGCCGGTGAACGGATTGTTATCGTCCAGGCGCTTGGCAGAGCGACCTGTGCGCCAGGCACCGTTGATGTACTGATGACCTTCAATGAGATAGCGCGGTACTTGAGTGTGTTCCATGGTGCAAATCCTTGATCTTCGTGATGTGCCAACGAGCTGCGCAAGATTCGCGCTCAAAGCACCATCGACAGTTGATGAACAAACGAGAAAGACGCGACGGCACGGAAGGGATCTAAAAGCCCTTCCCGTGCCTTGAGTCGTCGCTGAAAGTGGTGGTCGCCTGGCAGGGGGCTCAGGCTCCGTTCGACGCGCCACTTGCAACCCAGCAACCATGGAAAGCGTCACGCAATCGGATGGGCAGCTTGATCGTGGCGACAGGCCCTTTTTCCGGGTGGGCCGCCTCAAGGATCGCCACCGAGGCGAGCATCCGGTCGTGATGATCCACCACGACCAGCAGATAGCCCTCGTGGTCGGCGGCGGGAACCAGCTGTGGTTCCTGGAACGAATCGGCATCGCGAAGATGCAATGCGCTGACAGCACCGCTTTCGACGTCGACACGAACCAACAAGTTGGAACCTGGCCCGATGGGGCCGGAGATGTTCAGGGGAAGTTCCGGGTTGATGCCACCGTAGTAGATGACCCGGTGCTTCGCCGCAACCACTCGCCCGTCTACCCGAGGAAGCTCCCCGGGGATGGGGCTGAGCTGTCGCGAGCTGAAGCTCTGCTCAGGATCCTGCGCATCAAAGCTCCAGCGGGTCAGGAAAGGCGCCGCCTCCTCGGGGTTGTAAGGCGCGCCGTCCGCGTCGGGAATGCCCGGGAAGGCATTGCGTTGGGACAGACACAGGTCGATGTGAACCATGCTGCCTTCGTTATAGGCATTACCCACATGAAACGAATAAGCCGCAGGCCGTTTGAACCACCGCAGCTGATCCACCGAGCCATGACGCGGCAAGATGCCGATCCAGCTCTCCTTGTCACGCTCCCACACCCAGTGATCCCCACCCTCGCGCATGCGTTCAACGTCGGCGGTCGTCGGGAAGACCATGAAGATGACGTAGTCCTGAGTGACCGCGAAATCGTGTTGCATTGCGGTATACGGCGCTTCAAACCAGTCTTCGCGGATCAGGTTTCCGTGCTTGTCGACCACACCGAAGACCATGTCCCTTGAACCGAGTCCGCCAGCCTCATAACCAAACAGCAACCATTCCCCTGTGGCAGGGTCGATTTTGGGATGGGCCGTCACAGTCTTGCTCGTCAGCCTGCCTTTGAAGTCCCAGGTTCCGCGTGTTTCAAGGGTGTCAGGGTCCAGCTCGTAGGGCAGCCCATCCTCTTTCAGGGCGAACAGACGGCCAGCGTGGAAGAAAGCGGTTGTGTTGGCGGAGCTACCACTGACAGTGGCCACAAGAGGATCGTCGGTGAAGGGATTGCGATAGGCACCGAACAGGGCGCGACCCGCTTCGCGCTCGGCGAGGAAGCGCTCGGTGCGGACGTGACGCATACGGAATTCAACTCGCCCACGGTGAAAGCGAAACAGACTCACAACGCCATCACCGTTCACGTAGATATCGTCGCCAAGCTTGGGCGCAAAGCGTGGATCGGGACCACATCGATACCAGGTACCCTCGATCTCGGCCGGAATCTCTCCCGTCACCTCGAGATCCAGGATCTCGCAGTCAGTGCGCATCGGGGCGTTGTAGCCAGTGAAATTAGGCAGAGCCGGAAATTGCAGAGTCATGTGCATCACCTAAATCGTAGAACCGGTTCGACCGGATTCTTGTTTTCATGCTCGCCGCAATGGGCGAAACCCTGGAGCTGAGCACAGCATCCGAGCACGAATTTAGACTTGGAAAGGCGACGCGACTTGCCTGAGCGGTGCGACAACTTGACTGTCAAGGACAGCGTTTGCTGAAAGCTGTCGCACGCGACTCCAGTTTCCTCAGAACCGCGGCATATCAGTACCGGAATAGCGTGATGCACTGGCTCAGCTCAACGCTGAGGTGTTGTAACGCGTCGCTGAAGCCAGTGCTCTCGCTCGCTTTGGCAGCACTTGCCTGCGCATCGTCTCGCACCTTGACGACGCTACGACTCACTTGCTCGGCTACGGCACTCTGCTGCGTGACCGCCGCAGCGATTTGCTGGTTCATTTGCTCGATCAGAGAAACCGACTGTGTGATCGATACCAAACTGTGATCGGCCAGACGGACTTGCTCAACGGCCCTGCTCGCCTGCACCAGGCAATCCTCGCTGCGATACATGGCTTGCCGCGTCAGTTCTTGCAGGGACTCGATGGTCGTGGCGATATCCATCGTGGCGTCCTGGGTTCGTCTTGCAAGTGCCCTGACTTCGTCTGCAACAACCGCAAATCCGCGCCCTTGATCTCCCGCGCGAGCGGCCTCGATCGCGGCATTGAGCGCCAGGAGGTTCGTCTGCTCGGCAACAGACTTGATCACATCAAGTATGCCGCCGATTCGCTCACTCTCTGCGGACAAGGAAACCATACTGGCTTTAGTTGCCAGCACGCCTTCTGCCAAACCATCGATCCTGCCCACGGCGTCCGCCACCATCATGGCGCCTGATCGTGCCTGCTGTTGCGCATCACGCGCCGCAACAGACGCTTGCTGCGTATGGCTCGCCACTTCATGCACACTTGCAGCCATCTGCACGAGTGCCGACGCGCTCTGCTCTGCTTCCTGGCTCTGCCTGCGCGTAATCTCGCCGGCGCCTGCACTGATAACAGCGCAGCCGGCCGCCATCGCCGATAGCGTTTCAACGCCGCCGCCAATCCGCTCAACCACCCCACGGAAATCACAGACCATGCGGCGAGTCGCAAGCAGCAACTGCCCTGACTCATCCTGTTGGCGAACCTCGATTGCAATGCAAAGGTCGCCTGCTGCTACGGTACGCAACACCGAGACGGCATGACGCAGAGGCAAGACGATCTGACGGTGCAAAAACAAAGCAACGGCACCCGCCACCAGGAGGAGAGCGAAACAGCTGAAACCCATAAGGCCTGGGATTCGTTTATCGAGAGCCGCCATTTCTTTGCCAGGCGCCACATAAGCGGCCTCTGCAAGACCCAGCAATTTGGCAGATTGTTGTTCCAGGTCTTCATACGCCGTCCCTCCATGGGAAGCCCCATCCGCAATACCCCTCAAGCGATCAAAAGACGCCTGACAGGCTTTCGTAGCGGACTTCATTTCAACCAGGAGCGCCCGTTGCTCACGGCTCAAGCGCCCCCCCAGAAGCGCGTCCAACCGAGACTGCAGAGCATTGAGCGACGCTTGGGCGCGCTGCGCGGAGTCCGGAGATCCAGAGCGGACGTAATCCTGCTGAGCCACCTTCGCCCGAAGCATGTGGATCTGGCTTTCAGCAATACCCGTCATCAGATCGCCGCGTTCTAACAATGCGAAGATGTTGATGAAGCCCACACTGGCTACGCCCAACGCCACCACGACAACCAATCCAAAGCCTAGAAGCAACTTGCGACCAATCGAGAGATTGCTCAACACATACCCCATACGGGTACCCCTTTTATTGTGGAGACCTGAACGGCACTGAGAAGTGCAAGGACCCTCAGGATTGACCGGGACTTCAGGCTCCAGGGTTTCTTGTTATTTATTCTGGCTGCGCCAGCGTTGACCAAGGCTGTCAGTCAACTGGATGGAGAAATTGATACGGCGATGCGCAGACAGGAGAACAGCAGGTATTCCACCGAGTTTTTTGTCCTTCGGTGGAATACTGCCTTCAGCCGGTCAGGCTATGGTGATGCCTGACATCCCGGGAGCAATCAAGCCCTTCGGATCCAGGGCTTTCTTGATGCGCCGATTGAGGTCCATTTGCGCCGAGCCATAGACTTGCGCCGTCTTCTTCATGAACGCGGGATTACTGCGATACACCCCATACCCCGCCTTCGCGAACGTCGCTTGCGCCTTTTCGAAGAATGCATACGCCCTCTTCTTCTGATCCTCATTGCTGCGGTCATAGAACAGGTTGAACAGATGCACCATGCTACGGCCGTTCAGGAAGAACGCATCGATGAAATCGAACTCGAATTCGGCGGCAAGCGATTTCATCATGTCGATCTGTTTGATCGCCTCACTGCCTCGGGTCGGGCAGATCGGAGCAAACCAGATCAGACCGCCACCACCAATCCAGTTGAGCAGTGCAAACTCCTGAAGGTCAGGCGTTCCCGTAAACATGTCATGGAAGTGATGCACCAGTTTTTCTGGCAGTACGTTCAGTTGCTCGCCATGCAGCAACATCCCACCCGCGGCCTTGGCCTCCTTTTCAACGAATTTGAGGTGGGCAGCGATCTGATCCTTGGTGCCGTATAGAGCGGCGGTCATGGAGATCGTTGGCTGATGGTTTTTCTGAGCAAACGCCTGGATTTCGTCAGCAGTGAGAGCGCCAGGTCCAGGCTTGATCACCGAGCGGGGAACACCAGCAAGCGCCATGCCCGTAGCGGTCGACGCGATCAACAGGGGGGACCGGACGGTCTCGGACAGCTTCAGCCGGCGCCCCAAGTCGACAGCTTTTTCGACATCTGCGTAAAGCGGGAAGCTGATCGTGAAAATCTCGTAGCTTTCCGGGGCGGGCATCAGCCACAGCCCGAGCTTTGTGACGATGCCGAAGTTGGACTGACTGAAAATGCCATCCAGATAGGGACCATACCCATATTTGTTGGTCTGCCAGGCGCTGGTACCTTCTATGCCGCCGAGTCCCGTCCTGACCACTTGACCATCGGCGAGAACCACTTCCATCCCGCAGCAGGCCGAGAACTGTTCTGCGTAGGCGGTGTACCCCTCGCCGCGAATGAGGGTTTGTCCGAGCGGCCCCACCAGCGGTCCAGGGCCAGGCACGCTCAGCCAAAGCGGAATGTTGTGCTCCTTGATATAGGCGTGAAGCTGGGCATAGGTGACGCCAGGCTCGACCAGGGCAGTGCCCAACACAGGGTCCACCTCAATGATTTTGTTCATCTTGCGCAGGTCCAGAAGGAGCTGCCCTGGTACGGCAGGCAAGGCCTCCCCGTAGCCAAAGTTCCTGCCTGTCGAGATAGGCCACAGCGGGATCCCATACTTATGACTGACTTTCAGGACCTCCTGAATCTGCTCCACACTCGACACGGAGACCGCACCGGAGGGTGCATAGAGTTTCTCGTCAACAGGAATGTAGGCCTTCATGTAAGGCGACATTGATTCATCGGCTACAAAAACGTTGTCGTTGCCGACAATCGCGGCGTACTCGGAGACGGCTTGGTTGAAGGTATTTTGGCTCACGCCAGCAGGCAGATTGGTTGAAGTGGTCATGTCACAGCTCCAGGGAAACAATCAAGTCAGAAGGACGAAAGAGACGTAGGGGGTAGAGGAGACGGGGCTTTCGGACTGCCATCCCCCTGGCGGTTCTCTTTTTTGTACAGCCGAAGCCGCCGAGACACCGCTCATTGCCGCCCAACTCTTGCGTCCAACACGCGTCGAACTCGAGACGACGCCCTCTTGCGTGACGCCTGGCGAATGCAATCGGATGCCTTGAGTACCGGAAACCGCTTGCGTATGCCTCAGATGGTGCAGAACCACATGTGGAGGCATCTGCGATTGAAGGATTTCCCAGTCCCCCCATTGGACCAGCCCCGCAACCATTAGCCCGCTTGCGGCAACCTCCTGAATGAACTCGGCCAAGGTACGGGGCGTAACGCCATCCCTCCACGCCACGCGCCGAATCCTGGAAGAAGGGAGATGCAGTGAACGGGCGAAGGCCACGTCGAAAGCTCGCGATGGACGTGACTGGTTGCCAACCAAGAGGACAGGCCGCTCGACTGGATCGAGATCTGGAGAGGCCATCAAGCGGGTGGGCAAGGCAAAAGAGAGCCCTCCAACCGCTATCGCCACTCCACTTCGATTGAGAAACTGCCGACGGTTCATTGCCGCTCACCTTGATCGGCGGCAACGGGCTTCAATTGCTGGATGTATGCGCCAAGCTCAGAAAGCGACTGATCGTCGATGTCCGTAGCAGGGAGTCTAGGCATGGCACCTACACTGTTACGTACCTTCCACTGCACCACTGCCGCAGGGAAGCCTCGAATCGACAGCGCAATGCCTTCCTCGTGACAGCGCGCACAAACGGCCTGGTAAACTTTCTGAGGGGAACGGTCCTCGGCTAAGGCAGTCACTGATAGCGGCAGGCTCGATAGAAAGAGCAGGACTATGGCAGAGAGATTTCGACTGTTTCGAGGCGTGGACACTGGCCGCGGCATGCGGCATTGGCTTGGCAAGGACATGAGTTTCACCTGGCTTTCTTGTTGTTGATGGCCGCTCAATCAGCGGTAGAAAGTGCAGTGAAACCTTAAGAGCCCGATACCTCCTTCGACTTGCCTGGATCAGCCTGGTTTTGATCCGTCGAGACACCTCAACCGAACACTCAGCGTATGAGGGACTTGCGATACGCGCGAGGTGTCATACCAAAAGCCTCCTTGAAACTGCGACTGAAGTGGGAGCTGCTGCTGAACCCCACGCTAAATGCAATTTCAGTGATGGAGCGATTGAACTGCGAGACGTCCAGCATTTGCTCGGCACAGCGACTCAGCCTTCTCTGCCAGACATAATCACTGAAGGTGCACCCAAAGCAGTTCTGAAAATGGCGATGCAGCGATCGTGATGACCAGTTCAAGTTACGCGCGATGATTTCCGCATTCAGGCTTGGATCATGCAAATTCTCCTCGATACACCCCTGGATCATGGCAATGAGAGAAGGCTTGGTTTTTTCTTCCTCTTCACCGGAACAGGACTGCTCGATGGCACTTTCCAACACACCAAGAAGTGCATCCCCGACAGATCGGGAAGCCCTGTAGGAAAGGCTTGAATACTGCGCCAGTGCATCGTGCAGCATGCTACGCAGCATCCTGGGCAGGCCTTCTTCGGTCTGCAGGTGGTACAGACGCCCGCTGCCGCCAAGGCTGAACCGCTGACCGGCCAAAGGAATGATGATTTGCTCGCACCCCTTTGAACTGGTCACCTCCAGCGATTGATTCACGTCGATAAGCGCGAATTGGTTGGGCACCAGCATCAGGGTGTTCCCGCCTTGCTCGAAATGACTGACGCCGCCCTCCTGAAGCACGAGCGTCCAGTTGGTCCCTTCATGAGTCTCCGCGGTTCGGAACTTCCTGCGATACCGATGCGGACTCGCCATCATTCGACAAATGTGGAGATCACCCAGGTCACCGAACTCCAGTCGCCCTCTGAACCCCCTTGGATTGTAGGGTTCGACAGAGCTCTCCTCGTTCTGCCTGACCACTGCGGACGTCTGGCCTGCGTACAGGCTTATACATTGGGCCCACTGAGCCATGCGCTCTCCCGCCGGGAGCTGCTCAGTTGACAGGATCGATAGTTGATTCATGGGAGGGCCCTCTTCTGCTCATCGTTCAATGGTAGAGGTGGCACGGCGCACCGGACACGAGTATGTCCGAAGCGCGCGAGCCAGCCTACACCACTGATCGACTGGTTCGGATAATGTCAGAAGGCGTGGGCCAACCGAACCTGCACGACGTAATCGTTGCGCGCGCGATTCTCCACTTGAGATTCGCGGTAGGTATTCAACCAGAACCCGTCCGACTTGTTGATGGCCCAGAACAGGCCCGGACCGATCCCCAGCACCTTCTCACGCGAATCCTCCAGACGGTGGCCGTTCGCTCGATCATCGGTCACCTGCTTGAAGTAATAGCCATTGAGTCCCAAATGCAGCCCTGGAGCGACTTCGTACGAGGTGGTGAAGTTGGCCCAGGCAGCCTGGCCGGCCTGGACGTCTCGCAAGGACTGACCGTTGAAGAACTGAGGCGTGCTACTGGCAGGGTCGTCGTTCTTGAAGTTGTACAGATACTGAAGACGCCAGCTCACCTCGAATCCCGGAGAGGGGAGCCAGGTCGCGGCCCAGTAAGGGTTCAGTGATAAATGGTTTGCACCTTGGTTGATGTCTTTGTGAGGGTCGTACTTGCCCACGGGAACGATGACGTCAAATGCAAAACGCTGGGAGAAGACAGGTCTCCCCTGCGCGTTGAAGACAGGATCGAACTGAATCTGCGGGCCGGTAGTGAGATCACCCAGACCCGTCGCGTTGTCAGCCAGCGCAGGTCCAGCAGCACCGAAGGAGGCATCTACCGTCGTCAGCGGAATAATCGCATTCCAGCCAAGGTGAGCGCCCATACCGATCGTGGATGGCGAGATGTAACTGATCTGATTCAGCAGGACCGTGGCATCGATACTGGGATCGTCAAAGACAGCCACATCCTTACCCTGATTATTACGAATCGACGTCGCCCGACTTTGTCGCAGGTATACAAGATGAGTCCAGCCGGGCGGCCCGGCAAACCCGTCGAAGAAACTGGTGACCCCGAGGTTGATTCCGGATGGCTGACTGACGGAAGGTGGCGGAGCTTCTGCGGCATTAGCAGTGGAAGCAGCGATCATCACACCCAGTGATAACCAGGCACGCTGTGTAAGAGATTTCATTGTCGGCTCTCATTTTTTGTTTTTGTACGCGGCCGAAAGGCCGTGCCGCCAATCTAGTTTTGAGCCGAGTGCGTGACTTCCCCTCACCTGCCAATAGTTGCTCAAGAGCGCCAGAGTATCCGGACAGGCCTTATCCCTCGTTCGATAAGCGCCCTGTCGGCCTCATACGCCCAAACAATGGCACTCCCAGACAAGAGTGGCCGATACGCGCAAGACCACCGTCGTCATCGTGCCGATCGTGTCACTGGAGGGCGACTTCGGCGATGCAGGGGCGGAGCTGAAGGACAATGGCTACGGACTGGGTGACAGCATCACCGGTGCGTGACACTCAAGCTGGCGAAACTGCAGGGGCCAACTCACGGCGCACCGACCATGATCCGGCGCACGAGGGTTCAATACTGTCTGAGCGCGCGCGACTGCCGTCGAGCGTCACGGACCTCGACGGCAACTGGCGAAAACCGGGGGGAACGGTGCGCTAGCGCTCACCCAAGGTACGCCTCAATCAGGGGTACCTGACCTGAAACCCACGT
>Ga0302216_1000497_pt1 | contig 13312 bp, 12 predicted proteins | sample II_Fen_N3_2_FD_194575 | JGI IMG/M metagenome (GOLD analysis project Ga0302216, IMG submission 194575) | Peat permafrost microbial communities from Stordalen Mire near Abisko, Sweden - II_Fen_N3_2 | ecosystem: Environmental > Terrestrial > Soil > Wetlands > Permafrost | place: Sweden: Abisko...
AAGGCGGTCGCAGGCGTTGAGGAAGGCTTCGGATGGTGGGTTGTGGGAGGTCCGAACGGTGTTGAAGCCGCCCTTCTTGAGCAGTTCGACCCGACGCTCTTCGGCTCTGTCAAAGGCGGCGGCACCCAGGCAGCCGTTGTCGTGGTGGATGCAACCGCCATTCAATTTGATGGTTTTTCCGTTGAGTTCGAAGCCTTTTTCGGCGGAGTATTTCAGTGACCGAATGCCGACGTTGAACGATTCTTCGTCGATGCTTTTAGTATCTTCCTGAATGCGAACTTTTACCGGATACAGTTTTGGATTTTGGGGTGTCCAAAGGGTTGGGCTCAGCATTGTCAAGGTTTGTTGAACTTCCTTTTCGCTGTTGGCGGGAATCTGAACGGTGGAGAACGAATGGTTGCCGGCGAGTTCAGCCACCAATTGGATTTCGCGAAGTTCGTCGGTTTTGTTTTTGATAATGGTTCGTACGTTTATGGTAGCTTTTTCTGGGCTGACTTCAGTCGTGGTAATATAGGTGTTCCATTGCTTGAGGTGGACCGGATCGGTAACGGTGAGTTTGACATGGCGGTATATGCCGGAACCGCTGTACCATCGGCAATTGATTTGTTTGGAATTGTCAACGCGGACGGCTATCGTATTGATTTGCCCAATGGATAGATAAGGTGTCAGGTCCAGATTGAAGGCGGTGAAGCCGTAGGGATGCATGCCAAGCGATTTGCCGTTTATGAACACTTCGGCATTCATGTAAACGCCGTCGAAGCAGATGGTGACGCATTTCCCTTTCCACTTTGTAGGAACTTCGAATGTTTTACGGTACCAACCCTCGCCTGCGGGGAAATAGCCGCCAGCGCCGCCCATAGGATTGGATTTTTCAATGCTGCCTTCAATGCTCCAGTCGTGTGGGAGGTCCAGCGTTCTCCAGTTCGAGTCGTCGAATGAGGACGATGAGGCTTGTGGTTGGGCTCCAAGACTGAATTTCCAGTTCGTGTCAAAAGGTTGGTTTCGCTCCGGTACATTTTGTGCTTTTGAACTCCCGATGAAAGTAAAGGCCATTGCCAACAGGGAAATCATGGTTTTGGGGTTGTGTAGTCGCATATTATGATTTATCTGACATCAAATCTAAGTATTTTACGCCAATTATGACGTCGATTTTTTGGTCAGAATGGAATTACTTTTTGTGCAATCCTCCAATAATGGTACTTTTGGGTTCTTGCTTGCTAAACTATATAAGATGTACCAATCCTATCTCAAACTCCTGCCAGTCGTTTTGCTTTTAACGTTGAATGCAAACCTGTTGAAAGCGAGTGATGCGATCTGCTCAGGCATCTCTTGGTTTGATGATACCTTCAAGACCGTCAGTGCCCACGGTGCCTGCATCGTGCAAGACAAGGATCGTTTTTATCTGTTCGGGGAATGCAAGGGGGATTCCAGCAATGCATTCGTCGGTTTCAACTGCTATTCCTCTTCGGATTTGAGCCAATGGAAATTTGAAGGACAGGTTCTTCCGGTACAAGCAAGCGGACCATTGGGGCCGAACCGAGTAGGCGAGCGGGTCAAGGTGATGAAATGTCCGAAAACGGGTGAATATGTGATGTTCATGCATACCGACAATTTGGGCTACAACGACCCGTGCATCGGGTATGCGACCTCGCCCACCATCAATGGGGAGTATACGTACCAAGGTGCTCTGTTCTTCGATGGCAAACCCATCAAGAAATGGGACATGGGCATGTTTCAGGATGAAGACGGAAGTGGTTACCTGCTGATCCATCACGGAAACGCCTTCAAACTGAGCGATGATTATAAAAGCATTACGGAACAGGTTCTTAAGGAAATGGGCGGTGGAGAATCGCCTACTGTTTTCAAAAAGAACGGCGTTTATTTCTGGCTAACTTCGCATCTGACTAGTTGGGAACGCAACGACAACGACTATTATACGGCCACTTCGATGGCTGGCCCATGGACCAACAGAGGTATTTTTGCACCTAAAGGATCGTTGACTTGGAATTCACAATCGACCTATGTCTTCCCGGTTTGTGGAACCAAGGACACTACTTTCATGTTCATGGGCGACCGCTGGTCTTTTCCATGTCAGAATGCTGCGGCGACCTATGTCTGGTTGCCGATGGACGTCAAGGATTCGACGTTGTCCATGCCTACGTTTCAGCAAAACTGGAGCGTAAATACGGCAACGGGCGCTTGGGAAGTTACTAGTCTGCAAATGAGCACGATTTCAGACGTTCATGAGATTCAGTACAAAGGGAAATGGACACAAATCAACGTTTCAGACAGCCAGACGGTACATGAATCCGATGCAAAAGGTGCCTCGTTTTCGGTTCGTTTCAAAGGCGGTCGAATTGGTTTTTATGCTGCGGCAGGCCCTAAGTGTGGGTATGCAAGGGTGGTCGTGACGGATAAAAAAGGGAAGGCGGTTCTGAATTCGTTGGTCGATCTTTATTGCAAATATTCGGAAACTTCGCTCAAATTCCTGAGTCCCAACTTGCCACTTGGAACCTATCACATGACCGTGACGGTTCAAGGGATGCATCCCGTCTGGTCCGACAAGAAGAAAACCATTTTCGGTAGCACCGGCGATTTCGTTAGTCTGGATCGGGTGGTCGTCTCAAATCCGTAATTATTTGTTTTTTAGCACCCTATCTGCGGCCAACTTGCCTGTAAGTATGGCTATGGGTAATCCCGAAGGGCTGTACGACCATTGACCTGCCTGAAAAACGGAAGGAAATGGCGTGTTGACCGATTGGCTGACTTTCAAGGTTTTGGAGACCGCTGGAATGTAAGGGTTGGTGAATGCCCAACCGGTGATGCCCCCCTCGGTATTGCCGGTGAGCCGCTCGATGGTGAGCGGTGAGGACGAAAATTGCCCGGAAACCTTCTTTTTAAGGTCTGGAAAAATGCTTTCATCCAAGATTTCGATGGATAGTTGCTCCATGTAGATTTTCATTTCTTCCGTCCAGCCGAATTCGTCTATTTTTTTTGCCAAACGGTAATCGAACAGAAGGCTGACGATGAGTCCGACTTTACCTTCGGGTGCCAAATCGGCGTCCCGCAGAACGGGAATGGCGATTTCGAACGTGTTCAGTCGAAAAAAGTCTTTGAGATAGGCTTTGACCTTATCTTTGAGGACGTTATTTTCTGGTTGGATGGTTTGCAGTTTCAAGAATAGGTCGATGTCTTCGCTGTTCACAATCGACAATCCCCGCTTATCTGGCGTATAGAACAAATGCCCGGTACAGATTTCAGCAAAGTAGTCTTTTTGTTCGTCGACGGTGAGATAGACCGTGAAGACGGAGTCGCCGCCTTTGAGCTCTTTGAGTGCCGAACGCTTTTCGTGAATTTTTTGAACCAGTTTCAGGTCAAGCAATTCCTCCACGGGAATGAGGTTGTAGAGTTGTTTCATGTCGCCTGCCCAAATTAAGTCGCGGTATTCCGTACGGTTGCCGTCGGAGTCTTCCACGTATTTCAGTTCCGGCTGAAGGCATTCAATTTTTGTGGAAGTTTTGATGACGCCGCCGTGCTCGACGATGAAATCGGTCATCTTTTCAATCAAGGTTGCCGTTCCGCCTTTTGGGTAATGGTAGTCCAAATAAAGGCTGAAATAACTCAGTGCAAACGAAGTCGGGGTTTTTTGGAAGAAATGTTGGGCGATGAGGTCGATGAGCGATTGGTTTCGGGTGAATCGTCGGAGGTAGTCTTCGACAGGCTCTTTTAGATGGTCAATTTTACGAACGGTGAGCAGGAATTTGAACAACCATGGGAAAATGACCTGCAGGAAGTACTTTTGATCTTTCTTGATGTCCAGAAAAATCGGGTTGTCAATGCCGTAGAGTACGTCCATGTACCCCATTATCTTCTTGATTTCCTTGACAATGGCCGTCACATCGTCGTTATTTTGGGGGAATTGGTTCTTCAGAAAATCCTCGTAATCGTTTACGCTTGTTCTATCTTTTAATTTGATGATTTGGTCGGCAATGCCGATGGAAACGTTGCTTTTTTGGAAATCGACCTCGATGCCCAATTGCTTGAGCATGGGGAAGACGATGCCTGAATTCTCGATGGAACGCAAGCCGCCGTCAAAATAGACACCGTCGCGTTCAAAGGTTTGAACCAGCCCGCCAGTTTTATATTGCCGTTCGAATACGATGACTGACCGGCCTGCTTTTGCGAGGAATGCGGCTGAAGTCAGGCCGGCAATTCCACCTCCAACCACTACTGCATCATACTTCATATAGGTTTCCATTTTCGATGTTCGTCAATTCAATGCTTTTTTGAAACACTTGCAAACCAAGCCGCCTGTTACGAGCATGCGGTGCAGGAATTTCCTTGTTGGTCAGGTTGAAGAACTTGCCGCTGACACCTTCCATCTCGGGTGATGAGGCCAGGTAATAAAGCGCTTCGCCGGAGATAACCGGGCTTTTGAGGAAAGGTTGGATGAGGTATCGGGAGAATAAATTGTACAGAACGCCATTGTTTGTGCCGATGTTCGATTTTACGGCGCCGGGGTGCATGGCGTTGATGGTCACACCCTTGCCTTTCAAAAGGTCGTTCAGTTCCCAAACAGTCATCAATTGGGCGATTTTGGATGCACCGTAACCCAAATAGCCGTTGTAGCGACGTTTTTCCCAGGTGAGGTCGTCCAAACGAAGGCCGTTGAAGCGGTGCCCTTCGGAGTTCACTTGAATGATGCGGGAGGGGGCGCTTTCGACCATACGTTTCAGCAATAGACTGGTTATGAGGAAGGAAGCCAGGTGATTTACGGCAAAGGCGGCTTCGTTTCCGTCCACGGTCAAGTGCCTGGTGGTCATGTGGATGCCGGCGTTGTTGATGAGGACGTCGATTCGGGGATAGTTGGCGAGAATTTCCAAGGTAGCTTTTCGCACTTGGCTCAAGTCGGCGAAATCGGCCAAGTAATAGGCTGGTTCAACGTTGGAAATGGAACGTATCTCCGCACACAGGTTTTCAGCTTTTTCCACATTTCGAACCATCATGACGATTTTGGCTCCGGCTTTTGCCAAACGAAGAGCAGCTTGATGGCCAACGCCGGAAGTCGTTCCGGTGATGACACAGATTTTTCCGTCCATCGGAGTGGTGGAAACTTTTTGAGGCAGACGGCCAACCGTCAGGAAGTTCAGTTCATCGGGGAGTTGAAATTTGCTGCGCATCATCCGAATTTTTTGATGAGAAACCGTCGGTACATCTTGTTGAAATGAGGAATGTTGTTGAAAATGTCGCCCCATAAGTCGTAATAATCACGTTGTTCCAGAATGAGGCCCTCTTTTATGGTCAGTTTTGTGGAGCCATAAATGGGTGTGCTGGGGTATTTCTTGAAAATCATCGTCATTATCCAGTCGAAAATGATGATGTTCTCGTTTTGGGCGATGGAAACAATTTCCATGTTCAGTTGTTCCGTTCGTTTGGTTAGTCGGTTGCACATGGCGGTAAAAGCTTCTATGCCGTCAATGCGTTGGATGGTATCCTGAAAAATAATGTCTTTATGGTAGTATTTGAAGATGTGTGACCAATCGGGTTTGCCATCTGTGTTGTACGTTTTTGACCACAAGGCTTTGATGGTGTCCACATCCAATATGTTTCTGTCGTCCATAAACTTAAAATTTTTAGCAAGGTACTTTTTTTGAGTTGGTTTTACAAAACCATTCGTAAACAAATTCATGGATAAATTGCTGAATCACCTATAAACAGACGTCTTTTGTTAGGTTTTTCATTTGATAGATAGAGTCTATAGGTTGATAGTTTTCAAAGACGCAAAATAACTACTTCCAAGTAGTATAAATTGTCCGAATGTGGTATACTTTTGAGAAAACACTTAAAATAGTTATGATATATGATCTTGGAATCATAGGCGGTGGACCAGCAGGTTACAACGCTGCTGAAAAAGCGGCCGAAAACGGATTGAGAACCCTCTTGTTTGAAAGAAATGCCATCGGCGGTGTTTGCCTCAACGAAGGTTGCATTCCGACCAAGACGCTCTTGTATTCGGCCAAAATGCTGGACAACACCAAATCAGCATCCAAATACGGAATAGGCATTGAAGGTGTTCCTTCGTTTGACCTGGAAAAAATAATCAACCGCAAGGACAAGGTTGTCAAGCAAATGACGGCAGGCGTCAAAATGAAGTTGGACAATGCCGGTGTCACGGTTGTTCAGGGTGAGGCCAGCCTTTCTAGTGAGGCGGAAGGCAGTATTCACATCACTTGCGGTGGAGAAGTGTATCAAACCACCTACGTGCTTTTATGCACCGGTTCTGAAACCGTCATTCCCCCCATCAAGGGCTTGAAGGAAATCGATTTTTGGACTTCGAAGGAAGCGCTGGAAGCCAAGGCTTTGCCTGCTTCGCTTGCCATCATCGGCGGCGGTGTCATCGGCATGGAGTTTGCCTCCTTTTTCAACAGCATGGGGGTCAAAGTCAGCGTTATTGAAATGATGCCGGAGATTTTGGGTGCCATGGATAAGGAAACATCCAAGATGCTGCGCGGCATCTATGCGAAGAAAGGCATCGAATTCCATTTGGAAACCAAGGTTACCGAAGTGAGTGCCACCGAGGTGATCGTGGAAAAGGATGGGAAGAATTTAGTTCTAAAAGCCGAAAAAATACTGCTCAGTGTTGGTCGCAGGCCCATTACTGCCGGGCTGGGTTTGGAAACCCTGAATATTGAGATGGACCGAAGTGCCGTCAAGGTAAACGAATTCATGCAGACATCAAACTCCAGGGTTTATGCCAGCGGGGACATCACCGGTTTCTCCATGTTGGCCCACACGGCCTATAGGGAGGGCGAAGTGGCCATCAACCACATTTCTGGCATCGAGGACACCATGTCGTATCGCGCCATACCGGGTGTGGTTTATACCAATCCGGAGATTGCTGGTGTTGGAGAAACGGAAGAAGCCTTGAACGCGAAAGGTATTCCGTATAGGGTTCAGAAATTACCCATGGCCTATTCCGGTAGGTTCGTGGCCGAAAACGAAATGGGCAGTGGCCTCTGCAAGCTTATTATTGATCTCGATGGCCGCATCATCGGTTGTCACATGCTGGGAAACCCCGCTTCCGAAATCATCGTCGTGGCAGGAGTGGCCATTGAAAAAGGTTTCACCGTGGAGGATTTCCAAAAAATCGTGTTCCCGCATCCAACTGTGGTTGAAATCATTCGTGAAAGTTTATACGCTTGAAGCCATGATTTGCATTGATAATCGACATACGGACGCCTACTTCAATTTGGCAGCAGAAGAATACCTCTTGGAGCACTTCTCGAGTGATGTCTTTATGTTGTGGCAAAATGATTCGTCTGTGATTATTGGAAAGAATCAGAATATTCAGGCGGAAGTCAACCTGGATTTCGCCCGCGAGCATCACATCAAGGTGGCCCGCAGGCATACTGGAGGCGGTGCCGTTTATCACGATGCCGGAAACCTGAACCTGACCTTTATCGAAACCGATGACCGTCCCGATTTCAGCAAATACACCAGGAGCATTCTGGCGATGCTTTCAGCTATTGGAATTCAAGCCGAGGCGGACGAACGAAATTCGATCTACATCGATGGGTTGAAAATTTCGGGTTGCGCCCAATTCATTCGCAAAAACAAAATTCTGTTCCATGCCACGCTGCTCTTCTCGTCCGATTTGAGCAACTTGAACGCATCGTTAAAAAGCCTACATGACGTTACTGAAACCAAGCATTATGTAAAATCCGTCAAAAGTTCGGTGACAAACATCAGTGACCATTTGCCCGAACCGTTGCAGCTATCCGATTTCAAAAAAAGGATAGTATCTGATTTCCTTGGAAACGCACGCAACCGCATGTACACGTTCAGCAGGGAAGATACATTGGCCATCAACAAGCTGAAAAAAGAAAAATATGCCACAAACAACTGGAACTATCAAGCTTAAAAACAAAAAATCATGTCAATATTTGAATTAAAAATGCCCAAACTGGCTGAAAGCATCACCGAAGGCACCATCGTAAGTTGGTCGGTCAAGGTGGGCGACACCATCGTGGAGGACGACATCCTTTTTGAGGTGACTACGGCCAAAGTGAACGCAGAAGTGCCGTCGCCTGTCGCAGGCACCATTCAGAAGATTTTTTTCCAGGAAGGGGAGACGGTGGAAGTCGGAACCGTGGTTGCGTTGGTCGATATGGAAAGCGGTGAACACACGGTGGAAGCAGAACCGGCTGTAGTTGCCGCTCCGGAACCACCCAAAGAAGCAGCCGCACCGGCCTTGAAGGAAGAAGCCAAATGGTATTCACCGGCGGTGCTTCATACGGCCAAGGAAGCCGGCATTCCAACTGCTGAACTGGAAACGTTACCCGGTACCGGTTATTTGGGACGTTTGAGCAAAAAAGACGTGAGCAACTACATCGACCAAAAGAAAAACGGCGGCTCAGCACCTGTTGCAGTGCCTGCTAAAAAGCTATTACCCGTGCATCCCCCGCTTCCTAACTTTTCTACCTCATCGGAAGGTGCTGCCGGTGATGTCATTGTCGAAATGGACCCCGTGGCCCGCATCATTGCCGAACGCATGCTTCAGTCCAAACAGACCTCGCCCCATGTGACCACGGTGGTCGAAGTGGATGTGACCAAACTGGTTTACTGGCGTAACCGTCAAAAGAACGAATTCCTCCAACAGGAAGGCATCAGCCTGAACTATCTCCCGGCCATTGTGGAAGCCACGACCAGGGCTTTGAAGGAATTCCCCAAAGTCAACGCTTCGGTGGAAGGAACCCGGTTTATCCTCAAAAAGCAGATCAACGTGGGCATAGCCGTCGCTTTGGACGACGGGAACCTCATCGTACCCGTCATTCAAAATGCCGACAAGCTCAGCATCAGCGGGCTGGCGCATTCCATCGATACCTTGGCAACCAAGGCGCGTTCCAACAAACTCAAACTCGAAGAGATTCAAGGCGGAACCTTTACCATCACCAACTTCGGTACATTCAGGAACCTATTCGGAACGCCCATCATCAACCAACCGGAAGTGGCCATACTCGGCGTCGGCTATATTGAAAAGAAGCCTTCGGTCATTGAAACGCCCGAAGGGGATGTCATCGCCATCCGGCATAAGATGTACATCTCGCTGTCGTACGACCACCGCATCATCAATGGTGCCGTCGGAGGTGCTTTTGTGAAACGCATTGCAGATTATCTTGAAAACTGGGAAAAATGAAAAAATACGATATCCTCACCACCGATAAAGCCGTTCTGAAGAATTGGTATCATTTAATGACGTTGGGTCGCGCCATCGACGAGAAAGCGCCTGCCTATTTGATCCAATCGTTGGGCTGGTCCTACCACGCACCTTACGCCGGTCACGACGGCATTCAACTGGCCATCGGTCAAGTATTCACCAGAGGCGAAGATTTTCTTTTCCCGTATTACCGCGATATGCTGACGGCGCTTTCTGCAGGCCTCACCGCCGAAGAAATCATCCTGAACGGCCTCTCCAAAGCCACAGATGTGGCTAGTGGCGGACGGCACATGTCCAACCACTTTGCAAAACCAGAGTGGCACATTGAAAACGTTTCCTCCGCCACCGGAAACCACGATTTGCATGCCGTTGGCGTGGCACGTGCCATTGCCTATTATGGAAAAAAAGGAGTGGCCATTGCCTCGCATGGTGAAGCTTCTACTTCGGAAGGGTATGTTTATGAGGCTATTAACGGTGCAAGCAAAGAGAAACTGCCTGTCATTTTCGTCATTCAGGACAATGGTTACGGCATTTCCGTTCCCAAGCGCGATCAGACAGCCAACCGCAAGGTTTCGGAAAACTTTACGAGCTTCAAGAATCTAAAAATCATCTATTGCAACGGAAAGGATGTCTTTGATTCCATGAACGCCATGACGGAAGCCCGCGAGTATGCCATCAGCACCAGTTGCCCAGTCATCGTGCATGCCAACTGCGTGCGCATCGGCTCCCATTCCAATTCTGACAAGCAAACCTTGTACCGGGACGAAGCGGAACTTTCGTACGTGAAAGCGGCCGACCCTTTGCAGAAGTTCCGACGCATGTTGTTGCGCTACAACCGATTTACAGAGGAAGAGCTCAAGCAAATTGAAGAGGATGCCAAAAAAGAACTGACGCTGGCCAACCGCAAAGCCATGGGCGCACCCGACCCTGATCCGGCTTCTGTTCTGGATTTTGTAATGCCTGAACCCTATATTCCACAGAAGTTCGTTGACGGAACACACCACGAAGAAGGAGAAAAGAAGACCATGGTTTCAGCCATTAATGAAACATTGAAGGCGGAGTTTCGGAACAATCCGGACACGTTCCTTTGGGGCCAGGATGTGGCCAACAAAGACAAAGGCGGAGTGTTCAATGTGACCAAAGGCATGCAGCAGGAGTTTGGCGACAAGCGTGTGTTCAATGCGCCCATTGCCGAAGACTACATCATCGGAACCGCCAATGGCATGAGCCGTTTTGACAAAAAAATCCGCATCGTCATTGAAGGAGCGGAGTTTGCCGACTATTTCTGGCCTGGCATCGAACAGTTTGTGGAATGCACCCACGATTATTGGCGCAGTAACGGGCAATTTGTCCCGAACGTCACCGTGCGTCTGGCTTCAGGCGGGTATATCGGCGGCGGTCTGTACCACTCCCAAAATTTGGAAGGTGCGCTCACCACTCTGCCAGGTGTTCGCATTGTTTATCCATCCTTTGCGGACGATGCGGCTGGCTTGTTGCGCACCAGCATGCGATCCAGAGGTTTCACCATGTTTATGGAACCCAAGGCTTTGTACAATGCAGTCGAAGCTGCCACACCGATACCAGACGATTTTGAAGTCCCGTTCGGTAAAGCGCGCATCCGTCGCCAAGGCGATGAACTCAGCATCATCACCTACGGAAACACTACGCATTTATGTTTGAAAGCCGCTGAGCGACTTAAAAAAGAGTTGAACAGGGATGTGGAAGTCATCGATATCCGTTCCCTTATTCCCTTGGACAAAGAAACCATATTTGCTTCGGTACAGAAAACAAGCAAGGTGCTTATCGTGCACGAAGACAAGGTTTTTTCCGGTTTTGGGGCTGAATTGGCCGCCATGATCGGCACAGAGATGTTCCAGTACCTGGATGCACCCATCCAACGGGTGGGATCGCTGTTCACCCCGGTAGGTTTCCACCGCAATCTTGAGAAAGCGATCCTTCCGGACGAAGATCGTATTTATAAAGCATCACTGGATTTATTGGCATATTGAAACTAAAAACAATGAAAAAGATCGGATTATTCTGCGGCACAAGCACGCATAAAACAGCCTCTGTGGCTAAGAAAATTCAGGAAGCTTTTGGTGAGGAATCTATTGAACTCGTTTCCATTGAGGAGGCTTGGCAAAAAGATTTCGAGTCGTACGATTTCATCATTGCAGGCTTAGCGACCTGGTTTGACGGGGAATTGCCCACCTATTGGGATGAAATCATTCCGAAACTTCTCACGTTGAATTTAAAAGACAGGAAAGTAGCCATTTTCGGCCTTGGCGATCAGGTCAAATACCCGGACAACTTTGTCGACGGCATTGGTATTTTGGCTGAAGCGTTCATCACCACTGGCGCGACGATTGTTGGTCTGACTTCCTCGGAGGGCTACCAATTCAACAAATCGCAGGCTTTGATTGGCGGCCATTTCGCCGGATTGGCCTTGGATATTGAAAATCAACGGGATAAAACGGATCAACGCATCAAGGATTGGGTGGAAGGATTAAAAAGGGAGTTTAAATAAATAAACAAACTATATTTGCTCATCGAGCTCAAAATCATCAATTATGTTACAAATAGGTCATAAAGCCCCTTCTTTCAAGGGCATTAATCAAAATAGTGAAACCGTTTCCCTTTCCGATTTCAAGGGAAAGAAAGTCATTCTTTATTTTTATCCAAAAGACAATACGCCCGGCTGTACGGTCGAAGCCTGCAGCCTGAACGATAAAACAGCGTATTTTCTGGAAAAAGGTATTGTCGTGATTGGTGTAAGTGCCGATTCTGTTCAATCACACTTGAAATTCGCCGATAAATTTGGGCTCACCTTCAACTTGATTTCCGATACCGAAAAGGAAATCATTCAAGCCTACGAAGTTTGGGGCGAAAAGAAGAATTACGGAAAGTCCTATATGGGAATCATTCGCACGACCTTTGTCATTTCGGAAGTAGGCATCATCGAGGCGATTTTCCCAAAGGTAGATACCAAAACGCATGCCGAACAAATCATCAAAGCTTTAGGGTTGTAATTGTAAAACATGACTCCCCTATCCATCCTTTTTGTTTGCCTTGGCAATATATGCCGTTCACCCATGGCTGAAACGGTTTTCCGTAAAATCGTGCTCGAAAAGCATCAGTCAGAACACTATAGAATTGATTCTGCCGGATTGATTGACACGCACGAAGGTGAGTTGGCAGACTGGCGCATGCGCTTTTTTGCTCAGAAAAGGGGCTATGTCATTACCCATAGATCACGTCCGATACTTCCGTCCGATTTTGATGCATTCGACCTAATCGTCTGTATGGATCATCAGAATTGGAATGGATTACGGACAATGGCCAAATCGGATGAGCAAAAAAGGAAAATCCATTTCATGACCGAATATAGCACGTTGTATCAAGGGAAAGATGTACCCGACCCTTATTACGGTGGTGACAACGGATTCAATCGTGTCATCGACATGCTCGAAGATGCTTGTGAAGGTCTAAGGTTACACGGAGAAAGGCGCGAAAAATTATAACGATACGGTGTTGTATCGAATTTGATTTAAATCGGTAGGTGCTTTTTCAAAAGTGATGTCTAATGTGGTGTTCTTTGTAATTGTTGGAAGTGTATATTGATTTTTCACCAATTCCAGAGTTACGTCAGAACCATTCAGCAGGATTGTATTGATATGAATCAGGTCTAATGACTTAAAGTAAATGGTGGTTGTTCCGTCCATTTCGGTCACTCGTCTGAAACTTCCATTATCGGCTTGAAGCGTCAAATACACCACCTTGGAAGGAAGCTCTTTTCCATACATCCCGATTGGTAGGCAAAAGAGCAGTATAACAATAAGTAGTTGGATGACAGTAGCTTTCATAACTCAACAAAGGTAGGATTGAAGCACCTCTAGGGAGTTACAAGTTTTATATGAAGAGTTGCAAGTTTCACACTGTTATATGCGCTTTATCCTGTATTTCCGATCAAAAAAAACCCTAACTGATTAATAATCAATTAGGGTTTCGATTTCAAAAAAATAGGAAGTTTACTTCGCGATGGAGTCGTTCATTACGTTTGCCTGTATCGTTTTGCCTTCGTCACCGCAGTGATTT
>Ga0302216_1000502_pt1 | contig 13202 bp, 6 predicted proteins | sample II_Fen_N3_2_FD_194575 | JGI IMG/M metagenome (GOLD analysis project Ga0302216, IMG submission 194575) | Peat permafrost microbial communities from Stordalen Mire near Abisko, Sweden - II_Fen_N3_2 | ecosystem: Environmental > Terrestrial > Soil > Wetlands > Permafrost | place: Sweden: Abisko...
CCAACGGCACCATCATTGTGACTGCGGTCAACGACGCGCCGGTGGCTGCGGAAACTGCTGCGACCGGTGCTGAAGACCCAAGCGTAGGGATCGCGGTCAAACTGTCCGCCACCGACGTAGACAGCCCGACGGACGTGAAATCCTTCACCGTCGGCACGCCTACCAATGGCACGTTCTACACCGACGCGGCCATGACCAAACCGGTGACCGGTTCCATTGATGCGGTCAACGGCGAAGCCACGGTTTACTTCAAGCCAAACGCGGACTTCAACGGCACGGCGAACTTCACTTACACCGCGACCGACGGCGGCAACGCTGACGGCAGCAGCCCGCTGACCTCGGCTCCAGCCAACGGCACCATCACCGTGACCCCGGTCAACGATGCGCCGACTGCGAGCAATGGCCACATAGAAAGCAACGAAGACACCCCAGTCGAGCTGAAATGGTCGACGTTCGGGGTCAATGATGTGGATTCCACGAACCTGAAAGTCGTCTTCACCAGCCTGCCCAACGGTGCCATTGAGTACAAAGTCGACGGTGTTTGGGTCCAGCTCGGCGCGGCTGATCTGAAAACCGATACGTCGGCGGGCAAAGCCTTCAGCCAGGCCGACTTCGACAATCACAATGTGCGTTACAGCCCAGCGGCCAACGAGTCGGGTGATAGCAGCTTCGGCAACACCGGCGTCGGTAACAAACAGGGCGATTACACCGAACTGAAGTTCCAGGCTACCGATGGCCTAGCCAACAGCGGCACTCAAACCATCACTGTGGATATCCACCCAGTGACGGACGTTCCTGTCGTGACGGTCGGCTCGTTCGGTGACGTGCCAACCGGCTTGACCATTCAAACCTGGATCGGCGGGAACCTGCCTGGTGCATTGGGTACGAACGGTAATGGTGTTGTTCAGTCCAGCGATCTGATTCGGGTCATCAATGCGCAAACGCCTGGCAGCGCAGCCTCCACGGGTGTGACCGCAAACGTGAGCAACGGTAATGTGGTGGAACTCACCGCGACCAAAGTCTCTGGCCTGATTTACTTGGAAGCCGGCAAGAGCTACAGCTTCACCGGCAGCGCCGATGACAGCCTGGCTGTTACCGTCGGCGGCAAGTTGGTGTCGACCGAGACCTGGAGCCAGGGCAGCGGGATCAACGCAACGCCCTTTACGCCGACAGAGTCGGGTTATTACACCCTCGACATCTATCACTACAACCAGAACGGCCCGGGCAACTACGACGTCAATGTCTCGATCAACAGCGGCCCGTCGATGGCGTTGGGCAGCAGCGGCGTGCAGACCTATACCAGCCTGGACGCGTTGAAAGCCGCCGGGGCGGTCTTTAATGATGCTCACGTGGTCAACGGAGAAGGCTATTACACCGGCTACGTTTACAACCACGGCCTGGAAGACAGCGCGATCAAGATCAGCCCGATCACGACCACGTTTGTCGACAATGACCAGTCGGAATCGCACAAGGTAGAAATCAGCGGCCTGCCTGCAGGCGCTGTCATTACCGACGGCGCCACGGGCCACAGCTATACCTCGACGGGTGCAACCACCCAGTACGATGTCAGCACTTGGAACCTGGGTACCTTGACCGTCACTCCGGCCAAGGATGCGACGGCCAATTTCGATCTGACTGTGACGGCAACGGCCAAAGAGTTGAGCACGCAGGTTGAAGAAGTCACGACTGGCAAGGTGAGCGTCGTGATCACTGCGGTCAACGATGCGCCAGTGGCAATCGCCACCACGGCGACCGGTGCTGAAGACCCAAGTGTCGGGATCGCGGTCAAGCTGTCCGCCACCGATGTCGATGGTCTGGCCAACGTCAAGTCGTTCAACGTCGGCACATCGAGCAATGGCACCTTCTACACCGATGCGGCCATGACCAAACTGGTGACCGGCGCCATTAACGCGGTCAACGGCGAAGCCACGGTTTACTTCAAACCGAACGCGAACTTCAACGGCACGGCGAACTTCACCTACACCGCGACCGACAGTGGCAACGCTGACGGCAGTAATGTACTGACCTCGCCAGCGGCCAACGGCAGCATCACCGTGACTCCGGTCAACGATGCGCCGGTTGCAGCGGCGACCACCGCGACCGGTGCTGAAGACCCGAGCGTAGGCATCGCGGTCAAGCTGAGCGCGACCGACGTAGACGGCCTGGCCAACGTCAAGTCCTTCACTGTCGGCACGCCAACCAATGGCACGTTCTACACCGACGCAGCGATGACCAAAGCGGTGACCGGCGCTATTGACGCGGTCAACGGCGCAGCCACCGTGTACTTCAAGCCAAACGCGAACTTCAATGGCACCGCGAACTTCACCTACACCGCCACCGACAGCGGCAACGCTGACGGCACCAACGTACTGACCTCGCCAGCGGCCAACGGCAGCATCACCGTGACTCCGGTCAACGATGCGCCGGTGGCTGTGGCGACCACCGCGACCGGTGCTGAAGATCCGACTGTAGGCATTGCGGTCAAGCTGAGCGCGACCGACGTAGACGGCCTGGCGAACGTCAAATCGTTCACTGTTGGCACGTCGAGCAATGGCACCTTCTACACCGACGCGGCGATGACCAACGCGGTGACCGGCGCCATTAACGCAGTCAACGGCGAAGCCACGGTTTACTTCAAACCGAACGCGAACTTCAACGGCACCGCGAACTTCACCTACACCGCGACTGACAGCGGCAACGCTGACGGCACCAACCCGCTGACTTCGCCAGCGGCCAACGGCAGCATCACCGTGACTCCGGTCAACGATGCGCCGGTGGCTGTGGCGACCACCGCGACCGGTGCTGAAGACCCAAGCGTAGGTATCGCGGTCAAACTGAGCGCAACCGACGTGGACGGCCTGACGAACGTGAAATCCTTCACTGTCGGCACGCCAACCAATGGCACCTTCTACACCGACGCGGCGATGACCAAAGCGGTGACCGGCACTATTGACGCGGTCAACGGCGCAGCCACTGTGTACTTCAAGCCGAACGCGAACTTCAACGGCACGGCGAACTTCACCTACACCGCCACCGACAGCGGCAACGCTAACGGTAGCAATCCGCTGACCTCGGCCCCGGCTAACGGCACCATCACCGTGACCTCGGTCAACGACGCACCGACCCTGGACCTGAGCACTGCAGACGGCTCCGTCCTCACCAGCTACAGCACGGCCTACGCCGAGCGCGCTACGGGTGGGGTAGCGATCACCGGTAGCGTAGCGATCGGTGACGTCGACAGCAGCCAGATGCAAAGCGCGACCATCACCTTGAAAAACGCCAGCGCGGGCGACCAACTCAGCTCGAGCCTGGTGACGGTGGGCGGTACTTACAAAGGCGTCACCCTGACCAGCGTCGGCACTGACGTCAGTGGCAAAATCGTCCTGACCCTGTCGGGTGCAGCTGACCCGGCCACCTACAAGTCGCTGCTTGAGTCGTTCCAGTACTCCAGCACCAGCAAGTATCCGACTACGGGTGATCGCACCGTCGAGATCTCGGTGAAGGACAACGAAGGTTCTGACAGCCTGAGTTCGTCGGTGGCGACCAGCACCATTACCGTTACGCCACAGGCTTATGTGGTGACTGAAGGCGGCGGCGCTGCCGATGTCATCGACCTGAGCAGCACCTCGGCCAACAACGTGGTGGTCGGCGACAAAGGCGGTATCGTCAATGCGGGCAGCAACTACAACATTGCCTTCATCGTCGATACCTCGGGCAGTATCGGTAACAGTGCGATGGCGTCGATCAAGACACAGCTTGCGACCGTGTTCGATACCTTGATCAGCAATGCTGGTAAGAGCGACTCGGGTATTGTGAAAGTGTTGCTGGTCGACTTCGATACTCGGGTCGAAGCGCAGGTCTCAGTCAACCTCGCCGATGCGGCCGGTGCCAAAGCTGCCTTGCAGGCCGTGTTGACTCAGATGGCGTCCAAATCGAGCGACATGACCAACTATCAGGATGCGTTCAACGCCGCCACCAACTGGTTCAAAGGCGACGAAGCTACGAGCAACGTGGGTGCGAAAAACCTGACGTACTTCATCACCGACGGTGCGCCGAACGTGTACACCGCCGTTCAGGGCAACCCTCTCCTGGGCTCGACCGGCTGGTTCGGCTCGAATGTTTACTTTGACAGCATTGTCAAGAACTCCAACTACGTCTTGGGTCAGACCAACTCGGTCACCGCGGTAATCAATGGCAAGACGCAGGTGATTGTCGATGGAACCGGCCAGGTCTATTCCTACGATGGTTGGGGCACTAAAACTTACGAAGGCACCGTGGTTGCCAACAGCAGCGGCGGCTTTGACGTGGCGTCGGTCTATAACAACGCCAGCACCGCCATGAGCAACGCCCAGTCGGCCTACTCCGATCTGGTCAACGCGGTGCCAGGCAAGGTTGTCGTCGAGGCCATCGGTCTGGGCTCGAGCATTGATACCACTGTGCTCAAGCAGTTTGATACCGATCACACCGTTGCCACGATCGACACCGCGAAGCTGGCGGACGCCATCACCGGCCACGCGGCCGATACCGGCGCCGACACCCTCACCGGTGGTTCGGGTAACGACATTTTGTTCGGCGACCTGATCAGCTACAACAACCTTGAAGGCAGTGCTGCACTCAAGGCGTTCGCGGCCGACAAACTGTCCACAACCGTCGACCACATCGACGACCGTACCTTGCACCAGTTCATCAGCGAGCACGTCGCCGATGTCGGCGCATTGGCCAGCGCGTCGAACATCTACGGCACTAACGATGGTGCTGACAGCCTGATCGGCAACGCCGGCAACGATATTCTGTTCGGTCAAGGTGGTAACGATGTGCTCTCCGGCGGTGCGGGTAACGACATCCTGGTAGGCGGCAAGGGCAACGACACCCTCACCGGCGGCGCGGGGGCGGATACCTTCGTGTGGCTCAAAGGGGATACCAACACCGGGACTGGCGTCGATACCGTCACCGACTTCAAGCACGGCGACGGCGATAAGTTGGACCTGTCCGATTTGCTGCAAGGCAATAACGACACCAACCTGTCCAGCTACCTGAAGTTGACCACCGACTCGTCAGGCTCGACGCTGAGTGTCAGCAGCACCGGTACGTTCACGGCGCAAGGCGGCGGTACGGCCGATGTCACGATCAAGGTCGATGGCGTCAGCTGGGGCAGTGGCAGTGCCGCGATCAACAGCCTGATCGCCGGTGGTGACCTGACCGTCAAGCATCACGACTGATCACCCTGGAGCGCCAATCTTTCGGGATTGGTGCTCCACGGGCACCAGCTTTGGGAAAATGTGTGTAATCTCTGTGGGAGCCGTGTGCGGCGCCTGCAGGGATTTTTTATTGGGAGAACGCTGATGTTCTACGTGCAACGCGATCAATACAACGCTTTGGTTCGCGTCGAGGCGCAGGCCTTCGCCGAATCCACCGGGACCCTACCGGCGGACCATCAGGACATTCAGGCGTGGTTTGCCTCGGATGTGATCGACAACAGCCTCAAGCAGCTCCAACAGAGCGACTCCGAGATGATTCGAGTGCTCGATGACTTGATCCAGGTGCTGACCGCCAAGGGCGTGATCCGCATCACTGACTTGCCGCCCGCCGCGCAGGTCAAGGTGATGGAGCGTACCCATGCACGGACGGCGCTGGGTGGGTTGAGTGAGCTGATCAATGACGACGAAAGCGGTTTGATCTGAGGCGAGCGCACCTCCTTAACGGCATGAGCGTCAAGGAGGCATGATTACTCGTCGCTCCACTTCCAGGGCGCGGGTTCACCGACCAGTTGGCCTTGCACCCCTTCAATACCCATCTCGCGAATCACGCGCAACTCCCCTTCGGTTTCCACGCGCTCGGCAATCAACGGCAAGTCAATGCTGTGGGCGGCACGCTGGATCGCCTCGATAAAAAAGCGCTTGTGGCTTTCCTGATCAATGGCACGGATGTAGCTGCCGTCGATTTTGAGGTACGCCAGGCCCAGTTTCGCCAGGTTGCCGATCATGCTGAAACGCCCGCCGAAACGTTGCAGGCCAAGGCTGTATCCCAGGCTGCGCATGCGCCGGGTGAGGCGCTCCAATTGGAGTTGCTCGGGCACTTGCTCTTCGCCGATCTCCAGCGTCAGTCGCGCGCCGAGTGTCGGGTGTTGCGCCAATCGCTCGAACATCCGCTCCAGGGCTTGCGGGTCATTCAGGGTCGCCGCCGAGAGGTTCAATGCCACCGATTGGTTGTGCTCTGTCAGGTGTTTGATCACCAGGTCGAGCATCAGTTGGTCAAGCCGTGCCGTCCAGCCGAAGCGCTCCAGCCAGGGCAGGAAGTGCCCCGCCGCAATGGTCTGGTCCTGGTTGTCGAGCAGGCGTGAGAGCACCTTGTAGTGCAGCACCTGACGGGTATCGCTGCTATTGACCACCGGCTGGAAAAACAAGCGGAAGCGCCCCTGATTCAGGGCATCGTCGAGCAGCGTGTGCCAGCTGTGCGGGTCGTCGCTGACGGTGCCCGGGGTCTGGTGCTCCAGGCATACCCAGGTTTGGCCGCCACCGGCTTCAGCCTGGGCCAGGGCCTGATCGGCCAGCATCAGCAGGTCGGCCGAGGCATCGCCGGGGTTGTAGGGCGCGAGCCCGATGTAGGCCACGATCGACATGTCGGTGGCGCCCGTTTCGTGCAGGCTCTGCAGGATGATTTCCAGCGCCTGGGCCAGTTGCACCGCTTCGTGACGCACCAGGCCCGGGGCAAGCACCGCGAACTCGCCGCCACGGCTGCGGGTGATCAGGTTATGGGTTTCCGGGTACTTGGCGCAGGTACGCACCAGTTGCTGGCTGACGGCTTGCAGCAGTTGGTCGGTGCGTTGCCCGCCCAGGCGCTGGTTGAGACCGCCCAGGTCGTTGACCCGCAAGATCAGCAGGTAGCCTGAACTGGCTTCCTCCAGGTTGCTGACCCGCGAGTTGAGCTGCATTTCGAAATAGCGCCGGTTCGCCAACCCGGTCAGGCTGTCCTGATAGGACTCCACGCGCAGTTTCTCGCTGCGTTCGGTCTGTTCATTGAACAACGCCTTGAGCTTCTCGACCATCTGGTTCATGGCCTGCACCACGCGCCGCAATTCGGGGGTGCGGGGCAGGTCGGGCAGGCTGATGAATTCGCGCCGCGCAATGGCGTGGGACTGCTCGACCATATAGTCCAGCGGCTTCAACTGACGGCGCAGCAACAGTGCGCCCAGCACCGCACTCGCGGCGCCGCAGAGCAGCAACCAGCCCAGGCTGCCCAGCGCGCTCTGCCAGAGTTTGGCCAGGGCAAACATCGGGTGGCTGACCACCTCGACCCGTGCCGCCTGCTGCCAGCCACGGCTGACGATCGCATCGCCGCCGGCCGGCGCGAGGCCGATCATCTTCACGAACCAGGCCGGTACGCTGCTGGCATCAGGCTCGGCGGCACGCTCCACCAGCACCTGGTTATTGCTCAGGTCCACCACGCGGATGCTCGCGTAGTAGCCACTGTCAAAGATCGAGCTGACCATCAGCTCGGTCATCGCCGGGTCATCGATGTTCGGCGTCAGCGACAGCGCCAGTGCGGTCGCCGCGTCCTGGGCGTGGGAACGCAACTGGTTGACGTACTGCGCGCGCGAGCTTTCCAGGCTGACGAAGAAGCTACCGCTGAAGGCGACCACTAGAAACACACAGATAGCGATCAGCAATTGTTTGAACAGTGACATCGTAGCTCCTGTTAATTATCCGAACTGGCCGGAAACCCTTCGGCGGTCATTTTTTTCAAGACATCCTGCCAGCGTGACAGGCGCTTGGTATCACCGACTTTTTTGTTGCCCGCCGCGCCGGTCAGCCACAGCCCCTCGCCGTTGAACGCGTAGACAGGCAGCAGGTCCGGACGCTGGCTGGCCGGCAGAATGGGGTCCATCAAGCTGTCCAGCACCAACGGCATGGCCTCCGGGCGTGCATAGTAGGTTAGTACCATATGCGCACGATTCTGGCGCAAGGCCTTGACGTAGGTTATGCGCAGCTTCTCTGCCGGGACACCCAAGTGACGCAGGCTGAAGTATTTGGCGATGGCATAGTCTTCACAGTCACCGGCGCCTTTCCACAGGGATTGAATGGGCGTCGCCCAATAATCAATCTCGTGCCACAGGTCGATATCTTCCTCGTAGTGCAACTGGCGGTTAAAGAACAAGTTGACCACGGTGAGTTGTTCGGTCTCGCTGACCTGCTTTTGCGTCGCCAGCAGTTGCTGCCAGGCATCGATACGCTGGCGCCCCGCGCCCAGAGGCCCGTAAAGCGCCTCGGCGCGGCGGCTGATCTGGCTGAAATCCCAATCGGCGAGCAGATTGCCCAGCAGGCCGCCACCCAGCAACAGCGTGATGGCCAGACCGTACAGGAACCGAGGGAAGTTAAAGCGTATCGCCACTGCGATTACCCAAGCTTGCAGCATTGAAGGTGCGGCAATGGTGCGGTGATACCGGGTAAAAAACAATGGCACGATGAAATCACTTTGCAGCAATTTACCCAAATGGAGTGCCGGTAAATTGGCTATTTTCCGCTCGTCTGAAAGGAATGCGCCAATACCATCAAAATAATGACACCTCATGCCGCCTGCTACAGAATGTCGCAACGAAAGCGCCGACAAAAAAAGGCCTGCGGTCAGCCTTATCTGCCGACCGTTCACGCCTTTAATCGTGCCGTGAAGGAGCTCTGGTCATGAGTCGTACCGATGATCTATTTGCCCTCTGCGGCAATAGCCGGACCCGCGACTCCAAGGGGCGAAACGCACGGCTGCACTTTTTCGGCACCCTTCCGTTCGATGATGGCACCCGCGTGAACCAGAAAGACGGCTCGCGCTTTTCCACCCATGCGCCATCGGCCAATGAGCAACCCCAGCCTTACGACTTGAGCGCACCGTGCCCAACGGTGGTGGCACTGGTCTCGGTCAATGGCGGCGTCGGCCGCAGTACCTTGGTCACGGCGTTGAGCAGCGGCTTGCAGCGCCTGGGCGAGTCGGTGGTGGCGCTGGACCTCGACCCTCAAAACGCGTTGCGCCAGCACTTCGGCGTGGACCCTGAACTCCTTGGCGTCGGCCGTGCCAGCTTGCTCAACACGCGATGGGAGACGCTCCTGCAAGCAGGGTTCGCCGGTTGCCAAGTGATTCCCTTTGGGAACACCGGCATCCAGCAAAAGGACAACCTGCAGGGTTGGCTCACGCGGGAGCCGAAGTGGCTGGCACAGCACCTGTCGACGTTGGGGTTAAGTGAACGACAGATCATGCTCATCGATACCCCGGCCGGCGATAACGTCTATCTGCATCAAGCGTTGAGCGTGGCTGATTTCGTGTTGGTCATCGTCCAGCCGAATGCCGCCTGTCTCGGTACGCTGGACCAATTGGACGCCGTGCTGGCGGGTTACCTTGAGCGTGAGCGCCCGCCACAACGCCTCTACGTGATCAATCAATTGGATGAGCGCTCGGCGTTCAGCCTGGACATGGTTGACGCCTTCAAACTGCGCCTGGGCGGCCGCCCGTTGGAAGTCGTGCATCGCGAACCTTCGGTCAGCGAAGCGCTGGCCTTTGCGACGGACCCCTTGGATAAACTCGCGGCGAGCGTGGCCTGCGACGATATCAACGACCTGTGCCGGTTATTGATCGCCCGGAAAAAAGCCCGCTAAATCACGCTTTATGCGCTCAACGCCAAATGCTTATGCACAATCGGCAGGTTGTCAGCGCCCGGGAACCGGCCCTGGGTGGAGCCATTCTCAACACGCCGCAACTGCCTGTTTTGCGTGCGTTTTATGCTGTGAACAAAAAATGATCAATGTGGCGTTTTGCCTGTAGCGCGGACGTTTAAATCCTCTGTAAAGATTTCATCAACAGAGTTATCCACAGGGCGAGTGCAGAAAAAATTGCCCCTTAATCGCGCTCAGCCAGCACCATAAGGTTGCGCGGGGTCAGCGTGGTTTCGCAGAAGCTGCCTACGTCAACCTTGTAGCCTTGTTCTCGCAGAAACAGTGCCCGATCCAGCACCAACCACAGCTCCAGCGGGCGCCGAAACAACCCTCGCAGCAGTTCCAGGTTTCTGACCTCGGCCAAGCGCCGCCACCCGTGTGCCTCCAGCGCTGCCCAATCCTGCTCGCCTGTGGATAAACCTTTGAGGCCGGCCAACTCGCGGCAATAGTCGGCGAAGGGTTTATCCAGCCAACTGGCGGGCAGGGAAGGCGTGGGCAAGTACGTGTCGCTATGGCGCAATTGGCGCTGCAGGTGATCGAAACCCAGGCGCCTGGCCATGGACGTATCCCGTTGCTGGCGTACCCGCTTGCCGGCAGTGACGGTTTCGCTGAGGGGCAGACCCAGGTCATCGACCGATAGCTGCAACGCCGAAGCGCGGCCTGCGCCCGACAGCGGCTGGTAGCGGTCGGCGTGGATGCGGTTGTAGCAGCACGGCGCCAGCGCCAGTTGTTTGCAGCCGGCAGCACTGGCCAGTTGCAGCAGGCGCACGTGCAGGTCACCGCAGGCGTGCAGGGCGACGGGGGTGTGTTCGGCGCTGAGCGTTACATCGGCCAGCACGTCTTGCAGGCGATGGGTGACCGGCAGTTGATGGTGGTCACTCAAGGCCTGGCCGGAGATGATCAGGGCCGGATCGTATTCCAGGCAGGTCAGCTGTTGCCCGGTGTGCAACAGGCGGCGGCCGAGGTGGCCTTTGCCGGCGCACCAGTCCAACCAGTGCCTGGGTGTTTGCGCGAACCGCAGGGCGGCGCCGAAGGCTTCGATCTGTTGCCACTTGCGGCCGGGCACATCGACGTTCAGGCGGTGGCGGGCGGGTGCCAGGGGCTGGGTCGGTAACTTATCCACAGCACTGAGACGCAGCGCCTGCGCGGCCAGTTGTGGAAAAGGCGCGGGGGCGGGCAGCTCATGGGGCTGGTTGTGGCTGCTTTCCGCGTCGGCCAGCGAGCGCCGGCGCAGCCACTGGGCGAGCTCGGGGTGTTGGTGTTCCCAGGGTAACTGGCGATGCGTGAAGGGCCGTGGTCGCCACAGCCCCTGGTGCTCGGTGAGGAACGCATCCAGCGCCCGGAAACGCGCTTCAACGTCCCTGGCAGGCATCGACTCGCAGCCAGCGTTCCAGCAGTTTGAAGCCGCGTACCAACACGTAGGCCATCAGCAGGTAGAACAGCCCGGCGGCGAAGAAGATCTCCACCGGCAGGTACGTGCGCGCAATGATGGTGCGCGCCATGCCGGTCAGTTCCAGCAGCGTCACGGTACTGGCCAGGGCGCTGGCCTTGAGCATCAGGATCACTTCGTTGCTGTAGGCCGGCAGGCCGATGCGCGAGGCGCGCGGCAGGATGATGTAGAACAGCGTCTTCGGCTTGGACATGCCCAAGGCCCGCGCTGCTTCGATTTCACCCGGCGGGATGGCCTGGATCGCACCGCGCAGGATCTCGGCGATATAGGCGGCGGTGTGCAGGGTCATGGTGGCGGTGGCGCACCAGAACGGATCGCGCAGGTACGGCCACATGAAGCTGTTACGCACCGCATCGAACTGCGCCAGGCCGTAGTAGACCAGGAACAACTGCACCAGCAACGGCGTGCCGCGAAAGAAGAAAATGTAGCAATAGGGCAGGGTACGCACGTACCAGCGGCGCGAAGAGCGGGCGATGCCCAGCGGGATCGCCAGCAGCAGGCCGGCAATCACCGCGATAGCCACCAACTCAAGGGTGAGGGTCGCGCCCTGGGCCAGTTTGGGCAGCCATTTGATGATCACGGCCCAGTTCAGGCCCAGGTCGAAATGGGACAGCCAGCTATAGTCGCCGCTCATTGGGTGCTCCTTGCAAAGCCACGACTGGCGCGTTTTTCCAGGAAGTGCATGCCGGTCATGGCCAGCACGGTGAGGCCCAGGTACATGAACGCCGCCACCATGAAGAAGGTGAACGGCTGCTTGGTCACGGTCACGCCGATCTGCGCATGGCGCATGATTTCTTCAAGACCGATCACCGATACCAGCGCGGTGTCTTTCATCAGGATCATGAACAGGTTGCCCAGGCCCGGCAGGGCGATGCGCCACATCTGCGGCATGATCAAGCGGGTGAAGATGCGAAATTTCGACAGGCCCAATGCCACACCGGCTTCGCGGTGGCCCTTGGGAATGGCGAGGATCGCGCCACGGAACACTTCCGTAGCGTAAGCGCCAAAGCACAGGCCCAGGGCGATGACCCCGGCGGCAAAGGCGCTGAGAGAAAGGTCGGGGTTACCGAAAAACTCCCCGAGGGCACGCATCAGGTTGACCGTGCCGAAATAGATCAGCAGCACCCACAACAGTTCGGGAATGCCGCGAACGAGGGTCGAGTAAGCACCGCCCAGCCATTGCAACGGCTTGTATGGGGAAGTCTTGGCCAAAGCGCCGGCCAGGCCGAGTACCAGCCCCAGGCACAGGGCCGTGAGCGCCAGCTTGACGGTCATCAGCGCGCCAGCGGCGAGCGCCGGGCCGAATCCGTAGAGATCGAAATTCATGGTGTTTTCATATCGCGGCAGGCAAGGCTGAAAGCCGACGCGCCCCTGGGAGCGCGCCGGGCATACCGTTCAGATCATTCGATGCTGAAAGGGAAGTACTTGTCGTTGATCTTCTTGTAGGTGCCGTCGGCCTTGATCTCTGCCAGGGCTTTGTTCAGGCGTTCGCGCAGCGGGTCGCCTTTGCGCACGGCGATACCGATCTTGTCGCTCTCGACCACCGGGTCGCCCTTGAACTCGTAGGCGGAACCGTCTTTGCTCTTGAGCCATTCGTACTGCACGTACTTGTCGGCGAGGATGCCGTCCAGGCGACCGGATGTCAGGTCGAGGTAGGCGTTTTCCTGGGTGTCGTAGAGCTTGGCGGTGGTGTCAGGCAGCTTGTCTTCCAGGTAGGTACCGGCCAACGTCGCGCGTTGTGCGCCGATAATCTTGCCCTTCAGGTAATCCGCGTCGGGCTTGAAGTCTGCTGTGGCTTTCGGCGCAATGAATTGCAGCTTGTTGGAGTAGTACGGGTCGGTGAAGTCGACGGCTTGCTTGCGTTCGTCGGTGATCGACAGCGAGGACACCAGGAAGTCGAACTTCTTGGCGTTCAGCGCGGGGATGATGCCGTCCCAGTCCGACACATACACTTCGCACTTCTCGACTTTCATCTTGGCGCAGAGGGCGTCGCCGATGTCTTTGTCGAAGCCGACGACGTTGCCGCTGGCATCTTTATTGTTGAACGGCGGGTAGGC
>Ga0302216_1000504_pt1 | contig 13197 bp, 10 predicted proteins | sample II_Fen_N3_2_FD_194575 | JGI IMG/M metagenome (GOLD analysis project Ga0302216, IMG submission 194575) | Peat permafrost microbial communities from Stordalen Mire near Abisko, Sweden - II_Fen_N3_2 | ecosystem: Environmental > Terrestrial > Soil > Wetlands > Permafrost | place: Sweden: Abisko...
TGAAGCGGCTGGTCACACAGTGACCATCTTCACCGCGGCGCATCCGGACGTCATACACCCCGAGCATATCGTCGTAATCCCAAGTGTTCATTTCACCACCGCCCAACAAGAAACCGTCCGTTTTTCTCGGCCCATGGCGACTTCGTTTGTCGTCGAGCAACTCAAAAAACGTCACGTCGATATCGTGCACGTACAAACTGATTTCGGCGTCGGTATCGCTGGTGTCTATGCGGCGCGTAAACTTGGTTTGCCACTCGTTTATACCCTGCATACACTGCTATGGAAGCAAGTCCAGACGCGCAATCGTAGCGCCAAGCTTGCCGTTCATGTATTCGAGAAACCAATGCAGTGGCGTCTGAAACCAGGCAAAAACTTCTTGCTCGCACGGATTCCGGGCGAGCCACTCTATGCCTACAAAACCCGTCGTCATAGCTGCTTGATGGCCAGTAAGGCCGACGTCGTCGTATCACCATCGGCGCATATGGCACGTAAGTTCCGCGAATGGCTACCGAATCTGCACGTCGTCGTGTCACCCAACTTCATCACGATAGCTCCTCGCCAGACACCGCTACCGCCGGTACCAACGTTTCTCTGGATGGGGCGTATGATGCCCGAGAAGCGCGTGCTCGATTTGTGTAAGGGTGTCGATCTCGTCCATGAATATACAACCAAACCATTTCACGTTGTCATTGTCGGCAATGGCTACCATCTTGATGATGTAACTGAGTGGGCGGCGGATAAGCCATTCGTCACGTTAGCCGGATCGGTTGCAAATAACGCAGTCGACGACTACATCGATCACTCAAGCGCACTCGTCATGACATCACATGGCTTCGACAATCAACCGATGGTCATCGCTGAGTCAATCGTCGGTGGACGTGGTATCATTTCAGTTGACCCAGACCTACTACTCGACATCGATCCCGATGCGGGCGCCTATCCTATCGATTCGTCACCCGAAGGACTCGCTCAGCAGCTTGCCGAACTTATTGATCATCCAGAAACTCTGCAAGAAATGTCGGACGCTGCTGCTCGTTGTGCGCCGACCTTCAGCGCCGATGCAGGCCGTCGCCGTATCGAGGCCGCCTACGAAGAAGCATTGCGCATGCATCGCCCAAGTTCTACAATAGAGATGTAGTAGGTCAGCGGGAACGTTCGCGTTCCGTCCAATGCGGTTGCTACAAGTACTAACAATTTTAGTTAGGGCTTGTGGTGATCGTTTTTTCGTTTTTCGCCATTTGTCCGGAAAGGTAACTCACATGAGTGAGCGTATTATCATTAACCGAGGCGACAACAAAGTCATCGTCCAAGAGTGGTGGGAATGGGATCCTGGGTTTGATCATCCCGATGGATTCTCAATCCACACATCGATAGAAGCGCTGACACAATTCGTCCGTGCACATGCTGTATATAAGCCCGAGTATGGCTTCTATCCAACGTATGACAATACCACCCGACACATTGAAGATGGGTGGTATCAAAAGCTCGTCGATGCCGAGGCAACTGGAGACCCGAGACAGCAAGGGCTATTCTTCGACCGTCACGATGAGATTGCTGAGCCCTAGACTTCTATTCGTCTATGATGATTTCGATGGGATAATGGTCTGACGCGTGGTCGGTCAGCTTGTTTTTGACGACTCGATAATCACTGACGAGCGCGGCGAGTCTTGGTGTCGCAAATGCATAGTCGAGGCGGAGCTGCGCCGCATGAGCTGCGTCTGTATTGGCGGGCGTCGGAACGGTATTCTGCCATGAGTATCGCGCGCCTATGTCGACGAGTCCGGCGTCCGTAAGACGTTTTATCACATCGAAGCGTAGTGCGGCTTCGCCAAACTTTTTGAGGCCTTGCGCATTGAAGCGAGCCAGCAAGTCTTGCTCGTCATAGCCATCAGATTCCGCGAGACTATTGAAGTCGCCCGTGATAAGCGCGTATGATTCCAAGTCTATTTGCCGTAAGACATTCTCAACTTCTGGTAGCCTGTTATCTTCATGCTGAGGATTTAGATGCACATTCCACATATGGAGAGTAGAGCCACGAAATGGCAATTCAGTGTGTATGGCGCTGTGCCAAAATCCTTCTGTGAGTACTTCGCTATCGAGCGGTGCGCGTGATGCAAGCGTCCCGAGCTTAAATCGCGTATTGCTATCACCAAATACTGAGGTCTCAAAATTGGCTCTTTTTGCGAGAAGCTGGAAGGGCGATGGACTCCCCTCACCCCATTCATTTATCTCTTGTAGCTGAAGTATGTCAGGTTTAAGACCATCGATAGCACCCAATAAGATGTCGCGCGTATCTTGCGCGCCCTCGTAGCAGTTATAGCTGACTACTTTCATAATTACATTATACCATACAGTGTGATAAAAAGCAAGAGACCCCCGAGTAGGTCTCTTGCTGATTGTGTGTCACGGCGAACTATTTCTCGTCGACGACTTCGCCTTCGACTGGTTCGTCTTTGTCTTTCTTGGACTTCTTCTTGCCGTCATCTGCTTCAGTTTCAGCTTCCGACTTCGCCTCTTCGGCTGTCTGCTGGTACATCTTAGCACCGATTGGCATAATCGCGTCGTTGAGCGTCTTGACGGCTGCTTCGAGCTCATCCTTGTCGGTTGATTCCTTATGCTTCTCAGCTTCTTCTACGGCCGTCTCGATTACCTTCTTGTCTTCATCGGAAATCTTATCCTTGAACTCGTCAGGCATCTTCTTTGCTTGGTAGATGGTATTCTCAAGCTGGTTTTTCGCATCGACAGCTTCGCGCTTCTTCTTATCTTCGTCGGCGTGGAGCTCGGCTTCTTTTTGAGCTTTCTCGATATCGTCCTTGCTCATGTTGCCAGAATTCTGGATGGTGATCGATTGCTCTTTGCCGGTACCCTTATCTTTTGCGGTGACATTCAAGATGCCGTTTGCGTCGAGATTAAAGGTAACTTCGATTTGTGGCACGCCGCGAGGTGCGGGTGCGATACCATCGAGGACGAATCGCCCGAGGCTCTTGTTGTCGGTCGCGAATTCACGCTCACCTTGCAAGACGTGAATCTCAACTTGTGGCTGATTGTCGCTGGCCGTGCTAAATGTCTCTGATTTACTGGTAGGGATTGTCGTATTGCGCTCGATAAGCTTGGTGCTGACACTGCCCATCGTCTCGATACCGAGGCTAAGTGGAGTCACGTCAAGCAGAAGCACGTCTTTGACATCACCTGCGAGCACGCCACCTTGGATAGCAGCACCGACTGCGACGACTTCGTCTGGGTTGACACCTTGCATTGGGTCTTTGCCGAAGAGCTTCTTGACGCGCTCGACAACTGCCGGCATGCGGGTCATACCACCGACAAGCACGACTTCATCGATGTCGGTCTTTGAAAGCTTCGCATCCTTGAGGGCTTTTTCGACAGGACCATCGAGGCGATCGAGGAGCTCAGATACGAGGCTCTCGAGTTTCGCACGGGTGAGCTTGTGCTCAAAGTGCTTTGGACCATCAGCGTCGGCAGTAATGAATGGCACGTTGACTTCATACTCAGTAGTCGTCGAAAGCTCTTTCTTCGCCTTCTCGGCTTCGTCCTTGAGGCGCTGCATAGCAGCGTTATCCTTGCGGAGATCAATACCGTCGGTTTTCTTGAACTCGGCGATGAAATGATTGACGATGGTATTGTCGAAGTCTTCACCACCAAGGTGTGTATCGCCGTTGGTTGACTTCACTTCGAAGACGCCGTCACCAAGCTCGAGGATTGATACGTCAAACGTACCACCACCGAGGTCGAAGACAACGATTTTCTCTTCTTTTGACTTCTCTAGTCCGTAGGCAAGTGCGGCTGCAGTTGGTTCGTTGATAATGCGCTTCACTTCGAGGCCAGCAATCTTACCGGCATCTTTGGTAGCCTGACGCTGCGAGTCATCGAAGTACGCAGGAACGGTAATAACCGCTTCGGTGACTTTTTCGCCGAGGAATGCTTCTGCATCTGCTTTGATCTTCGAGAGAATCATCGCGCTGACTTCTTCTGGGGTATATTCTTTGCCGTCGAGTTCGACTGCGACACCATTGGCGTGCTTGACGATCTTGTAGGGCATAATGTCGAGGTCTTTTTGAACTTCTACATCATCCCACTTGCGGCCGATAAGACGCTTCACACCGTAAATAGTGTTCTTTGGGTTGGTGACGCGCTGTCGTTGAGCCACTTGGCCGACCAGACGTTCACCTGATTTATTGATCGCCACGACACTTGGCGTCGTACGATTGCCTTCGGCATTTGTAATAACCTCTGGCTTACCCGCCACGAGATAGGCAAATGCACTGTTTGTAGTTCCGAGGTCGATACCGATAATCTTTCCCATATTCTATTCCTTTCGTTATGCTATTAGATTTGGATGTAATCCTAGCACTCATTAGATAGGAGTGCTAACATTCTTATTGTAGCGCTCGTTGGCACTCATGTCAATAGAGTGCCAACATATTTTGCCCATATCGCTCATCCTTGCGTATATAGCCTTTTCATACTACTATTGGTCGTATCCCAACGTCTCCCATTCGGGGGAGTCGCACCTTTGCTACTAAGGAGGTCGCATGTTTGTGAACTGCCCTACGCCGACCCCTGCACCAAAGGTGTGGTGGAAACGGTATGGCGTCTTGCCAAACGGGGTGACATTTCTCCGCATACTCGGCTGTTTTGTGCCGATGTGGATGATATTCAACCCTCAGAGCTACATCTTCCTATCGATCATACTCCCCTGGTGGGCTGCAGCGCTGCTCGTCCTGTTCATCGTCGGTAGCACCGACTTCGTCGATGGCTGGCTGGCTCGCGTCACGGATTCGATTACGAGCCTCGGTGAAAAGTTGGATCCCATTGCTGATAAGCTGCTGGTCATCCCGACATTCTTCGCGATCTGTGCGAGCGGGCTTATCCTGCAGCCATGGGGGTGGATCATCTTCGCGCTGACGGTCATCCCAGAAGTCGCGCTTGTCAGCCTCAACATCTACCTGATGGTTCGCGGCATTCACGCACGCATCCCTTCTATCTGGGCTGGCAAGATAAAGATGAATGTCCAGTGCCTCGGACTGGTGCTCGCACTACTGCCTGTTGTGGGTGTGTGGTGGCAAGCAATCGTCATCGGATGCTTCATGATTGGTATCGGTTTCTCCTACGTCGCAGCAACTCGGTACATCCAAACGGGTGTTACCATCATCAAAGCCGCACAGTGATCTGTGCGGCTCTTTCATGTCTACATATAACTATCGTTTACTGACGCGTGACTTTTACCATCGCATGGCGAATTGGTGCGCCGTCGAGCAGATAGCCAGACTGGAGCTCTTCAGCGATAACCTCTTGCTCACCTTCAGCCTCATCCATCTGGATAGCCTGATGAAGTGCTGGGTCAAATACCGTACCGGGCGTAGCGACAATTCTCTGGATTTGCAGTTCATCGAGCACCTTCTGAAGCTGCTTGTCGAGTCCTGCGACACCTTGTGCCCACTGGTTATCTTTCAGGTCGTCTGGCATATGGACAATCGCTCGATCAATTGTGTCAATGACTGGCAGAAGTTTGAGAACCATCCGAGTCGCACCATGCATTTGAGCGGCCTGCTTATCGATGTCAACTCGTTTGCGATAATTCTCGAAATCAGCACGCGTGCGCTGCAGATCAAGTGTCAACTCACCGAGTTGTTGCTCTAAATCTTCTTGTACTTTGCTTTTCGCCACTATAATACTCCTTCTAGCATCTCACCTGCGCGACGTACAAGTTGCATTGTCCGTACGTAATTCTGTCGAGTCGGGCCGATGACGCCGATGTAACTCTTGTCGCTATACGGTGAACAAAACTTACTAATAATCAGTGTCGCACCACTCGTCTTACCGATAGGATTTTCGCTACCGATAAAGACATTAAGTGCTTGGTTTGGCGTCACTTCACGAAGCCATGGCTCGATATTATCGAGCAACCGCGCGACCGCTTGGACGTGTCGGCCCTCCAGGAACTCTGGCTGACTGAATAGCGTGCCGATGCCACTCATATACAGCTCGCTTCCGATGGTTGCGAATCCGAGGTTCCCTGTCAGCTCGACGAGGCTATCGACTGCGCTACGAATGGCGCGGTCTGACTTATCAAGATGTGAGTTGACGTGTGCTTCAATCGCTCTCGCACTGCGATCGATAGAACTCGGTACATCCTCACTAAGTTGGGCATCAGTAATCAGGTTCACGTAGCAACGATATCCTTTGTCGGTCGGGATACGTCCCGCACTTGTATGTGGTGCGATGATGAGGCCCATATCTTCAAGTCTTGCCATCTCGCTACGGATAGTCGCGCTCGATACACCAAAAAGTTTGGCAAGCATGACGCTCCCAACTGGCGATGCAATCTCGGCATACTGCTCAACGATTGCGCCCAATATCTTTGCCTGACGATCTGTCATGTGGCTATTATAGCGCACGGCTGGCACTCGTGCAAGTTGAGTGCTAACTACTGCTACTCAGCTCGGAGTTGTACGAGAATTGTCTTTGCTAATGCAATACCTTTGTCTTGCGCTGTCTGGTCAAGTGGTGCACCATGTGCAATTTCATCACAAGCATTGACTGCATGCGCAATGTCATCATTAATCACGAAATGATAGAACGGATCATGAATCGCCATGTCAAGTTCCATCATGGCACTTTGGCGTCGTCTCGGCCATGCCACTGCGAAATCTTCATCGGTCGCATAACGCTGCTTGTTTCGTCGCATCCACTCCTCGTATGATGGGGGGAGCACAAAGACAGCTGTCACGCTATCAGATAGTTGGTGATATTTTGATGCACCTTGCGGATCTACGTCAGAGACTGCGATCTTTCCACTGTCATGAGCACGACGTAATTCTTCAACAAGGAGGCCATTGACGTGATCGTGGACAGGGCTTACCTCGATATACCCACCCTGTTCAAGATTGTATGTCGCCTGGTCTGATGTCAAGAAATAATACTCGACACCATTTTGTTCCATAATGCCGTCGTTTACTCTGGGCAGTCTTGTCGTTGAAGTGACGAGTGGATAATACGCTCCGCGCAGTACGAGTTCATTGATGATAGTGTCACGGCCGACGCCCGACATACCGACCATGAGTACTAATTTTGTCTCAGATAATAAGGCGCGGGCTTGATCGCCCGGCTGATATGCGACAACGCGTTGTCGTTGTACTTCTTCCATAGACACAGTATATACTAATCGCGCTTCAACATCACCGTGAAAGCTTCAGATGGAATATCAACTTTTCCGAAACGCTTCATACGCTTCTTGCCCTTAGCCTGTTTGGCGAGCAGTTTCTTCTTGCGACTCACGTCACCACCATAGAGATATCCTGTCACGTCTTTGCGATAGGCACCGATATCTTCGCGTGCGATAAACTTACCGCCAATCGCCGCCTGCAGACTTACCTCGAAGCTTTGACGAGGAACGACTTCCTTGAGCTTCTTGACTACTTCCCTACCAAGCGACTGAGATTCAGAACGGTGCGCCATCACGCTAAGCGAATCTACCATCTCGCCACCGACATAGAAGTCGACACGGACAAGGTCTTCCGTTCGGTAGCCGTCCAACTCGTAGTTGAATGAGCCATAGCCGCTCGTCACGCTTTTAAGTTGATCGTAGAAATCAGTCAGGAGATTTGCGAGTGGTGCCTCGAAACTAATCAATGCTCGCTCATCGATATAACTCAGATTCGTTTGCAACCCACGTTTCGCGACAATTAGCTGAATGACTGCGCCGATGTACTCTTGTGGTACGACGATCTCGCCGTGAATCCATGGCTCACGAATCTCGCGCACTGCGGAGACGTTTGGCAGCTCACTCGCACTTTTGATGTCTAGTTCATCGCCATTCGTCAGTCGTACGTGATAGTCGGTCGAAGGATTTGTCACGACAAGGTCGAGATTATATTCACGCTCGAGTCGCTCTCGGACAATGTCCATGTGGAGTAGGCCTAGAAATCCAATGCGCACACCAAACCCAAGTACAGGAGAGTTCTCTGGTTCGAACTGCAACGCAGAATCACTCAAGCTCAGTTTCTCAACTGCTTCCTTCAAGTCATTGTAGTCTTCGTTCGACATGGGGAAGAAACCCGCATAGACGAATGGTTTGACGTGCTTGTAGCCAGCAAGTTGCGTCCCACTATGCGCACGACGCACTGTCACCGTATCGCCTACTCGCGCATCGCGTGTCGTCTTGAGGTTCGTCACGATGTAGCCAATCTCACCGGTTCCGATTGTATCCTCAGGCTTCATCATAGGCCTCAGCGCACCTACTTCGAGCGCGAGTCCATGCGCATTAGTTGCCAACATCTCGATTGCATCACCCTTACGTATTTCGCCATCGACGACACGTGTATAGAGGATAACGCCTCGGTAGTCATCGTAGTAACTATCGAAAATGAGCGCCCTCGTCGGGCCGGAAGCGTCGCCGACTGGTGGCTGGATCCGTTCGATAATCGCATCGAGCACGTCCGTCACACCCTCACCTGTCTTCGCACTAATTTTGATGATGTCATCTTCAGTGCATCCAAGGAGATTGATGATCTCGGCACTGACGCGCACCACATCAGCCGCCGGCAAGTCGATCTTATTGAGGACTGGTATGATGGTCAAATCTGCCGCGAGCGCCAGATACACGTTAGCTAGTGTCTGCGCCTGGATGCCCTGACTTGCATCGACGACCAGCACCGCACCTTCACAGGCAGCGAGACTACGACTGACTTCATAGCTAAAGTCGACATGCCCAGGAGTGTCGATGAGATTAAGGTCGCAGTCATGATAGCGCATTCGAACTGGTGCAAGTTTGATAGTAATGCCCTTCTCGCGCTCGAGGTCCATACTATCGAGAAGCTGTGACTTCATATCGCGATGTGCCACTGTACCAGTCAATTCCATCATACGATCAGCCAATGTCGACTTGCCGTGATCGATATGAGCAATGATACAAAAGTTACGAATCTGTCGTTGATTCATTTATTTCTTTCCGAATACGACTGAATTAATTTTGCGGACAACTGGAGCGGCCTCATCAAGTTTCATACGTTGGCAAATCCACACGTAGACAGCGAAGCTTGTGAGGGCAATCAGGCCAAACTTTGGGAACGTTGCAAAGAAGTTGAGGTCGTCGCTCTGCAACTGAAACAGGAGGACGAGGAGGTATGTGACACCGCCCATCAACGTACTTGCTGCGGCCATCCTTAGAATTGCCTTCGCAAAATGACGATTAAATATACCCGGCGTGCGATGACGTAAGATGGTCAGCAATATCGTGACTTCTACGACTGCGACTATCGATTGCGCCCAAGCAAGGCCATAAGGTCCCCAGCCGAATACACTCGTAAATGTCACAGCCAACGCGATATTGAGCGCGATCGAGAAAATCGACACGTAGAGCGGTGTCTTGGTATCCTGCTGCGCATAAAATGTTCGCGCCGCGATATGGTAGATGGTTCGGAAGAGGATTGCGATTACCATCGCCCCTAATAGACCAGCGATAAGATAATCACCACCGTTGACGATGAATGCGACGATATAGCCGCGCGTGAAGAACGTGATAACTGCTACCGGCAACGCTAACCAAATAATCCACCGCAGCACAGTGCGCAGCTCCTGCCGAAATAAGTCCGGCCTTCCCTCACCTAGTCGTTCTGTCATGCGCGGAAACGCTGCATTACTAATCGCCACACCGATGAGACTGACCGGCATCAGCGACAAGGTCGATGCTTGCTGGAACGATCGCATCGTCCCCTCACCCATACCAGAGGCGATACTCATCTCGACCATGCTATTGAAATAGTCTGCACCCTGATCAAGTGACCGCGGTGGCAAGAGACGCAGGACTTGGCGGAATCCCTTATGTCGCCAGTTAATCTTCATCTGATAATCAAACCCAAGGCCGATGAGGCCGATTGCGCTCACGATGAGCTGCAAGACTGCGCCAAGCACGACACCGAGTGCCACGCCCATGATGCCGCCGTCGAATACCTGCCAGCCGAATATATTGATGCCGCCCGTAAAGAACCTTGCACCGATGATTATACCGATGTTATAGATCGTCGGTGCAAGGGCGAGAAAAGTGAAGCGTCCGACTGCCTGCTGCATGCTCGAAAGCACCGTGGCAATTGCAAACAAAAATGGATTCACGGCAATGATGCGCGTCATACTAATTGCGAGTGCGCGACCTTGCTCGTTGAGACCAGAGCCAACCGTGTGACTGACGAGTGGATCGGCAAATATGATAATGAGTACGCTCGCCAACAGTGTCAGCAACGCGAGGAAGTTCATGAGGCTCGAGCTAAGCACCCACGCGGACTTCTTGTTACCCGTCGCGAGGCGTTGATTGAGCACAGGGATAAATGACACACTGAGCGCACCAGAAACTAATATGAAATACATGAAGTCTGGAATCGTGAAGGCGGCCGTGTAGGCATCAATCCCCGACGGATAGCTATGAAGATACATGCCATTGAGAAGGCGATCACGATAAATACCGAGAAGTGATGAGACGAGCGTCGACGCAGACAACAAGACGGCTGCCCATCCGATGGGCAGCTTGCGGTTGGCACGTGCCACTACGGACTGGAATCGGCCGGTCGCCATATCACAAATGTGCTCCTAGTGGAGCACTACTCCCTTCGGTAATACAGCGTCTTTCATTAGTTCAGCAGCTTCGTTTTCTTCGAGTGTCTCTAGCTTGATAAGCTCATCTTTGAGCTTCTCTAGCACTGGCAGATTCGCTTTGATTACTTCTTCTGCACGCAGACCCGCCTCTTTGATTAACGCCTCAACTTCTTTGTCGATCTCTTGCGCGGTCGCATCACTGTACGGTCGTTCGTGAGTAATCTTATCAAATACCATACCACCAGCATCCTCGTGGAAGACTTGGTCGCGTAGCTTGCTTCCCATACCTTGCTCGATAATCATATCGCGCGCGATTTCGGTTGCCTTACGCAGATCACTGCCCGCACCCGTCGTGATACCGTCTGCACCGTACATCAACTTCTCAGCGATACGTCCACCCATCGCACGAGCGAGGATATCCTTGAATTCATAGACATTCGTGTAGCTTCTATCTTCAGGCGGCAAGAACCATGTCACGCCACCCGTTCCACCGCGTGGGATAATTGTAATCTTGTGGACAGGATCACTGTCTGGCAAGACGTGTCCGACGATCGCATGACCCGCCTCGTGATATGCGGTCATCTCCTTTTCGTGATCATTCATCACCTTCGTCTTACGCTCTGGACCGATGGCGACTTTTTCGAATGCCTCTGTCAAATCCTTATCGGTAACGTGCTTTGCATTACGGCGTGCCGCGATGATAGCAGCCTCATTGGCAATGTTCGCAAGGTCTGCACCACTACTCCCGGCCGTCTTGGCAGCGAGCTTGTCGAGGTTAACTGTCGCATCGATTGGCTTATTCTTGAAATGTACCTTCAAAATTGCTTCGCGATCTCGTCGCTCTGGCAACATAATGTTGGTGTGGCGATCGAAACGACCTGGTCGGAGCAGCGCAGGATCAAGTACATCAGCGCGGTTGGTCGCTGCGAGTACGATAACATTTGTGCCTGCTTCAAATCCATCCATTTCGACAAGAATCTGGTTCAGGGTCTGTTCACGCTCATCATGACCACCGCCCATGCCACTGCCGCGCTTGCGGCCGACGGCGTCAATCTCATCGATAAAAATGATCGATGGTGCATTCTTCTTCGCCTTAGCGAACAAATCGCGAACGCGGCTTGCGCCGACACCGACAAACATTTCGACGAATTCACTACCTGAGATGCTAAAGAATGGTACGTTTGCTTCGCCAGCCACGGCACGAGCGAGCATTGTCTTACCAGTACCTGGATTACCGACGAGCAGCACGCCCTTCGGAATCTTGGCACCGAGTGACTCATACTTCTTGGGGTGCTTGAGGAAGTCGACGACTTCTTCGAGATCTTGCTTGGCACTATCGTTGCCAGCGATATCGTCAAAGACAACGCGCTCTTTGTCGAGTCCGTACAACTTTGCCTTGCTCTTACCAAAGCTCATCGCTTGGTTATTCTGACCTTGCGCCTGACGCATCATGAAGAGGAAGAGCCCACCGATGAGGAGAACGGGGAGAACGATTGATGCAATACTCCAGAGAGTATTACTGGTATCAGATGCGGGAGTCTCGTCGAGTTGTGTCTTACTGGTATCAATCTTGCCTTCCTTGATAATCGTGCCAATACCGCCCGTGACATACGACTTCTCTGTGGCCTTATCTTTGCCCTTGACGGTAATCTCAAGATCATTGCCTGAGCCTTGAATCTTGGTAATCTCACCCGCATTTGCCCGCGTAATAACTTCAGAAATTGGTACGCTCGTCAGTTGGTCGCGTGGTGAAATGATCGCCCATGTGGCGAGGCTTGCGACTACGACGATTGCCCAGAAGAGCCCGAGCCGAATTGTGTTGCTGACTTTACCTTTACCTTGTGGCCGTTTTGCCATATGTATGTAATCCTTTCAAAAAATCTTGACGAAAAAATATAGAGAATATCTCTAGAGATTATACTACTTTGACGGCATAATTTCGAGCGTCGAATTTGAGCGATACCCCACCACCGATTTGGTGCGTCGTACCAGGTCGAGCAGTTTTGACCGCGAGCAGCGCGCGCGTCAGTTGCGGTCTGGTCGGGCGCAAGCCTCCTGCCGCTTCGATATCAGCCCCTAGACATTCGATTGCGACCATGTCATCAAGCTGAGAAAGGAAGTAGCGAGAGCCATGATGGGTCTGCATTAGCGATGCAATCTCCTCATCGATATGACGACGTAGTTTGAGCTGGCTTAACCAGAGCGAATGTACTTGTTGACGCAGTGAAAAAGTGTTTTTCGCATGCAATTTGCGCCGCAAACGATTGCGTTGGTAGGCGTCGGTGCGGTTCGTGCTATCTTCTACCCACTCAAGATGGTGACGCAGAGCATACTCATAGATGATATGCTTCGGTGCCTCGAGGAAGGGTCGCCAGATTCCCTCGCGCGAAAGCACGCTGAGTCCTCGCCACCCCGTACCACGTTCGAGGTTGAGTGCGACTGTCTCGACGAGATCATCGAGGTGTTGTGCGGTCACAATCACTGCGTCGTGCACACGAGCCTGTTCGTAGAGAAAGTTGTAGCGTGCCTGGCGAGCCTTCTCTTCGCTCGCCTGGGGCCCCAGTTCAACCCGTGTGCCGACAAATGGCAACC